>JACCED012021673.1_pt1 | contig 19783 bp, 15 predicted proteins | sample 7455021 | NCBI WGS metagenome assembly JACCED01 (sample SAMN15323456, study PRJNA562643) | freshwater metagenome | isolation source: river surface water | place: USA:Blue River Watershed | collected 2017-08-19 | reverse complement strand
GCGCATTGAAGGTGGGTGGATCGAGCGGGAGTGCGGAGATTTTGCGATCGGATATCGCCGATCAAATCCGTTGGATGGCTGATCCGGCGCGGGAGGGGCGTAAAACTGGGACTGAGGGCGCTCGCGCTACGGCCGGATGGATTTCCGACCATTTTTCGAGCAATGGGTTGAGGGCGTTTGATGGCGGTTATTTGCGAGGGTTTGATTTTCCGGCAGGAGTGGAGGCGAAGGGAGAGGGAAACGCGGTCAAACTGAAGGTCGGGGAGCGGGCGGATGTCTTGGAGTTTGGGAAAGAGTTTCGTCCACTGGGCTTTAGCGATTCGGGGGAGGTGGAGGGCGACTTGGTATTTGGAGGATATGGACTGTCTGCGCCGGAAGGGGCGGGAGGGAAGTTTGGATACAACTCGTTTGAGGGGATGGATTTGAAGGATAAGGTAGTGCTGTGTTTCCGGTATGTGCCGGAGGGGGTTGATGCGGAGAGGCGGCAGCATCTGAATCGGTATGCGGGGGTGCGATACAAGGCGATGTTAGCGAGGGAGCGTGGCGCCAAGGCGTTGTTGTTTGTGGCTGGTCCGAACTCGGCGAATGCGGGGGAGTTGATGGCGTTAACGGATGATTCGTCGGTTTCAGGTTCCGGGATCATTGCCGCGAGCATTTCTGGAGGTGCGGCGGAGCGGTTGGTCGCTTCGACCGGAAAGACGCTCAAGGAGTTGCAGAGCGCGTTGGACTCTGAGAATCCGCATGTGGAGCCTGCCTTTCCGGTGAAGGGGGTGCGGGTTTCGGTGAAGGCTTCAGTGACGCATCGCCGTGGGAATGATGCGAATGTGGTCGGATACATTCCTGCGGGGAGTGGTCAGACCAAGGAGTGGGTGGTGATTGGGGCTCATTACGATCATCTCGGACGGGGTGGCGGGAGTAACTCGATGGCGAAGGCGGGAGAGGAAACGGCGGTGCACCCTGGGGCCGACGATAATGCTTCTGGAACGGCGGTGATGTTGGAGTTGGCGGCCTTTCTGGCAGCGGAACGTGAGAAGAAGCCGGAATCGTTCAAGCGGGGGATCATTTTTGCTGGGTGGTCGGGTGAGGAGATCGGGCTATTGGGGTCGGCGTCGTTTGTGGAGCGTCCGCCGGTGGAGATCGGAGGGGTGGTGGCCTATCTGAACTTCGATATGGTGGGGCGCTTGAGGGACAACAAGTTAACGCTTCAGGGCATCGGTTCGTCATCGCAGTGGCGCAAGTTGATTGAGAAGCGAAACGTTGCGGCGGGCTTCCAGTTGAGCCTGCAGAACGATCCGTATTTGCCGACGGACACGACAAGTTTTTATCCGAAGCGCATTCCCGTGCTGAACTTCTTCACGGGATCGCATGAGGACTATCACCGACCGCAGGACACGGCGGAGAAGATTGATGTCGAGGGGATTGAGCGGATTGGGCGATTCGCATCGACGTTGGTGATGGATGTTGTGGGTGCGGCGGACCGGATTCCGTACGAGCGGGTTGAGCGAAGCTCGGAGAATGCGGGAAATCGGGAGACGTTGAGGGCATACATTGGGACTATCCCGGACTATGGAACGGAGGTGAAAGGGGTGAAAATTACGGGTGTGCGTGCGGGGAGCCCGGCGGAGAAGGGGGGATTGAAGGGAGGGGACGTGATCATTGGGTTTGGATCGGCGAAGGTGGCCAACATCTACGATTACACGTATGCACTTGATGCGGTGAAGATTGGGCAGCGGGTTGAGGTTCGGGTGATCCGTGGGGATAACGAGGTTTCGCTCCAAGTGGTTCCGGAGGCTCGGAAATGAGTCCGGCGCTCGGCGGGGCGTCGTTGGTTGTGTTGAACCGGCAGCGGGGGATTGCGTTTGATCTCGCACTGGTGCGGCGGTTTGCGGAAGAGGCGCGTGTTCGATGCGCGGAGTTATTTCCGCGGGGACAGCAATCAACGGGATATGCATCTTTGGACGAGGTGGTTGTGACCGTTGTGTCGGACGCAAAGATTGATCGGATTCACCGTGAGTTCATGGGGATTGAGGGAGCGACGGACGTCATCACTTTTGAGCACGGCGATGTTGTGGTGAGTGCGGACACAGCGCTGAGAGAGGCTGGTGTGCGGGGGCACCGGGTCGAGGCTGAGCTCGGTTTGTATGTGGTGCACGGGCTGTTACACCTGAACGGTTTTGACGATCTTTCTCCAGCGCCTCGGGAGGAAATGCATCAGGTGCAAGATTCGGTATGGAGTGAGATTCGGGGTAGTGTCGGGTGTTGAGCGGATGAGCGGCGGAGAAAAGCGGAGAGTCTTGACTGGATTTTCTGGGCAATCCGATTAGGTTCCGGCGCATACCGTTACGCGCTTGATTCGAGTAATCGTCGCATTCACGTGTTTCGGTGTTGTTCCTCCCTTGAGTAAAACAGTTGTCCCTGTGGAGCGACGGTTTGTTTTCGTTGATACCTCATGGCGGCGCAGGCAGGTCATTTCCCCTTCCCCGAGAACGTTCCCCCTGACGGACGGTATTCATGTGTCATTCACTCGGCGCGGAGCCGAGTTGTCGGATATCCAACACCTCCCAGGCGGTTCATATATGCATAAAAACAAGCAAGAAACGGCAGGCGAGAATCCAATCAACGGGGGACAACAGGCGGCGACGCCGCGGAGGAGCAGGAAACGGGCGGACGCTGGGCAGACGCTGGTGAGGGGTAAACGCACGGCGCGGGGGAGCGTCACGGTGACGGCGTTGAGGGGGCCCACTGCGGAGGAGATTGCGGTTCGCGCGTATTACTTGTCGGAGGATCGGTTGAGGCGAGGTGAGAGTGGTTCGGCGGAGCGGGATTGGTTTGAGGCGGAGCGGAGTTTGCTGGGGGAGGGAAAGGCGTGAGTGTTTGAGCGGGGAGGAGAGTGCGACCCTGACGCTGGCTTGAGGATGTGTTTTGTCGGTTGGCTTCAGGAGGCGCGAATCTGGGTCAGGCGGGCGACGGGCTGAAAGAACGGCTTTTTTCTTGTCTCCCCTCTGAGTTATTGCGACCATTCTCGACCCTTGGTCCGAGACCGAGACTTGATTCGCATCCATCTGTTTGTAGGTGAGTGGCTTAGGTTTTGGCAGGGCGGGGTGGGGCGGAAGCGTCCTGATTGAACCGATTGAACCAAGTCCATTCTCACTTTCATTTGCATATGTCGTACGCAGTATTTTTGACCGGTGGAAAGCAGTACCGGGTTTCCCAAGGGGATGTGATTAGCGTGGAAAAGCTTGAGGGTGAGTCAGGCGGCAAGACGACGTTTAGCGACGTGTTGATGGTGGCTGACGCCGGTGTTGTTCGCGCGGGTGCGGAAGCGAAGGGCGTGTCGGTTCACGCTGAGATTGTTTCCCAGTACAAGGGGGAGAAGGTGATTGCTTACAAGTATCGCCGCCGGAAAGGATATCACCGGACGGTGGGACATCGTCGTCAGTTGACGAAGTTGAAAATCACTGGGATTGCTGGGTAGTTTTGTTGGGTCTGTTGAAGGGAAACCAAGAACGATTTAGATTTTATGGCTCATAAGAAAGGACAAGGATCGGTCAAGAACGGGCGTGACAGCGCGAGTAAGCGTCTTGGGGTGAAGAAGTTTGGTAGCCAGAGCGTGGTTGCTGGAAACATCATCATTCGCCAGCGTGGGACTAAGTTCCGTCCTGGATTGAATGTGGGATTGGGGCGTGATTACACGATTTATGCGTTGGTTGATGGGAAAGTCCGGTTTGACCAAGAGGGACGTCGTGTAAACGTTGTTCCTGCGAACTGAGTGCGATTTGGGTTTGCCGAACTTCCTTTGTTCGGCTAGCACGCTATTAGATTTCAAATCAGTTGGTTTGAGTGCTGCCCTGAGGTTGGGGTGAGAGTAGAACCAAGTGTTGTGTTGGTGCTGCCGGTTCTCTGGCAGGTGTTTGAGGGGCGCCGCTTCGATGGAAGGGCGCCCTTCCTTTTTTGTCGATGACCTCTGGGCTGAAGTTCATCGCGCGTTGGCTCTGCTGATGAATTTTAGGGGCGGGGCGTCTGCGGCAAAAGGGGGCTTGAGTGCGTGGAGTTGCGGGCACATTGTTTGGGGGTTGGTTCCCCCCAGGGCGTAGAACAGAATCAAGTGCTCTATGCATCCAATTAGAACCTACAATGTAACGCCGCGGATACCCAAGGCGTTGAAACCGCTACACAAGATTGCGTTCAATCTCTGGTGGACGTGGCAGCCGGATGCCCGCCGATTGTTCTGGCTGATGGACGCAAGTCTGTGGGATCAGACGAACCATAGTCCGGTGCGAATGCTGCAGTTGACGAAGCAGGCGCGGCTTCAGGAACTGGCGGGGGACGATGATTTCCTGCGCGAGATGAAGGCGGTTGAGGCGCGTTTTGATGCGTATATGGCGGCCAAGGACACGTACGGGCTGACGCGCAAGGCGCCGAAGGGGAAGGCGATTGTGTCCCAGGAGACCGGTCCGGTTGCGTACTTTTCGGCAGAGTTCGGGTTTCACGAATCCTTTCCGAACTACTCAGGCGGGTTGGGGATTTTATCGGGCGATCATTGCAAGGCTGCGAGTGATCTGGGGCTTCCGTTCTGCGCTTTCACCCTCCTTTACCGGCACGGTTATTTCCGTCAACAGATTGGCCGGGATGGGTGGCAGGAGAGCGTGCAACTGAACCAGAACTTCTCGCATCTTCCGTTGATTGAGGCGCGTGACACGACGGGGCATCCTGCTTACGTGGATGTGGAGATCATTGGGCGGCGTGTTCGAGCGAAGATTTGGCGGTTGGAAGTTGGGCGCATCACGTTGTTCCTGCTGGACACGGACATCCCGGAAAACACGGAGGAGGATCGATTGATCACCGCTCAGTTGTACGGTGGCGACAACGAGATGCGGATCAAGCAGGAGATTGTGTTGGGGATCGGAGGGGTGCACGCGTTGAACGTGCTTGGGATTCGTCCTTCGGTATTCCACATGAACGAGGGACACTCGGCGTTTCTGACGTTGGAGTTGGTGCGGCGGCAGGTGCAGGAGAATGGGTTGAGCTTTTACGCTGCATTGCAGGTTGTCGCTGCGGGCAACGTTTTCACGACGCACACGCCGGTTCCGGCGGGCAATGATGCGTTTCCGTTGGGGTTGATGGAGAAGTATTTCTCACATTATCCCGCGCAGGTGGGGATTGATTTCGCGACCTTCTGCAGTTTTGGGCAGACGCGGAAAGATCCGACGGAACCGTTCTCCATGACGATTCTGGCCTTGAGATCGAGTCGCCATGCGAATGGGGTGAGCGAGTTGCATGGGTTTGTGTCTCAGGGGTTGTGGAAGGATGTTTGGGTTGGAGTTCCCGAGCACGAGGTGCCGATCACGAGCGTGACGAATGGCATTCATACGCGCACTTGGATGGCGCCTGAGTTTGCCAGCTTGTATGATAAGTATCTGCCGGGATGGGAGAAAAAACTGGTGGATGTCGAGTTTTGGCGCGGGGTTTATGATATTCCGGACGAAGAGTTGTGGACGACACATCAGGCGTTGAAGCGTCGGTTGGTGGAGTTTGTGCGGAAGCGCGTTTCCGCGCGGTATCACCGTCTCGGGGAGGCACCTGAGCGTATTCGCTCGGTCGGTGGAATGTTGAATCCTGAGGTGCTGACGATTGGGTTTGCGCGTCGGTTCGCGACGTACAAGCGCGCGACGTTGTTGTTCAAGGACCCTGAGCGGTTGTTGAAGTTGCTGGCGAATCCGGAGCGACCGGTCCAGTTCGTATTTGCCGGCAAGGCCCATCCGAAGGACGAGCCGGGCAAGGCATTCATCCAAGAGGTTTACCGTTACACCCGGATGCCTGAGTTCGAGAACAGGATCGTTTTTATTGAGGATTACGACACGTACGTTGGGCGCAGGATGTATCAGGGTGTGGATCTGTGGCTGAACAATCCTTTGCGCCCATTGGAGGCAAGTGGGACGAGTGGGATGAAGTTACCTCCGAATGGCGGCTTGAATCTCTCGGTCCTCGACGGTTGGTGGTGTGAGGCCTACCGGACCAACCGCAAGGCGGGCTGGGCAATTGGGCCGGATATCACGGAGGGATCGCCGGAGTTCCAGAATGATGTGGATGTGGCGAGCTTGTTTCATGTGCTTGAGACACAGGTTGTTCCGCTGTTCTATGCCAAGCCGGATGGGCATTTGCCGCTGGCGTGGTTGCAGTTGATGCGGGAATCCATTCGCTCGATTACGCCGGTTTACAATACTGAGCGGATGGTGCGCGAGTATGCCGAGCGTCTCTATGATTCTGCTGCAGCGGCACATATTCGTTTGGGTGCGCAGGGAGGAAAGGCGGCTGCAGCTTTGGCGGAGTGGAAGGACAAGATGCGTGCGCACTGGGCGGATGTGAGTGTCGATCGGATTGACACGGGAATCGACGGAGTGGAGGTGCAGGTTGGGGATGACTTGCCGGTGACCGCGACGGTCAACTTGGGGCGTGTTGAGCCGAGCGATGTGGAGGTTCAGGCGTACTACGGCGAGGAGCAGAATGGCCAGATCACCTCGCCGGTTTCGATCCGTCTTGAGCGGGCCTCCGAAGGTGGCGTGGAGGGGCGCTATGTTTACAAAGGGGCTGTGCCTGCAACGGAGAGCGGTTCTTACGGATTGAATGTCCGAGTGATTCCGACGCATCCGGACCTTGTGCAAGCGCATGAGCTTCGGTTGATTGCCTGGGGATCCTAGGGAGTGAGTGCTTGGCTGCACCGGCTTTTGGGAATGCCGGTGCGGCTGGGACACCACAAAAAGGGCTGGCCCTCTGGGTTGGGGCGTGGCACTCTCGCTTTTCTTACGCGCGGTTAGCTCAGCGGTAGAGCACCTGCTTCACACGCAGGGGGTCACAGGTTCAAACCCTGTACCGCGCACCATCAGCCCGATTAGGTTCGCGACGGGTCGGATCGTCCTTGAACGGGCATGTGTCGTGACAGGAGGTCGTGAAGCGAGATTATTTCGACAACCTCAGAGAGGCGGTATCCCTTGCATGCGGGTGTTACCACGAAAAGTTTTTCCAGATTCAAGTCCGCGCACGCCGAACCCATGGAGCGCGTCATACACGGGGCGTCCTGAACGTTGAACTCAAAGCCCACTCGTTTGCCTGCAATCGTGAGGAACAGGTCCAGCTCAGCGCCACCTTGGGTTGCCCAAAAATAGGGATCTGCGTGAGGCAGACGCGCAAGAGTTTGTTCAAGCGCATACCCTTCCCAGCTTGCTCCAAGCTTTGGGTGACCGTAGAGCACTGCCTGATTTGTGATCCCCAAAAGCGCGTGCAATAGGCCACTGTCACGGACAAACAGTTTGGGGCTTCTCACCAGCCTTTTCCCCAGATTTTCAAACCAAGGGCGGAGGAGGCGCACCATAAAACCGGCTGACAACATTTCTAGATGACGCTGCACCGTCTTATTGGTCTCCCCGAGGGAGCGTCCAATTTCAGAGGCGTTCAGGATTTGGCCGTGGTAGTGAGCGACCATGCTCCAAAGTCTCCCGAGAGAGACTGGTGTTGAGCCCAATCCTAATGAGGAAAAGTCCTTTTCAATAAAGGTCCGGATGAAGTCCTTTCTCCACGCAAAACTTTGCTCAGCGTCAGCGGCCAGAAAGGACCTCGGGAACCCACCTTTTTCCCAAAGGTCTGTCAACGCCGCCTCCCCTACTTCGTCCACATGAAATCCCTGCATTTCCACGAAGGCGACCCGTCCTGCGAGGGACTCGGTGACCCCTTTCACCAGATGAGGGGAAGCACTTCCAAGCAACAGAAAGCGAGCGGGAAGTTCAGGCCGATCAAGCAGGACCCGCAGTGCGGGGAACAGCTCTGGCGCACGCTGAATCTCATCCAAAACAACCAATCCCCGCAAAGGCCCCAGCGTCAGCATCGGATTTTGGAGTGCCACGCGGTCCGCTGGATTTTCCAAGTCAAAGAAACGTGCGCCCTGAGTTTTCGCGAGCGAATGCGCAAGGGTGGTCTTGCCAGTTTGACGGGGCCCCAAGAGTGCGACGGCGGGAGAACGCTGCAGACCGTGCTGAATCGACTGAAGCAAGTATTCACGAGCAATCACGCTGTCATTTTGGGTTTGAATTTCCCAAAATGCAAGGATGGCGGCCCTGGGTGGGAAGTTTCCGGATAACCTGTCTCTGTCCCGGTCGCGGTTTGAAAATAACCCGCGAACCCTGATTGGTGAGCGGGAGGAATCAGTCCCTTCTCTCTCGGACCAAGTCCGCTCTTGGAGCGTTGCCGGTGCGTCGCGCAAAAGCAAACTCCTGCAATGGGGTTGATCGCGCTAAGGCGTTCGTTTTCCGCTTGGGCTGCCGTTTTGCAGCGCGGTTCTAGGGGCAAATCAACTGACGATTTTTGTGGGATTTTTTGGGTGAGGGGGGCGAGGCATTCTGCGGGATCTGTGACGTTCAAAATGCGCTTTGCTCGCTTCGTCCATTGGTCATGTCGGACGGTCCGCTAAATCCACTCGATGGGCGCGTTGAATCCGTTCGTGGTTAGGAAGACTTGGCGTAGTTCCCGAAGTTCCGGTGATGGGGCTGGCCATCGACGGTAGATGTGCAGGTAATCCGCGAGAGCGTTGATTCCTTTTGCCTGTTCTGAACTGCTTCGACGCGTTCCATCGTTCACAAAATCCTTGTAGGTGACGGCCCCGAGGATGGGTTGGTGAACGAGTGGGGTGTCGGATGCGACGTTGAGAAGAAAATCCCAGTCTTCGAGACTCCTGAGGGCCGCGCTCTGTTCTCTGCCACGGACCGCTTCGTAGGGGTAGGTGATCGTGTGATTTTGGATGTAGTTCTTTATCCAGAGCATTGCGAGGTCTGCTTCGCCGAGCGAGTGGTCGGTGATCTTGATTGGCGGGAGGGAGGGTTGAGTTCGGTCCTCTTCAATGACGCGCGGGTTCGTAAAAATGGCGTGTCCTGGGTGCTTCAGAGCTGCTGCGTGAAGCTCCTCGAAGTAGTGGGGGAGGAAGGCATCGTCATCATCGATGAACAGGACGTATTTCCCGCGCATGAGTTGGAGGCCGAGGTTTCGACTTTGGGCGGGCCCCCCTCCGGTCGGGCGGCGGATGAAGCTATCTTGGGGGCGGAGAAGCTTCGCGGCGCTGGAGTATGTTGCGGGGTCCGGATGATCTGAAATGAGGAGGATCTCGTGATCGGTGAAGGTGTTTGCCAAGATGGAACGGAGGCAGCGTTCGAGGAGGCTCGAGCGGTTGTGAGTCGTTACAATGACGCTGAAGAAGGGGAGGGCCATGGAAGGGTGGGCTATGGAGGGGGAGATTGGCGGAGCCTAGCGATTTGAGAAATCCGAAAGTGGCGAAGTTATCCGTGTTGCTTTTCCGGTTGGGAATCGGCCCTCGTTGGGAGGATCAGTATGAGTATGAGTCGCCAGTGCTGGGGAACATGATCACGAGAGCGGGAATCATTTTGAGACGTTGGGTTCGTTAAATATCTCTTCGCACTCGATGGGGTTGACCGGTTGAGACGGGATCGGATTTGTGTTCTCGGCTTCGCTGATTTCGGCTGGAAGCGGCTTGTTTCGGTGCGGTTGGTCCGGGTTGCTGAGGTAGCTTGAGATAAAGCAACTCATCACGTGCGCGACCCCGCGCGGTGTCACCTCCCTCAGGTCGGAATCGAGATATTGCCCGAACGAAGCAGGGTGGCTGATGATTTCGTAGGAGGGAAAATAATCGACGTTCGCGTTGGCGGCTTCGATTTCACCCGCGGCCGCCCGTAGTACCGATTTTGAGTACGATGAGGCGATTAAGACATTGTTGTCTGATTTCGTCGCAACTAGCGGGACGGGGGAGACGGTTAATATGAATTTGAGCGTTGGATTCACGTTTCTCACCCGGTCAATCAGCTGTTGAAGGTCCGATGAGACATCAGCGACGGTAAAGTTCTTGAAGATGTGCTTTGAGGGGACGAATTCCCCTCGAGTGGTTCCTGGGCATGATGGGTAGGTGAAGTCGGCCTCCACGTTTATCCACGCTTCCGTGAGCCCCAGCGTGAAAATGAAGACGGAGGCGTTCTCGAACAGGTGGCGAACGCGGGTCAGGTGGTAGAGTCGGTCCGCCTTCAACGCTTCGTTACTCTGAAAACCTTCCTTCTGAATGCTGGGGCGCAGGAGATCGAACCAGCGGCCATCCTGCTCGACAAAATCCAGAATGGGCTCTCGCAGACCGAACGCCTGATTGAAGAGCTCAAGCAACTGTCGGGCGGTGTAAATGTTTCCGTACCGCGCGGAAAACTGACGATAACTTGAGGTGTCTCCACCGAATTCGTTGAGGAGGGGATGAGCCGTTTCCGCGAAGAAGGGCGTGATGCCCGTTGACGATAGATGCTCCGCGATGCGCTGTGCAAAGCAGCTCCCCGCGGTTCCGATTCTGTCAGCGGTCGAAAGGTGGAACTTCGGCTGACGGTGGAAGGGAATGTCTCGCCACGGGGTATTCGACACGAAACGTCTCCAGAAGTGGCAGTCTGGAAGTTCAGAGTAAGGGTGCATGGGGCTATTTGGTCAGGACCGATCGCAGTTGGGCGAGGACTCGATGTCCGTATTCCACGTTGCCGTGTACCGGATCGCCTGTGTATTCGGCACGCAGCATTCCTTCAGGAGTCAAGGTTTCTGGGGGCGGGGTCAGCGTGTGAATGCCGAGGGGAGTGAGGAACTCGCGAAGCAGTCGCGCGTAGACGAGGTAGTGTTTGAGCCTGAGGGGATCATTCGTTTCTCCCGAAGGCAACCGTTCCGGAGCGGATGGGGGCAACAGTGTCCCAACAACCGGTGGAGGGCACAGGACATTGATGATGGTCGCTTGCGGACAGATTGCGCGCATGGCCGAGAAGTTGGCTTTTGCGGCTGCGAGAAGGTGGTGCGCCTGCTTTTCAATCACGGACGCTGGTAACACTTGGCGATTCGGAGCGATGGGGAGGTCGGGGCGCTCCGCGAGGAAAAAGTCATGGGGCATTTCGTACCTCCGTCGGCTCATATGGATGTGCTCTTCCCCGTTCATGCAGACCAAAATCGGGTTCTTGCCATTCTCGAGTTCGATTGATTCGAGCAGCCGACGAAACCCGTCGGCACAGGCCAGACCGGTACTCTGGTCATGCAACGCCAAGACAGGTCCCCAAAAGGGGGCGGTGTGTCCGACGTAGATTGAGGCAACTTTTAGCGGAGCCGGGAGGCTGTCGGGAACGATTGGCCAATCAATTAAACTCGGAGGGATGCCGTTTCCAAAGTGGCTGTAGTGGTCGTCGTTGACCGGACTGCATGCCCTGAGAATCGGCATGATGTGGCTCATCCCAAGCAGGTAAATGGCGTTCATGCTGCGTATTTCCAAGTTACTTTGACCAAGGGGCGCTCTGCAACCGTCGAGGTAAGCGCACCGAGAGACATGAATGTCTTCGTGAAAATCGGGGAGTTGGTTGGCAACTGACCGTGCAAGCCGCTGATGCTTTGGAGCATGGCTGAGTCGATTTCCGGCGTAAGCGGGTGATCCGTGAAGCTGCGTTAGCTACCGTTTTTCGGATGCGATTCATCAATATTTGGTTAAGCCAAAATGCCGCGCACGATTTTTCCGTGGACGTCGGTGAGGCGGTGATGGCGGCCTTGGAACTTGTAGGTGAGACGGGTGTGATCGATTCCGAGTAGATGAAGCAGGGTCGCGTGCAAATCGTGTACGTGAACTGGATCGCGCGTGATGTTGTAGTTGAAATCGTCCGTTTCGCCGTGAGTGATGCCGCCACGGATGCCGCCGCCTGCCATCCAGATGGTGAAGCAGCGTGGATGGTGGTCCCGTCCGTAATCCGTTTGCGTGAGGCGACCCTGACTGTAGACCGTGCGGCCGAACTCACCGCCCCAAACCACGACCGTGTCCTCGAGCAATCCGCGTTGCGCGAGGTCTTGAACCAGTGCCGCTGAGGGCTGATCAGTGTCTCGGCATTGGCCTGGTAACTGAGTGGGTAGCTTTGAATGCTGATCCCATCCTCGGTGGAAGAGTTGTACGAAACGCACGCCCCGCTCCACCAATCGTCTCGCAAGGAGGCAGTTTGCGGCAAAGCTCCCCGGCTTGGAAACTTCTGGCCCGTAAATGATCTTGGAGTGCTCCGGTTCGGAGCGAAGGTCCGTGAGTTCTGGAACACTCGACTGCATCCGGTACGCGAGCTCGTACTGATTGATTCGTGTTGAGATTTCTGGGTCTCCTGTGACGTCACCCTGTGCTCGGTTTAAAAGGGCCAAATCGTCCAGCATTTGGCGGCGCGCGATTCGATCAAATCCCGATGGGTTCGACAAAAAAAGCACAGGATCGCCACCAGAGCGGAACTTCACGCCCTGATATTGGCTTGGGAGAAAACCACTTCCCCAGAGGCGGTCATACAACGGCTGATCGTTCGGATTTCCAGAGCCCTGGGAGATCAGCGTCACAAAGGCGGGCAAATCATCGTTCATCGGACCGAGCCCGTAGTTGGTCCAAGCGCCCATACTGGGCCGTCCGGCAATTTGCGAACCTGTCTGGAAAAAGGTGATCGCGGGATCGTGATTGATGGCCTCGGTGTGCATTGATCGGACGAGACAGATCCTGTCTGCAATCGCCGCGGTGTGAGGCAGAAGTTCGCTCAGCCATGCCCCGCTTTGGCCATGCTGGGCGAACCGGAAGCGTGATGGCGCAACCGGGAATCGGGTTTGGGTGGCCGTCATTCCCGTGAGGCGTTGACCTTGCCGAATGGAGTCCGGGAGATCCTCACCGAAGCGTTTCAAAAGGCCGGGCTTGTGGTCGAACAGATCCAGCTGGGAAGGGGCCCCTGATTGGAAGAGGTAGATGATCCGCTTTGCGCGAGGGGCGTGATGCGGACGTTTTTCTGTTGCTACCGACGGTTCACTTCTTGAGGTTTGCCCGAGTGCTGCGAGGGCCAGCGATCCCAATCCCGTGCGGGTGAGGAACGCTCTTCGGAGCAGGGTATTGTGCGTGAGGGAATCCATCAGGTCAGGGGCGGCAAAGCGCTTCATCGAGGTTGAGCACGAGATTGGCCACCGCTGTTAACGCGGCAATTTCTGCTGCGGAACATGTCGATTGGTTGGGGGATTCGCCGATCGAGACAAACCGTTCGGCGTTCTTGGGGTTTGCATCAAAGCGGGCCAGCTGAAGATCGTGATTTCGAATGAGGATGCTGAGTTCGCTTTCATTTGGGTTCCGGCTGACCACCAAGCGGAAGAGGTGGCGTAACGTATCCCGCAAGGATCCTGGAGCCTCGGCCTGCGCCCGTTCGGCAAGTTTTCGCGCGGCCTCAACGAACGCTGTTTCATTCATGGTCGCAAGTGCTTGGAGCGGGGTATTTGTTCGAGCGATGCGAACCGAGCAGGACTCACGGCTGGATGTATCGAACGTCGATAGCACCGGCGGATTACTCGTGCGCTTCCAAAAAGTGTAAAGACTGCGCCGCCAGAGAGAGGGGCCGTGATCTTGGGTGTACGCCGCGCCGCCGAGTTCCTGCCACAGCCCCTCGGGTTGATAGGGTTTAACGGAAGGGCCACCGACCGTTCTGATGAGGAGACCGCTGGATGCCAGTGCCTGGTCACGGACGGTTTCCGCGGGAAGGCGAAACCGCGATGATCGCGCGAGAAGGCGGTTATCGGGATCCTTGGCGAGCATCTCTTTGGTGGTTCGGTGGGATTGTCGGTAAGTGGCGCTCGTGACGAGGGTTCGAATCAGTGACTTCACATCCCATCCGCTTTGTGTGAACGCGTTGGCCAACCAATCGAGTAACTCTGGATGCGTTGGAGCCTCTCCTTGCGACCCGAAGTCTTCCGGGGTGCGCACGAGTCCGTTACCAAAAATCATCTGCCAGAACTGGTTCACGATGACGCGTCGTGTCAGCGGATTCTCATCCGACACCAACCAACGGGCGAGCGCGAGTCGGTCCGGACGAGCGCTGGCGGGCATCTGTGGAAGGAACGCGGGAACGGCGGCGCGGACCTCCTCGCCAAGCTTATCATATTCGCCCCGCAGCAGGATCCGAGTCTGGCGAGGCACGGGCATCTCTTCCATCACCATCACGGTGGGGAAGGATGCGAACTCTCTCAGTAAAGCGCGGCGAGATTCATTCAGTTCCAGAGTTGTTTCGCGAATCTTCTGCGGAGCGGCACTTTGCACAAAACAATCACGCAAGGCTGTTGATTGAGCGATAGAGCGTTTTTGTGGAGGGATTTGTATGATTTCGCGTGGCGATTCAGCGCATGCGAGCACCATTGCGTGCTCATCTGATAGCGCTTCGGGGTGCAGTGCCACTTCGCGAATTCCCCCCCAGTAACGGGTGGCGGGGCCACCACCGGTCCCGATGCGCAAGGGGTGCGTGTTTTTGAAAGTCTGGTTGAGAAGGTCGAGTAACGTTTCCGTGGGTTGTGTGATGCCATTCAGGTGAACGCGAATCCCGCGTGCGGTGCGGGAGCCGTCGTAGGAGACGCAGACGTGAGTCCATTGGTTGAGGGGAACGCGAGCGATTGTCCGGACGCGAAGGGCATCATCCAGCCAGCGCTTGGTGAAGGACACGAGAACGTGGCCATCCTCGAGGCGGATGGCGTAGCCGTCGTTCTGAGCGGAGGTCGGGTCTGGGTCTTCAGTCTCCTGAGTTTTTGAGAGGATTGTTCCATTCTCTGATTGCGGATGAATGCGGGCCGAGAATGCGAAGGTGTCGGTGAAATCAAAGTCCCCCTCTTTGGGGATTTCGATGAATGTATTTCCGTCCAGCCACGCAGCTTCCTTGGAGGAGAGGGGATGAAAAGCGGGGGTGCCAACTGTTTTTAGGGATGCAGTTTGAGAGGGGTTTGCGAGTTCGGAACGAAAGGTTGTCGGCACGGAAGAGATCCATTTTTCAGGGACTGAATCCGGGGATGCCTCCCATTTTACTTGGGCTGTTTGCAGATTGGGCTCGGCTTCTCGCAATAAGGTGGTGAGGGAATCGATGTGCGTTTGGATTTTGTTTGCGCGGAGTTCTTGCTCGTTGGTCGGGGCTGGGATGAAGGGCGGAGAGTTGCCCAGCTTCAGTGCGCGTCCGTTCTCCGGTACATTGTTGAAGAATGCGAACAAAGAGTAGAAGTCGCGCTGGGTGATTGGATCGTACTTGTGATCGTGGCAGCGAGCACAGCTGAGGGTGAGCCCGAGCCAAACCGTAGCTGTTGTATCGACGCGATCTGCAACATATTCAGCCGCATATTCTTCAGGAACGATTCCTCCTTCGGAGTTTCCCCGATGATTCCGGTTGAATCCGGTCGCGATGCGTTGGGCACGAGTTGCATTCGGGAGGAGATCTCCCGCGATTTGTTCAATCGTCATGCGATCAAACGGCGTGTTCGCGTTGAACTGTTCAATCACCCAATCCCGCCAACGCCACATCGACCGTTCACCGTCGCTCTGGTACCCGCTGGTGTCTGCGTATCGCGCGGCATTGAGCCAGCGCAAGGCCATATGCTCGCCGTAATGGGGGGATGACAGTAGTTGATCAACGATGTGTTCGTAAGCGGTGTCTGACGGATCTTTGAGAAAAGCATCCACCGCTTGGGGCGCGGGCGGCAGTCCTGTCAGGTCCAGATGTAAGCGGCGGATCAAATGTTCAGGGGAAGCTTCCGGTGCGGGCTTAAGGCCCTGCTGCTCTATGCGATGCAGGATGAAGTGATCGATGCCGTTTCGAATCCATTCGGGCCTTGATACGGACGGCAGGGCCACCGGACGTGGCGTAATGAAGGACCAGTGCCGTTGCCACGGTGCGCCTTGTTGCAGCCATTTGCGCAGCGTTTTGATTTGCGACTCAGTGAGGTGGCGCCCTGAGTGCGGAGGTGGCATTTGTTCGTCCGGATCGCGGGAGAGAATCCGTTCCAGAAATGTTCCTTTGCTGGGGTCGGTTGGATGGATGGGGAACTGGCCATTCACCAATGATTTCGCCCCTTCTTCGGTGTCCAGTCGGAGGTCGGCCTTTCGTTTCTCCGAGTCCGGTCCGTGACAGTGGAAGCAGTTGTCCGACAAAATAGGCCGGATATCCCGGTTGAAAGCGACCTCATCGTCGGGCGCTGGGGCGTCTGCGCGTGTGGTCCCGCTCCATAGCGGAAGAGCAACTGCGGCGCAGGCGAGGATTTTTTGGAACGCGGAGCGCATAGGTTTCAGGGGTGACCCTTCGGGAGGTGATCTCCTTTACAAGCTTTGGATTCTGAAGCGCGCGGTGCAAGTGATTGAGAAGCGGAGTGCGGGCGATGCTCGATTTGGTGGGGTTATCGCGTGTTCTGATGAGAAATCCAACGCGTCGAAGGCGAGACGTTTCGTGAGGCGGAGTGTGCTTGAGGCGGGGGCATTGGCATTGTCAGCGGGCGGTCAGTTCACGAGGCGAGTGGGAAACCCGGTCCCGTTTCCAGCGTCCGTCAGATCCTTTCACGAAGATGCCCTGGGCGATCCAGTCTTGGGTCACCTTGAGCCAGTACTTCGCGTCTGCGTTGTCCGAGTTGAGGATGGCATCTCGCAAGGGCCTTGCGCAGTTGGGGTTCATCGCGAAGTACAGCAGCCCAATCCGTCTTTGTTGATGGAGTCGCATTTGGTGCTCTTCTGAAACGCTCGGGTTCTCTGCGAGGCCGATCAGCACCGTGTGGGAGAGGTCGTTCATCAGTGTCTCGATCTGACGCAGGGTGAGATTGGAGTTTCGGGCCGCACCTGAGCGCACAAAATCGTTACGGTCACGAATGAATAGATCGACGGCTTCTGATGGGAGATGAGGGTTGCGTCCGAGAAGGAACCGAACGTTCTCGTCGCGCAACCTGCTTAGGGCCGCGATTTCCGCTGGTTCTAGCGCGTCTCCCTGCACGACACGTTCGGCCAACAGCGCTGGGAATCCCTGTTCCGCCAAAAACCTTGCCCCGTTCTTCTCGGGATGGGCGCCGCCGGCAATGTTGCATCCCGTAAGCGCGGATATGAGGCACCACGCGATCCAGCAGACGGAAAGGGCGGTCAGGGTCTTAGGGCTGCGTATCATGGCGCAATCATGAGGTTTTTCACGGGAATGACTGCCAACTCACTCGCTGCATGGCTCTTGTGAGTGTAGGCAATGTACAAACTTCCATCATGCTCAATGGCGTACGGATAGCTAAAATCGATTTTTGGGGCCGAGACACCCGGCGTTTCCGCGGACTCGGATCTCCGAATGAGAAACACTTGGCTGAACAGTGATTCGCCGGGCTTGCTAACGGTGATGGTGAGTGGGGTGCGTGCGCCGCCCGTATTGGCCGTGGTTGTGCAGACAAGGTAGCGCTGTCCGGTGCTGAGGGTTCCTGCGTAGGGTTTACTGGTTGCCATCGGGAGATTCGAGGCGAGTGCGGGCGTCCAACTCCTTCCGAAGTCCTCGCTCACCGAGAGCAGCGCAAGGGGCTTTTTGCCATACCGCGCGATGTTGAGGATGCGTTTGCCGTCAACGATGACAGTGGACTCGCCCCAGATGTTTGAGCCGAGGTTGGGATGTGTTGGGATGATGATCTGTTCCCACTTCGTGAGGTCATTCCCTTTGCTAATCGCCACGGCAGGTGGGTTGCCTGCTTTTCCAAATGCATCTGAGACATGGAGTCCGGCCATGATCCAGTTCCCATCGTCCATTTTTTGCGGTTGCTGCATCGGCCAGAATCCCTTGTCGATGACGGTACCCAGAGGGTTCCAGCGCTGGGACTGCTCGTCCAAACGGTAGGCCCGCGTGTGGGTGGTGCCTTCAAACTTTCCGTGGAAGGCGCCCATGAATGCCCACAGCGAGCCTGCATGGGAAAGGAACACGCCGTGGCTCACTCCGAGATCACCCTCGCCAGGGTCCATCACGACGGACTTGCTCCAAGTCTTCCCAAGGTCATCGCTTGTGCGGACGTGCGCCTCTTCAGTGGGGGTGTTTTCCTCACCTGTGTTAAATCCGTAGGAGGCGTAGAGCTGCCCTTTGTGCCACGCAAGGCCGACCCCAAGCGTCCATCGACAACCATCTTCGTCTGGACGTTGCGCCTTGATGACGTGAAACGTGGCGTCTTTGACTTGGGTGAGGGTTTCTGCATGGGGAAGAGCTTGAATGGGGTCCCAGAGCGGAACCGGTACGGGTGGCTTTGGGATCTCGTGGGTGACCGCGCATGGCTCGTAGGCCGCTGCGATGTCTTCGCGGGTGCGGACGGTGGCTTGGACGATGCAATCGTCGACGGCGCCGGTGAAGGCCTGTCGCACGCGACCTTCGTCCCAAACGCCGCCGATTGTGATGGGTGCGTCGGTGTGGCGGATGGGAGATTTGAGGGGCGCTTCCCCTACGAAGTGGCCGTCGAGATAGAGTGATGCGGTGGTCTCTGACACTGAGAAGGCCACCCAGTGCCAAGTTCCGGTCTGCAGCGGATGCGAGCAGGTGATGGATGTCCAGCCGTTTTGCCAAAGGTGGGCTTTCAGGTTGCCGTTCGGCTCGATGGTGAGGCTCCACTGACGCTCGCCTCGCGAGTAGCGATTTTTTCCGGCGAGCATTTGTTGGCTTCCGGACAATTCGTAGGGATTGAACCAGAGGGAGAGGGTGAATGAATCGTTTGCGAGAGGAGCGCTCTCTTTCAACTCGATGACCGATTCTCCATCCATGCGAAGTGAACCACCTTTTGCTCCGGGAGCGCTCTGTACCTGCCCATGAGGGAGGGTCCATCCACCGTTTTTGTAACTGTCAAACGACCAGTGTGAAACCGGTGCGGCAGAGGCTGAAATACCTGCCAGAGCCGCAGAAAATACTATCCCGAGTGGGCGAGATATGTTCATGGGGAGGGTCGGAGGGGGTGGCACTGGTTTGCTAGGAGAGCATCGGCGACGCTCTGCGTGGACAGATGCACGATTGATGATGGGAGGAGTCGTTGATCCCGCGTTTAGTACTTCGGAAAAATGACAGGGGTGGGGAAGCGGTCTTCTGGGGCGTTGCTGTCGCCGATGTATTCCTCTCGAGGCAAGTTCACCAAGGGCCATGATGCGGGACGGATGCGCACCACGCGGCCGGGGCGGATGCCTTCAATGATGAGATCGGTCTCCAATCGGATTTGGATCCCGCTGCTGTAGAAGGGAATCCCGTCCTTGGAGTTCAGGATTTCCAAAATTGTGCCCTTCGATGCCATGTGGGCCGGACCGTACGCGCCGCCTGCGTGCTTCAGCGTGTTCTCCACCCCGTTCATGTTCGCCTGAACACCTTTTTGAAAATCGGCGTACAGGGCTGGGGCCATTCCCCCAAATAGCGTTGCGGTGATCGTGGCGCGTCCAAACTTTCCGTACTCGACGGAATCCACCCATGCGGGCATCCAGCGTTTGCGGATGAATGCTTGATGGCGTTCGGACTGATGCTTTGCCGCGTGTTCAATGGAGGTCTCGTCGAGCCAGATATCGGAGATGTGAAATCGTGTGAAGATTCCGTCCGGCGTCGGATTCCAACTGATACCCAGCAACACGCTGGGAGCATCCAGCACTTTTTTCCCGTCTGCGGGCCAGACACCTTCAGTGATCATTTCATCAATGCTGACACGTTCGCGGCCGCGCCAGATGCGAGTTGCCGCGTCGACAGTCAGCTTTTCGCTCGAAGAGGGTGAAGTCGCTCCTGCGCGGGATTGGCGGCTTGCGGTGATGATTCCTTCGCGGTTCTTCAGGTCGATCTCTTGGAGTTTCCAGACGAGTCCGTTACGGAGGCAGTGACTCGGTTCATCCTCCAAGAGCGCGACATGGTTTTCCGCGGGTGCGATGCCTTTCCCACTGTATCCTGAGGTCTTGTTGCGATGG
>JACCED010417604.1_pt1 | contig 19800 bp, 9 predicted proteins | sample 7455021 | NCBI WGS metagenome assembly JACCED01 (sample SAMN15323456, study PRJNA562643) | freshwater metagenome | isolation source: river surface water | place: USA:Blue River Watershed | collected 2017-08-19 | reverse complement strand
GTTCATGTCGGCGGCGGCTTTGCTCTCCAGCGCCTGCAGTTACGCTTACGCCGCCGAGGCCGATACCGCCAAGCGCCGGGAGCATGCGGCCCGGGCCAAGTGGTGGGCGGAGCGTGCGGCGGAGTTGGTGCCGGGCGGGGCGGGGGACGGCGCCCTGGCGGTCTACTACGGGATGGTGGAGCGCGACCCGGCACGCGCGCTGGCGTTTGCGGAAAACGAAGTGCGGGCGCTGCCGAACGACGCGAACGGGCACAATCGCGTGGGAGCGAACGTGGCCGAGTTCGGCCGTTTGGAGGAGGCGCTAGCGGCATACGAACGTGCGCTGGCGCTTGACCCGCTGAATGTGCGGGTGCTGCACAATCGAATCTATCCGCTCGCCCACTTGCGGCGGATACCGGAGTTCGAAGCGGCGGTCGCGCGGAGCCTTGAATTGGGTGGAAAGAACGTAAGTCCGCGGGCCATTGCGGACTACCGCTACCGCCTCACGGGAAAATTGCCGGAGAGCGCCGGGGCGGACGACCGCGCCCTGTCCGTCAGTCCGCCGATGCTGTGGTATGCGCGGCGGTTCGACGAGCTGCCGGCGGCGGCCGACGCGGCGCTGGCCGGTGCGCAACCGATCCCGCCGGAAGGTCGCTTCGAACTGCTGAGGCTGAAGGGAGGCGCTTACCGCAAGCTGGGCCGAGCCGAACAGCTCGCGGCGACCGCGCGGGAAATGCTCGCTCTGGCGGAAAGCGAGCTCCCGTCCGGCGGGGGCGATCGATCCGGCTCCGACCGCATGCGGATGTGGGCGCTGGCCTATGCCAACGAGCCGGCGGCGGCGGTTGCCGTCGGGCGCCGCTATGTCGAGGCGGCAACCGGGCCCGGCCGAGTCCTGGAGCGGTGGGAACGCGAGCACGAGCTGGCCCGACTCTACGCGTGGTTCGGCCGGAAAAAGGAGTGTGCCGAGATTCTGACCAAGCTGATTCGCCTGCCTACGTTGGTCACGGTTCCCTACCTCGCATTGGCGCCCGATTGGGACGACGTCCGCGACGATCCGGAGATACGGGCGATCTTCGTCGATCCGAGGAACCGGCAGCCGTTGTAAGTGCGTCGCGCTTGCTCCTGCCGCCGCCGAGGCGTCGCGGGCCGGTGGTTGCGGGAATGGGGCCGATTCCCGCGCGGTCAGTCCGAGGTTCGAGCCCAACCTCCGATCGCCGAATCGGCGAATCGGGCTCAGAGCGATTTCCGCAGCGTCACGAAACCGAAGCGCCCGGCGGGCCGGCCAACGAGGCCGGTGTTGTAGCCGGTCGGAAACTCGTCGAGCGACGGCGCGCGATCGAGCAGGTTTTCGAGTCCGAGCGAAACCCGGAGGCCGCGCAGGAAGGATTTTTCCGCAAACGCATAGCCGGCGCCCGCCGAAAACGTGTAGTAGCGCGCCACCTCCCAGCGGTCGACGTTGAGATCGCGATGGCGGTGAATGTAGGCCATGCCGAGGTTCGCCGACCAGCGCGCGCGGCGCCACGTGACCGACGACTGGCCGCGATAGCGGGGCAGGCTGCGGCCGACCGACGGCACGTCGGCATCCGTCGCCTGCCGGCGAAACGCGTAGTAGCCGTAGTAGGTCCAGTTCGTGGATACGACCCACCGGCCCAGAGCCGGAGTGTCGAGCGAGTAGCGCAGGCCGTAGTCGTAGTAGCGCACGATCTGGTGCGAGAGATTGAGTGCGCCGTCGTGAATCATGGTGATGCGGCCGGGCACCGTGACCGTCTGGCCGGGGGCGACGGGCGTGGTGGCCCCGGCGGGTCCGGAGAGGACGGCGATCGCCGCGGAGGTGTTGTTGCGATACGTCTCCGTGCCGGGCTCGCGTTGGATGAGATCGGCGGTGCCCGTGAGTTCGTTCTGGCGGATGAACGCGAGGCCGAGACCGGCGCGGATGACGTGATCCTGCTCGATCATGCCGTGGGTGAACTCGAGCGAGAGGCCTTTCACGGGTTGCCACGGGAGATCGATCACCGTGCCGATCTGCTTCGTCGTGCCGCTCTCGGGGAGCAGCCTGGGATTTCCCCCCGACCGCACAACGCGCGGGGCAGTCGACCCGTCGGTGGAGTCGCCGGTCAGGCTCGCGGGCCGGCGCAGATCGGGCAGACCGGTGAAGGTATTGTCCAGCGTGCCGGCGTAGAGCTGCGGCAGCGAAGGCGCGCGGAAGACCTTGCCGTAGGCCGCGCGGAGCAGGAGGTCGCGGGTGAGGCGCACGCGCAGGCCGGCGAACGGCTTCACGCCGCTGTCGTAGCCATCGCTGAAGGTCTCGAAGCGGGCGGCGCCGTTGAGCTCCACCGTGCGCAGGTAGCGGCGGCGGCCTTCCTGCACGAGGGGAACCCGCACCTCGGCGGCGACAGCCCCGACGCGGCGCAGCGAAGCCTTGGTATCCACGCCTCGGCTCATTCCGACGATGTCGTCGAGGGCGGCGCCGAAATCGTCGACGAGCATTTCGTAACGCTCGCGGCGATGCTCGAGCGCGAGCGAGCCGCCAACCGCGCCCCACGGCAGGGCGAAGAGGCGGGCGCTGCCGACTCGGAAATCGAAGGGCATGATCTCCGCGCGACCGCGTTCCACCGCCGTGATCTTGAGACTGTCAAGGGTGGCGGGGTCGTTCCTGAAGTCCGGGCCGCCGAAGATATTGAGGGCGTCCGGTGTCGTCCGCGCGAGGGCGGCGCGCAGCCGGGTCTCGCTGAGCGCGTTGCGAGTGGTGCTGAGATTGTCGTTCTTGGAATACGACCCGCCGAGGTCCCAGTCGATGCCGTCCCGGAGCTTGCCCTTCAGGCCAAGCAAGGCGCCGAGGGATTTGCTTTCGACGCGGAAGAGGCGGGGGCCGACTTCGAGCGAACGATAGGTGAACGCGAGCGGAATGCCGAACGGATTGTAGTAATTGCCGGCCGGGACGAGGATGGCGTTGTCGTTGGCGGTGGAGATCGGCGAGGGGGCGAGCTGGGTTGCGGAGGTGATGCGCACCTGGGAAAGCGCGGCGTAGAGGCCGACCGCCTCGGTGACATTGAAGTCCAGGTGGGCGGAGAGGCTGCGGCGCTCCGTCGAGGGCACGAGCCAGAGGTAGGGCTGATAGTCGTAGGAGTTGCTGAATTCCCCGGCCGAAAACGCGCGGGGCACGAATTGCGCCGCGGTCGGGCGGGCGGGGTTGTTGCCGCGGGGCACCGACGCGGGGCTCGCGGCGCTGCCGAGAGTGCCCTGCGGCTGGCCGCCGGTGCCGGGTAGAAACACAAAGGCGGAGCCGGTCGATGGATTGCGGGTCGCGGAGGCGGGCAGGGCATTGCGGGGTGCGGCGAGCTGCGCGGCGGTCGGCACCGACACGGTGGCGTAGGGGCCCGCGAGCGACCGCTGGTCGTAGTAGCTCACCTGCGTGGCGGTGGGAGCGAGCTTCGCGGCGTATTTGGCCGCGTCCCGCGCGCGCCACAATTCCGTGAAGTCCGCGCTGGCCGAGATCGGGAGATCGGTGGCGGCAAGGGAATTTCGCGCGGAGGCGGTGAGCGCGACCGTCGCCCGCACCCGCCCGCGGGCGATACCGCCGATGAACGAGGAGGATTGCTCCGCGACATCGGTTTTGAAGGCGTTGCCGTAGCGCAGGGAAATCTCCGCGCCGGTAAAATGCCGGCGCAGAATGATGTTCACCACGCCGGCGGTGGCGTCCGCGCCGTAGACGGCGGAAGCGCCGTCCTTGAGCACCTCGACGCGCTCGATCATCGCGTTCGGGAAGCGGTTGAGGTCGACGAACACGGTGCCGTTGCTGCTGAGACCGTTGGGCGCCTGTCGCCGGCCGTCGACGAGCACGAGGGTATTGCCGGGCCCGAGCGAGCGCAGATCCAGCGCGGATACGGCGACCACGAAACTGTTGGCGACGCCCTCGTTGATGCCGAGGGTGGTGGCCTCGGGAATGTCGCGCATGATATCGGTCAGATTGGTCGCAGCCGCGTGCTCAATCTCCTCGCGGGTGATGACATGGATGGGCGACGGTCCTTCAAGGTCGGTGCGTTTGATGCGCGAGCCGGTGACTTCGAACGGCTCGAGAGCCGCCGGCGGGTTGGTCTGGGCGTGGAGGGCGACAGAGGTCGCGAGGGCGAAAGCGCCGGCACGGACCACGAGGGATGCCGCGCGAAAGGCGTGGTTCATTATGGGGATGGTTCGGGTCTGGCCGAAGTCCCTTCGAGTTCAAGCCGGCGGCCTGTCAGTCGCGCCGGGGTCAGCGCGAGGCAGCGAGGGCGAGGCCGGCGGATGGGAGTGCGGAGTCCGCGCGGACGGTGGCGTCGCGGTAGCCCAGGCGTTCGGCGACCATCTCGACCACGCGGGTGTCGCTCGGGATGTCGCATTCGGCGACACAGGTGCCGTGAGCGGGGAGGTAGACGGCGATTTCACCGCGGGACGGGCGAAACATCAGCGCGGGTGTTTCATCGGCGCCCGAGCGAATCCAGAAGACCCGAGCCGGCACCGGCATGATGGCTGCCGCGGTGCGCACGAAGGCGAGCGCCTCGGCGGAGGCAAGATGGCGAGGCGCGACGATGGGCTGCAGGGCGGCGGGGCGGGCAAGGTGGAGGCGGGCGTGCTTTTCCAGACGCGGTTCGATGCGGTCGACCAGGCGGCGCAGCCCGGGCTCGGCGGATGCGCGGAGGTCGAGCGGAAAAACCCCGAAGTATTCATCGCGGCACCAGAGGTCGCCGCGAAAGCTGACGACGGCGAGCGTGTGCGGACGGGTGCGGCCGTCGGCGTTGCGCATGGCGACGACGACGGGCTTGCCGCGTTCGTTCGGATACTCCGCGGCGTAGCGGGCGAGGAACGCGAGAGTGGAGAGATGGCAGCCGTTCGGCACATGCACGGCGTCCGGCCAATGCGGCGGTGACGCGGGTGCGGCGGATGGGGCCGGTATTTCGGTCGCCGCGGAGACGACGGGGGTGAAAGCGGCGGTGACAATTACGACAACGGCGACGGTGCGGAGGAGGGGCCGGCAGGCGGTGGGAAGGCAAGGGGAGGACATGCCGACCCAACAGGCCGGCGCCCTCCGGATTTTTCATAATTCGGAAAAATGTTTCGTTTCGAGCGGCGCCGTGGAGCATCCGGCCACCCGAGAGCCTGTCGCCATGAGCAACTCCAGCGAGGATCCGATCTCCACCCTGCGCACGCGGGCGACGTTGCTGGCGCGGGTGAGGCGGTGGGAGGATGCTGCGAGCTGGCAGGAGTTCGACCGGCTCTATCGGCGGCTCGTCTACGGGATCGCGCGGCGCGCCGGGCTGCCGCATGCGGAGGCGGAAGATGTCACGCAGGATGTCTTCAAGTGCGTGGCCGAGACGATCCATCAATTCGAACCGCAGCCCGGCCCGGGGAAATTCCGCGGCTGGTTGCTCCGCCTGACGCGCTGGCGGATCGCGGACAAGTTCAACCAGCGGCCGAAAGGCGAACATCAGGGGAGCAGCGGGGGGAGCGACGGGACCATGACGCGCACACCCACGATCGAACGGGTGCCGGATCCGACCGACAGCGACGCTGAGTTCGAGCGGGAATGGCAGCGCCATCTGCTGGACGCGGCGAGCGAGCGGCTCTCGCGGCGCGTGAAGGGCCGGCACTATCAGGCCTTCGATTTGTATGTGCGGCAGCGCTGGCCGGTGATGAAGGTGGCGGGCGAACTGCGGATGAACCCGGCGACAGTCTACATCATCGGCTTCCGGCTGACGAAGCAGCTCAAAGCGGAGGTGGAGCGACTACGGGCACAGGTGGGATGAGTGGAATCAAGGTGGCGGCGCGCGGACGGATAAGGCGGGAGCGCACTCCGGCAGGCGCCGAGGGCCGGCCGGCTCCGTGAGCCGGGAAGATTTCGGCGGACCGTGGATCATTGAGCCGTTTTCCTGAACTGTCCGTCGCCGGGCGCGGCGACGGATGAGTGCGAGGAGTTCAAGGCGGTGCACTGGACCCTCCTACGCCCGGGCTGCGGAGGGCAGGCCCCGGAGGCGGGTGAAGGCGTTGCTGGCGGGGCGAGGTGGGAGCGGCCGGGTGGCAGTGTGGGCAATGGCGGGGCTCGCGGTCGTCGTCGGGCAGAGGTGGTGCCGTGGTGGGCGCGACGATCGGCGCCGGAGGCGGGTCCGGCGGCGGTCGAGATCCCGGGAGATGCGCGAGGCGAGCCAGACGATCGGTTCGGTGATTTCCGCGCTCGTGAAGCGGGCCAATGCCGGGTAGGCGTCCGCGCTGTGGTCTCAGCCCCCGGCGAACTCCGACCACGCCACGCGGGAAGTGCAGAGCGGTGCGTCGGGATGGCGGAGGAGAAAATCCTGCGCTTGCCCGCACGACTTCCGACCGCGTTGTCCCGAAAGGCGGATCAGAAACGTGCGGTCGAAGAGCATCAGGCCGAGGGCCGCAGAGCGCGCGGGCGGCGGCGGCGGGCAACGGCACGCTCCACCTTTTTCCAATCCACGCCCTTACCCCCATTTCCGGACTTCACGTCGGCCAGCAGGTCGCGGGCGGTGTGTTTGGCCACGGGCAGGGTGATGCGGTCGATGTTGGCGGAGAAGGATTCGCCGGGACGGCGCGTGGCGACGAGGCGCTCGTAGGAGGAGAGTTCGAGGGCGCGGCTGCGGTCTCGCCAGGCGGGGTGCCGGGTGTTTTTTGTGACGTGGGTTTCAGACGTCGTGCCGGTGCGGAAAGGGTCCGTGGCGCGGTGGCGGCGATAACTTTTCCATGACGACAAAACACTTCCTGCAGGCAGGCACGGCGTGCCTTGGGCTTGGACTGGCGCTGGTTTCATTCACTCCGTTACGCGCGGCGTCGGCCGAAACGCGGCAGGCGGTGCAGGCGCGGGTGGCGGCGGAGTTCGCGTCGCTCGAGGCGATCTACAAGCAGCTGCACGCGAATCCGGAGCTGGCGTTCATGGAGTTCGAGACGGCGGCGCTGCTGGCGAAGGAGCTGCGGGCGCTCGGGATCGAGGTGACGGAAAAGGTGGGCAACACCGGCGTGGTCGGCGTGCTGAAGAACGGCGCGGGGCCGACGGTGCTGCTGCGGGCGGACATGGACGGGCTGCCGGTGAAGGAACTCGTGGACATTCCGTGGGCGAGCAAGGCGGTGAAGAAGGACATCACGGGCAAGGAATACCCCACGATGCACGCGTGCGGGCACGATCTGCATGTGACGGGCTTGATCGGGGCGGCGCGGACGCTGGTGGCGTTGAAGGACCGGTGGCGCGGCACGATCGTGTTCATTGGACAGCCGGCGGAGGAAGGCGTGTCGGGGGCGCGCGCGATGCTGACGGATGGACTCTACACGCGTTTCCCGCGGCCCGACTACGCACTCGGGCTGCATGTCTTCAGCTATCTGCCGGCGGGACTGGTGGGCTACACGGAGGGGCCGGCTTATGCGAGTTCGTGGTCGGTCGATGTGGCGGTGCGCGGCGTGGGTGGGCACGGCTCGACGCCGCACGTCACCAAGGACCCCGTGGTGCTGGCCGCGCAGATCGTGCTGGCGCTGCAGACGATCGTGAGCCGCGAGCTGGCGCCGGGGACGCCGGCGGTGGTGACGGTGGGTTCGATCCACGGCGGCACGCGGCGCAACATCATCGGCGAGGAGGTGAAGCTGGAGCTCACGCTGCGCGGCTACGACGACAAGGTGATGGAACAACTCGTGGCGGCCATCCGCCGGATCTGCGACGGCCTGGGGCGCGCGGCGGGGATGCCGGAAGACCGGCTGCCGGTCGTGGCGCTGCAGCCGGGCCGCGCCAACGTGACGGTCAACACGCCGGAGTTGACGCGGAAACTGGCGGAGACGTTTCGCACGTGGTTCGGGGCGGACCGCGTGCAGCCGGTGCCGCCGATCACGGGGGCGGAGGATTTTTCGGAATACGGCCGCACGGTGCATCGCGTGCCGGCGGTGATCTGGACGGTGGGGGCGGGCGATCCGGCGCAGATCGAGGCGGCGAAGAAACAGGGCAAATCGGTGCCGACGAATCACTCGCCCGATGCGCGCTTCCTGCACGATCCGACGCTGCAGGCGTGCGTGACCTCGCTGACGGCGGCGACGCTGGAGCTGATGCCGGTGAAGTGAGGGACGGGCGGGAGGGCGAAGCTGAGATCTGAAATTTGAGATCTGAAATCTGAGATTTGAGATCTGAGATTTGAGAATCAGAAGCGGACCGTGGTGGTGATCTTGGCTTCGGGCGGGGTCATGCGGCGGAAGCCGTAAGGGATGAGGCGGTTGTTGTAGACGAACATGCCGTTGAACATCGGCGTGTCGTAGTTGAGCACGTTGTCCACGTTGAGCTGCACATCCATGCGGGTGTGGCGGACCTTGAAGGGATACGCGAGCGACGCGGAGACGAGGTAGTAGGACCGCGCGTAGACGTAGTCGTAGGGGCGGTCGATCTGGTTGCCGATGAGGCGGCGGCCGTAGAACTGCGCGCCGGAGCCGAGGCGCAGCCCCTTGAGGGGGCCGCGGCGCAGCGTGTAGACGCCGGTGAGGTTGTAGCGGCGCTTGTAGGTGCCGTTCTGCTCCCGCTCGTCCTGAAAGCCGTTCACGGTGTTCTGGATCGTGCGGAGCGCATTGGCGTCGCTGGCGCGCGTGGGGTTGGCGGGGTCGTTGGCCCAGCGTTCCCACTGCGGCGAGTTGGCGGCGACGTAGGCGCGGAAGTCGCGGGCGGTGTCGAACTGGCGCGTCTGCGGGAGCGCGCCGTTGGCGATGAGGCGGAACCCGTTGCCGACGTTGACGGTGAGGTTGGCCTCGTAGCCTTTGCCGGCGAAGCTGCGGGTGCTCTGGATGGAGTTGAGCGCGGCGGTGACGGTGGGTGAGGCGCTGAAGGTCTCGAGGTAGCGCTCGGGCATGCCGTGGTTCTGCCAGAGCGTGTTGACGGCGCCGACGTTGATGCTGATCGCGCTGTTCTCCTGCCGGGCCTGGTAGTAGCCGACGGAGCCGACGATCGTGAACGTAGTGCCGCTCGCGATACGGAAGCGGAGGCCGGCCGAGTCGGCTTTGGAGGGCACGATGTTGGCGCCGGCGAAGGTGCCGTCCATTTTGGGATTGGCGTTGGTCTGGATGGTGAAGCCTTCGGAGTAGTCGACGTAGACGCCGACGCGCTCGAGCGGGAAGTAGACGAGGCCGAGGGTGCGGGTGTCGTTGTAGGCGACGCGGTTCTCGACGGTGTAGGTGCCGAAGGCGCCGGTGGTGCGGTCGCGGGAGGCGGTGTCGCCGTTGCGGGTGGTGAGTTCGGAGCGGTCGCGGCGGAAGCCGGCGACGTAGGTGAGGCGGCCGCGGAGGTAGTTGCCGGAGGCGGCGACTTCGTAGGCGTCGTTCCTGTTGGCGGTGTAGCCGTCGGCGGTGGGCACGGCGCGCAGCTCGTAGAGCTTGGAGAAGTCGGGGAGGCGGGCGGGGAGGTTGTCCCAGTAGCGGTAGATATTGATGCGGCGGCCGATGTTGTCGGTGATCGGCGTGGTGAGGCGGGGATCGGCGTTCTGCATGTCCCAGTAGACGATGCGGGAGTTGGATGTCTGGCGGTGGCCGAAGGCGCTGACGTGGGTGACGCCGCCGAATCCTTTCAGCGGATACGCGGCGACGAGGCGGAGGGTCTCGGAGTCGCGGCCGGTGCCGTCGATTTTGCGGCCGAGGTAGGAGGTGCTGTAGACCTTGCCGAAGTTGGGGTTGGGGCGGCCGCCGGGGAGGTTGACGTTGGGGTCGAGGACGGCGTTGGCGAAGGGGTTGTTGCCGCCTTCGGCGCGATACTTCGCCTGCTGGGCGGCGAGCTGCAGGGAGAAGCCGTTGCGGAAGCGGTGGTCGAGGGAGGTCTGGAGGTCGACGGTGGTGCCGCGGACGGCGAGTTCCTCGGGGTTGGCGTTGAAGCTCTCGGAGGGCGAGGGGATCTTCGCGATGCCGGCGGGGTAGGAGCTGATGAGAGGGATTCCGGAGCCGGTGGTGGCGGCGGTGCCGCGGAGGTCGACCATGCCGAGGCCGTCGATCCAGGTGTTGAAGCCGGCGTTGGCGCGGAGGGCGACGCCGGCGGCGGTGGCCTGGGCGGCGGTGAGGGTGCCGGTGACGGGCTGGCCGTTCCAGTCGGCGCTCTGGTCGTTGAAACTGGACATCACGAAGCCGGGGCGCCGGGTGCGGGTGTAGTCGGCGTCGAAGGCGAAGCGCGTCTCCTCGAGCGGCTGGTAGACGATGCTGAGGGCGTTGCCGACGCTCTTGTTTTCGAAGCGGTCGATGTAGCTGCGCTGGTCGAGGACGCTGGTGTTGTAGCGGGCGGCGAGCCGGCGGGTGAGGGGCTGGTTGACGTCGAGGGAGGCGCCGCGGGTGCCGGCGGTGTCGGTGCGGAGGCGGAAGCTGCCGAAGCGGCGGCGCTCGGCCTGTTTGGTGATGTAGTTCACGCCGCCGCCGGGGCCGCCCTCGCCGTAGAGGATGGCGTTGGGGCCGCGGCCGGCCTCGACGCGCTGGACGTTGTATTCCATCGGCGTGGTGGAGCTGAGGAAGTAGTTGCGCGTGCTGGGCTGGGTGGCCATGCCGCGGAGGCTGACGTTGCTGCCGGAGTCGTGGAGGGCGAGGCTGGCGGGGTTGAGGCTGTTGCCGTTGATGCCGTTGGCTTCGAGCGGATGGGAGCTGGTGAGCCAGGCGGAGGCCTCGTCGATGTTGAAGATGCCGAGGTCGTCGAGGAGGTCGCGGGTGAAGACCTCCATGGTGCCGGGCGTCATGAGGAGATTGGTGCGGAGGCGGCCGGCGTTGAGGGTGTCGGCGGCGATGTAGCCGGTGTCCTGCTGCGTGGCCACGACGAAGGGCGAGAGGACGAGGGCCTCATCGTTTTCCCGGTCGGCGGCGCGGGTGGGGGTGGCGGGTGCCGCGGCCTGGCCGAGGGCCGCAGCGGGGGCGAGCAGCGCGAGCGTGAGGAGGGAGCGGGAGAGCGGGCGGGAAGACGAGTGCATGCGCGGGACAAGTAACCGGTTGGTCCATCGTCGGGAGGCGCCTCCGGGCGTCCAGCGCGAAAGCGGCGGCGGTGGGGAGCAGGCACGCCGGCGCCGCGGCGTTCAGAGGCGGCGGAGGAGCGTGGCGAAGAGGGCGAGCAGGTGGGCGGGCTCGAAGGGCTTGAGGACGACGTGTTCGACGCCGAGCTCGCGGAGCTCGCGTTGGTCGGCGCTTTCGCCGAGGCCGGTGGTGGCGACGAGCGGGACACCGGGGGAGAGCTGGCGCAGGGTGCGGATGAGGATGGGGCCGTTCATGACGGGCATCATCAGGTCGGTGAGCACGAGGGCCACCCGCGCGCGGTGGCGCACGAACAGGTTGAGGGCTTCCTCGCCGTGGGCGGCGGTGAGAACCTGGTAGTTGTTTGCTTCGAGCAAGGCGCGGGTGCTGTCGCGGATGGCGGCTTCGTCGTCGACGACGAGGATGGTCTCGCCGGCGCCGGTCGCGAGGGGCGGAGTGGGTGACGCGTCGCCGGCGGTGGCGGCAGCCTCGACGGGGGTGGCGGGGAGATGGACCTTGAAGGAGGCGCCCTGGCCGGGGACGGAGTCGACGACGATGAAGCCGCCGTGGCTCTGGACGATGCCGAGGACGGTGGGGAGGCCGAGGCCGGTGCCCTTGCCGATTTCCTTGGTGGTGAAGAACGGATCGAAGATGCGGTGGCGGATCTCGGGGGCGATGCCGCTGCCGGTGTCGTTGACCGCGATGACGACAAACAGCCCGGGCCGCATGCGGGGCGGCAGGAGCGGGCTGTTGTCGGGGAGAAGAACGTTGCCGGCGGTGACGGTGAGGGTGCCGCCGCGGGGCATGGCGTCGCGGGCGTTGACGCAGAGGTTGAGCAGGACCTGGTGGAGCTGGGTGGGGTCGGCGTTGACGAGGTGGAGGCCGGGGTCGATGCGGGTATCGAGGGCGATCTCGCGGGGGAACGTTTCCCGCATGATCTGGAGCATCTCCTTGATGAGATGGCGGGGCTGGACGGCGATCCGTTCGCCGGCCTGGCCGCGGCTGAAGGCGAGGAGTTGTTTCACGATTTCGGCGCCGCGGCGGCAGTTGCTCTCGACCATGGAGAGCAGCTCGCGGTCCTCGTCGTTGAGCCGTGGCTTGATGAGGCCGGAGATCATCAGCACGGGGGCGAGAATGTTGTTGAGGTCGTGGGCGATGCCGCCGGCGAGGGTGCCGATGGCCTCGACGCGCTGGGCCTGGAGAAAGTGCCGCTCGAGCAGTTTGCGGTCGGTGATGTCCTGTTTGATCGCGACGAAATGCGTGATGCCACCGGCGCCGTCGCGGACCGGCGTGATGGTCATGTGTTCGGTGCGGTGGGAACCGTCCTTGCGGCGGTTGACGATCTCCCCGCTCCAGACGCCGCCGGCGACGAGCGTGGCCCACATCTCGCGGAAAAAATCGGGGCCGTGCACGCCGGACTTGATCAATTCGCCGGGACTCCGGCCGGCGGCTTCGGCGAGCGTCCAGCCGCTGAGCGCGGTGAACGCCTGATTGGCCCACTCGATGCGGCCCGTGCGATCGGTGATGACGACGGCGTTGGCGGCGGCTTCGAGGGCGGTGCTGTGGAGGCGGAGGGTGCGTTCGGCGGCGCGGCGGGCGGTGATATCGCGGTTGATGCCGCGGTAGCCGAGCCAGGTGCCGTCGGCCGCGAAGAACGGCACGCTGTTGGTCTCGAGGAGCACGGTGCGGCCGTCGCGGTGGTGCACGCGGCTCTCGAGCTCCACGACCGGCCGGCGGGCGAGGATGAGCGGGCGCAGGCGGGCGCGGACGGCGGCGCGGTCCTCGGGGGCGACGAGGTCGATGGGCGTGCGGCCGAGGAGTTCCTCGGGGGTGAAGCCGAGGAGCGTGGTCGACTTGGCGCTGACGAAGGTGAAGCGCCAGCGCGTATCGATCTCCCAGATCCAGTCGAAGGAGGCCTCGACGAAGCTGCGGTAGCGTTCCTCGTTGAGCAGGGCGGTGAGGCGGGCGCGTTTCTCGTCCTCGACGACGCTGAGCAGCGCGGCGCGGGAGCGCTCGGCGAGGTGGAGGTGACGTTCGGCGGTGAGCTGGGCGGCGGCGGCGTTTTCCTCCGCCTGGCGGCGGGCGGTGACATCGTAGAAGGCGGCGAGGTAGCCGGCGTGGACGAGGGTGCCGCCGACCTCGACGTGGCGGACCGAGCCGTCGCGGCAGGTGACACCGATCTCGCGGGGAGGCCGGACCGGCTTGTCCGGGGTGGCGGACTGCTGGACTTCGAGCCACCGGGCCCGGGCATCCGTGCGGGCGATTGCGTCGGGAAAAGCGCGTTGCCACCAGACCTCGAGGGTCGGGATGTCCGCCACGCTGTAGCCGAACAACCGGGTGAACTGTTCGTTGAGGAAACGCACGGAGCCGTCGTGGGCGACGAACCCGAGCGGCAGCGGAGCGCGGGTGACGAACTCGCGGAAGAGTTTGTCGTTGGCCTCGCGTGCCTGCTCGGCCTCCTTCCGCCCGGTGATGTCGCGGGAGAAAGCGGTAAGCCCGGTGGGCGACGGATACAGCCGGTGCTGGAACCAGCGGTTGAACGGCGGATAGAAATGCTCGAGCTCGACGGAGCACCGCTCCGTCATGGCGCGCTCGAAGGCCTCCTGCATGGCGGTGCCGACGGCGGCGGGAAAAATCTCCCAGACGCTGCGGCCTACAAGCTCTGCCGCGGGCCGGCCGGTGTAGTCGGCGAGGCGCGGGTTGACGAAGAGGTAGCGCCCCTCGCGGTCGATGAGCGCGAAGCCATCGCTGATCTGCGCGAGGGTCTCGGTGATGCGCAGACGCGCGGCCTCGGATTCCGCGCGCGCGGCCTGCGCCTCTTCAGTCAGGCGGCGGGCCTCGGCGGCGCGGGCGGCGAGTTCGCGGGTGCGGGCCTCGACGGCGAGGGTGAGCGAGAGTTGACGTCGCCCGATCGCGGCGACGCCGAGCACGAGCAGGGCGCCGAGTGCGAGGGAGACGCCGTAGAACCCGCGGCGCGACGAGGCGCCGGCCTCGTCCCAGCCGGCGGCCGGGGTGGCGGCAAACGTCCACGTCTCGCCGAAGAAGGTGACGGTGCCGGACACGGTCTCTTCGGCGGGCGTCCAAGCCGTGCCGAGCAGCACATCGCCGTGAGCGTTGTGCAGCGTCAGACGGAGTTCGTCGCGCACGCCGAGGTCCGAGGGCTCCACCAGCGCGTGCAGGTCGAGCACCAGGGTGGCCATGCCCCACAGGCGGTCGTCGCGGAAGATCGGGCGGCGGGCGATGAGGCCGCGGCCGCCCTGCCGGAGGTCGAGCGGCCGGCTGAGTGTCGTGGTGCGGCGGGCGATCGCGTCCTGCACGAGGCTGCGGACCTCGGGGCGCGGATCCTGGAGGAGCTGGGCGAGGGTGATGCCCTGGACGGCCTCGTTACCGGCGAGCGGGTAGGTGAGTTGTCCGCCCGTCTCGGGAAAAATCTGCAGGGCGCGGATGAACGAGTCGCTGGTGCCGAGCCCGGTGGTCAGGAGGTCGAAGTCATACCGCAGGCGGGTGGGGTCGGTCTGTTTCTCGCCGAACGCGGCGAGCGCGGAGAGCGTGCGCTCGAGCCGCGCGGCGCGGCGTTGGAAGGAACTGCAGACCGATTCGACGCGGAGCCGGACTTCGTGGCGGAGCGCGTCGCGCAGCTGCCGCTCGTGCATCCGGGCGAGCGCGAGCCAGAGGACGGACACCACGACGACGCTGGCGCCGACGAGCCGCACGGTCCGGTGGCGCAGCACGGAGCTGCGGGCATCGGGCGGGGAAGGAGCCGGGGCTGTGGGAGTCATCCGCGGCGGGCCGTTTACGTGGCGGAGGAGGCGCGGCGCGCGGGCCCGCCCGGGCCGCCGGGATCGACGGCGTGAATCCATGCGCCGGCGCGGGCGATGGATTCACGCGCGACGCGCGGAACGGCACGGGTGAGAAGATGGCTCATGGCATGGAAATCATTCCCGCCGCGGGCGCGGCGACACGGGCCGGCGGTGGCCCGAAGGCAGGCAGCATCGCCGGAAGCGGCGAAAGCGCCTATCTCATTTCCTGCGCATATTTTGGCCAATCACGGCCGGCCGGGAGCGGGGGCGTCCGGCGCGTAGAAGCGGACGTAGTCGAAAGCGGCGTAAACGGGCAGGGCGGAATCGTCGACGGCGTCGGTGGGGCCGAGCGGGGCGGCGATCATGGTGAGCCAGATGCTCATGTCGCCGTGGTCGGGGATGAGGCGGGCGTCGTTCTCGAGCACGACGCGGCCGTCGAAGTAATAGGTGATTTTCTCCGGCGTGAACTCGCAGCCCCAGACGTGGAAATCCGCGGCGAGATCGGGGGTGCGGATGATGCGGTGGCCGATACCGCGGTGGGTGGGCGACCACACGTGGAGGTTGGCGTCGTAGCGCGTGACGCGCACGGAGTCGTTTTCGCAGACGTCGATCTCCTGACGCGAGCCCACGTGGGCCGCCGGATCGGCGCGGGCGTGGTGCATCATCCAGAACGAGGTGTGCCAGCCCTTGGTCGCGGGGACCTTGAAGCGGGCCTCGTAGTAGCCGTGGCGGAACACCCGGCGCGTGATCACGCCGCCGCCGGTGTAGTCGCTGGCGCCGACCTTTTCCCGGCGGCCGGCGAGCCAGAGCAGGCCGTCGCGCACGGCGACGTTCTCCGGCTGCTGGGTGCTCCAGTAGCGGGTGTCGAGGCGATGGAGCCAGCGGGAGGTGTCGAGGGTCGGGCCGTCGAACTCGTCCTGCCACGCCAGGGTGTAACCGGGCGGCGGCGTGGGCACGACGGGAAGATCGTGCGCGGTGAACGGGCCGCGCTCCGGCGGGGGTGGGCGCGTGCCGACGGGGTCGCCGTTGATGAGGAAGCCGCCGAGGTAGAGACCGTGCGCGGCGTAGGGTTTGGGGTCGTCGATGGGGGTGCCGGCCTTGGCCATGATGGCGGCCTTGTCGATGCGCGTGGGCAGGATCTCGAGGCGGACGCGGTGCTCGCCCTCGGCGAGCGGGCGCGAGAAGAACCACGGCTTGAGCACGAAGCGGCCGGGGCGCGAGAAGCTGTCGAAGAGCGTGCCGGTCTCGGGCGGCAGGTCGTCGACGGTGACGCGAAACTCGCCGTTCTCGGGGCCCTTGAGGCCGATGAGGCCGAGGGCGTTGCCGCGGAAGCGGAACTCCAGCGTGGCGCCGGGCTCGAACGCGACCCAGAGCGGCGGCACGAGGTCCTCGCCGCCCTGCGCGAGCATGTGCGGGTCGCCGGGCGGCACGGGGCTCCAGAGGTCGTCGCGTGTGACTTCGGCGGCGGAGACGATGCGGCCGCGGCCGCGATGATCGGCGCGGCGCGGTTCGCCGGGGACGCGCGGGCCCGGCGGGCCGACGGCGAGAAGCGCGGGCAGGGCGGCGCCGAGGCGTTCCGCGTAGAGGCGGTGGCCGGCGGGCGTGGGGTGGGTCTTGTCGCGGGTAAAAATGAGCCGCCCGCGAGGATCGAGGCCCTGGGCGTCGGCCGTGACGGAGGCGGGCGCGGAGAAGACCAGGGTCCCGGCGCGGGCGCGGCGGGCGACCTCGACACCGAAGTTGAACGACGGGATGCGGTAGTGCTCCGCCACGGCTTCCATGGCGCGGGCCGTCGTCTGGTAGCGGCCGGCGAGCAGGTCGGGCAGCATCGACTCGGAGACGGTGTAGACGAAACACACATCGGTGGCGGGCAGCTGCGACCAGGTCCGGCGCACGATGCCCTCCATCTGGGCCTCGATCAGGGCGGAGGGGACGCCGCCGTCGTTGACGGCGAATTCGACGAGCAGGAGGTCGGGGGCGTGGCGGAGGACGTCGCGCGGCAGGCGCATCGCGCCGTAGTTCGAGCCGGTGCCGGACACGGCGGCGAAGATCTCGGTGAACTTGGAACGTGGATACAGCGTGCGCAGCCGGGTGAGGGTGTGCACGCGCCAGCCGTGGGCGGCGGTGATGCTGCCGCCGAGGAAGGCGACGCGCACGTCCTCGCCGCGGGCGATTTTGGCGGCGACGTGGGGCAGGCCGGAGCGGGCGTGAAACTCGGGAGCATCGGCGGCGCGGGCCAAAGGCCCCGCGACGAGGAGGGAGAGAATGAGGGCGCAGACGGCGGCGAGCGGGCGGAGCATGGGCGAAGACGCGGGAGACGCGGAAGACACGGACGACCGGGGAGCCGGGCAAAGAGGAAACGGGGAGGGCGCGCGGATTTTTGGGGCGCTGGACTCTTTGCTCCCGGGGCGCTTCGTGGGTTCTCCGGTTTCGGTCTCCGGTTTCCGGGTTCGGCTCGCCGAGCTTTGAGCTACTTCGTGTCGCCGGGGCGGTAGCGGCGGACGGCGGCGCGCTCGACGTCGGCGCGGTAGTAGAGGGCGTCCTTGAATTTTCCGTCGGCGTAGAGCGCGGCCTGATTGTTGAAGGCGGGTGACGCGGGGTCGTTGCTCACGCCGCCGGCGAGGATGGTTTTGGCGCGGACGCGCGGGCCGAACTCCACGGCGGCGACGAAGCTGTTGCCGCGGTTGCCGTAGATGCGTTTCGTCGCGGGCTGGTTGGCGGTGGGGCCGAAGGCGGCGAGGGAGCCCCAATCGGCGGGGCCGAAGCCGACGGGGAGACTGGGTTGGGCGTCGTCGAAGTGCGGCTTGATCGCGCCGCTGAGGCGTTGGAAGCGGTTGATCTCGCCCCACGGCGTGCGCCACGTGCCGAAGTCGCGCTCGAGGCGGTCGAGCGTGCGCGCGAAGGCGGCGAGGCGTGCGGCGGCGTCGGTCGACGCGAGGATGTGATCGACGATGACGATCTGGCGGTCCTTGGCGGCGCGGATGAGCGGGCCGCCGAGTTCCTGGGCCCAGAGGACGGCGAGGGTGGTGGGCACGGAGGCGGTGCCGCTGCGGCGGTCCCAGGTGCGAAGTGCGGCGAGCGGTTCGGCGAGGCGGGAGCGGCGGGCGTCGGTCGCGGGGAGCGCATCGAACGCGGCGAAGAGCGGCGGCAGCAGCTGCTCGAACGCGATCAGATACGGGTCGTAGCCGGCGGCGATGAGCGAATCCAAGGTGAAGTCGCGGCGGCCGGTGAGGACGCGGACGGCGTTGCGGCCGCGGGCGTTTTCGGGGGCGGTCCAGAGGTAGCGCGGGAAGCGGTCGGGGCGCGGGCTGTCGGGACCGGCGGCGGAGAACGGCCAGTTGTTGGTGTTCTGGAGCCAGCCGACGGGCGGGTTGAGGAAATGGATCGTGTCGGCGATCTCGTGTTTGCCCTGCCAGTCGGTGCGGGGGTCGTTGCCGTCGACGAGGCCGATGTAGTCGAACTGCGGGTCGCGGCGCGGGATGAAATTCCCGTGGAAGTAGGCGATGTTGCCGTCGGCGTCGGCGTAGACGGTGTTGTTGGAGGTGTTGGTGCGCAGCTGCATGACCTCGAGGAACTCGGCGTAGCTGCGGGCCTTGGTGCGGCGATACGACTGCGTGAGCGCGGGGATCGGATCGAGGAAGAGCTTCACGGCGACCCAGCGACCGTCGACGGCGCGGACGATGGGACCGTGGTGGGTGAAGTAGGCGGTGAAGGTGCGCTCCGCGCGGCCGCCGGCGGCGGTGCGGTAGGGCACGGTGATCTTCTTCGCGGTGACGGGGCGGTCGGTGGCGCCGTGGCGGTAGACGAACTCGCCGGGGGCGCCGGGTTTCTCGCGGACGGCGATGCGATACTCGTCGATGACGTCGCCGCCGTCGGAGGTGTGCATCCAGCCGCAGCGGGAGTTGAAGCCCTGGTAGATGAAGAACTGGCCCCAGGTGACGGCGCCGTAGGCGTCGAGGCCTTCGTCGCTGGCGACGTGGATCTCGGGGCGGAAGTAAAACGTGGGGTGGGGATTGATGAGGAGGAGTGCGTGGCCGGCGGCGGTGAGCTTCGGCGCGATGGCGAAGCCGTTGGAGCCTTGGGATTCCTGCGGGCGATCGGAGTCGGCGCTGCGGGTGGGCCAGGTCGCGGGCGACGGGCGGTCGATGCGGCCGGTGCGGGCGGGGCGGGGGCCGTAGAAGGCTTCGAGTTCGCGGAGGGAAATGGACTCGATGTCGCCGCCGATGCTGCCCTCGGTGAAGGTGAGCGCCATCCAGGGCTCGAAGCGCGTGAGGAGGCGCGGCTGCACGTGCGGGTGAGTGTGGAGGTAGTAATTCAGGCCGTCGGCAAAGGCGTCCATGAGGGCGCGGAGCCATGCGGGGCTGGCGGCGTAGAGGCGCTGCATCTCCGCGGGATCGATGAAGAGCTTCATGCGCAGGTCGCGGTAGATCTCGCTCTCGCCCTCGACCTCGGCGCGGCGGCCGGAGGCATCGAGGTAGTTGAGCTCGATGCGCGGAAAGTCGTCCTCGGCCTGCGCGTAGAGGAAGCCGAAGACGGCATCGGCGTCGGTCTTGCCGTAGACGTGGGCGATGCCCCAGGTGTCGCGGTAGATGGTGACGTTGCGGGCGCGTTGTTCCCAGCGGGCGAGCTCGGCGGCGGTGGGCGTGGCGGCGGTGGCGACTGGAGCGGAGAGGCCGACGAGGGCGAGGAGGCAGAGGAGAAGGGCGCGAGCGGGGAGGCGCATGGAGGAAGACGGGGGCGGGGAAGACGCGGAAGACACGGGAGACACGGGAGACGCGGGAGACGGGGGCTTGGTGGAGGAACCACTGATGGATTTCGCCAACGGGCGAAATCTCTTTGTGCGGCTGCGGCGGAATGGCCGCAGCAGGGAGAGAGGCGCCGCAATGGCGGCGGGGGAGGTGAAGGACGAACGGTGGATGGCGCGGAGGAGGCGGATGGGTGGGTGACGTAAACTGAAATGGGGATGGCGGCGGCGTGGGCGGGGAGAGTAGGGAGGGGGATGAAATGGATTTTCGGCTGGCTGGTGTTGGTGGTGAGCGCGGTGGGG
>JACCED010399292.1_pt1 | contig 19829 bp, 16 predicted proteins | sample 7455021 | NCBI WGS metagenome assembly JACCED01 (sample SAMN15323456, study PRJNA562643) | freshwater metagenome | isolation source: river surface water | place: USA:Blue River Watershed | collected 2017-08-19 | reverse complement strand
CGAGGATCTTCATCCAGGTTGCAGGAATGGGCACACCGATGGTGCCGGTGAAGTCCGTGTTGGTGACAGGATTGCAGCTGGCCGAGGGCGAAGTCTCCGACAGGCCATAGCCCTCGCAGATGGGACACCCTGTCTTCTCCAGCCACTGCTTGGCAACGGCACTTTGCACCGCCATGCCGCCGCCCACCGAGATCTTGAGGTGGCTCCAGTCGACCGTGCCGAAGTCGGGGTGGTTGACCAAGCCGTTGAACAGCGTGCTCACCGCGGGGAAGCTGTGGAAACGATGCTTGGAAAGCTCCTTGAGCACCGCCGGCAAGTCGCGCGGGTTCGGAATGAGGATCTGCTTGCCGCCGTTTCGCATGGACACCATCATGCTCACGGTGAACGCAAAGATGTGATAAAGCGGCAGAGCGCAGACACCGGTGGGCTGCTCGCCCGCCGGAATTTTCTTCATGACCGGGTCGTTCCAGACGTCGGACTGCAGCACATTGGCCACCACATTGCGGTGCAAAAGCACAGCGCCCTTGGACACGCCGGTGGTGCCTCCGGTGTACTGGAGGACAGCAATGTCATCAGGACCCACCGCTACCGGCGACAGGGTGCGCCCCTCGCCCTGAGCCAGTGCGGCATTAAACCGGACCGAGCCGGGCAGGCTGAAGGCGGGCACCATTTTCTTCACACGACGAACGACGTAGTTGACCAGGGCACCCTTGAGCGCACCCAGGCGGTCGCCCATTGCTGCCACCACCACATGCTTGACGCCGGTGTTGGCAATACAGGCCTCCAAGGTGTGGGCAAAGTTCTCGACGATGACAATCGCCTTGGCACCCGAGTCCCGCAGCTGGTGATCGAGCTCACGCGCGGTGTAGAGCGGGTTCACATTGACCACCACCATGCCAGCACGCAAGATGGCGGCGACGGTGATCGGGTACTGGGGCAGGTTCGGCATCATGACCGCCACCCGGTCCCCTTTGGACAGCCCGAGACCCTGAAGATAGCTGGCCAGTTGCCGGCTCAGGCGGTCGGTGTCGCCAAAGCTCGTTTCCTTGCCCAAGAAGCTGTAGGCGGGGCGGTCGGCAAAGCGGGAGAAACTCTCCTCCATCAGCTCCACCAGTGAACGGTACTGGCCAGGGTCGATGTCGGTGGGTACGCCGGCGGGATAGGCGGATAGCCAGGGGCGGTCGGTCATTGTGGTCACTCCTCGGTACTTCCGAACGTTGATACAGGACTTCCAGTCCCGGTGCCGGCTGCATGACGGCCCCGAGTCACTCCCTGCTGCGGTCTGCGCCGCTTGAATACGAGGGCGGCGGAACCATCCGCGCCCTCTTCGCTCACTCCACGGCTTTGACCATGTCCTCGACCACTTTCTTGGCGTCGCCGAAGACCATCATCGTCTTGTCCATGTAGAAAAGTTCGTTGTCCAGGCCGGCGTAGCCAGCGGCCATGCTTCGCTTGTTCACGATCACTGTCTTGGCCTTGTAGGCATCAAGAATGGGCATTCCGTAGATGGGGCTGCCCTTTTGCATGGCGGCGGGGTTCACCACGTCATTGGCGCCCAGGACAATGGCCACGTCGACCTGCCCGAATTCGCCGTTGATGTCTTCCATTTCGAAGACTTGGTCGTAGGGCACCTCGGCCTCGGCCAGCAGCACGTTCATGTGGCCGGGCATACGGCCGGCCACGGGGTGGATGGCGTACTTGACGGTGATGCCCTTGTGCGTGAGCTTCTCGGCGAGCTCCTTCACCGCGTGCTGAGCGCGCGCTACCGCCAGGCCGTAGCCAGGCACGATGACCACGGTTTCCGCATTGCCCAGGATGAAGGCGGCGTCATCGGCGCTGCCGCTCTTGACGCTGCGCTGAACTGCCGCCCCAGACACCGCGGCCGTGGCGTCACCACCAAAACCTCCCAGGATCACGTTGAAGAACGAGCGGTTCATCGCCTTGCACATGATGTACGAGAGGATGGCGCCCGAGCTCCCGACCAGCGAGCCGGCGATGATCAGCATCGAGTTGTTGAGACTGAAGCCAATGCCTGCCGCCGCCCAGCCCGAGTAGGAGTTGAGCATGGACACCACCACCGGCATGTCGGCGCCGCCGATGGGAATGATGATCAGCACACCCAGCACGAAGGAGAGCGCCAAAACCACCAGGAAGGCGTTCCAGTTTTCGGTCGCGGTGAAAAACAGCCCCAGGCCCACCGTGGCCACGGCCAGGGCCAGGTTCACCAGGTGCTGGCCAGCAAAGACCACCGGTGCGCCCTGGAACAGACGGAACTTGTACTTGCCCGAGAGCTTGCCGAAGGCGATGACCGAGCCGGAGAAGGTGATCGCGCCGATGGCCGCACCCAGAAACAGCTCCAGCCGGTTACCCGCAGGAATCTCGCCGACGGCCTTGGCAATGCCAAAGGCCTGAGGCTCGGCCACGGCCGCCACCGCAATGAAGACTGCTGCCAAGCCAATCATGGAGTGCATGAAGGCGACCAGCTCGGGCATCTTGGTCATCTCGACCCGCTGGGCCATGATGGCGCCAGCACCGCCGCCGACCACCAGGCCGAGGAGCACCCAGCCCAGGCCCAGGGCGTTGCCGCCAGAGAGCTTCATGATCAGCGCCGCGGTGGTGAGCACCGCGATGGCCATGCCGGTCATGCCAAAGACATTGCCCCGGATGGAAGTGGTCGGGTGCGACAGGCCCTTCAAGGCCTGGATGAAACAGACGGACGCCACCAGGTACAGCAGCGTCACCGTGTTCATGCTCAGGGAGAGGCTACTCATTTGGACGCTCCCTGAGCAGAGGAAGCAGCCGGGGCCTTCTTCTCTTTCTTCTTGAACATTTCCAGCATCCGGCGCGTCACGAGAAAGCCGCCAAAGACGTTGACCGCGGCCAGGGCCACGGCGAGTACGCCCATGGTCTTGCCCAGCGTCGTCTCGGTGAGCGCCGCTGCGAGCATGGCACCCACGATGACGATCGCTGAAATTGCGTTGGTCACCGCCATCAGGGGCGTGTGCAGCGCGGGTGTGACGGTCCACACCACGTGGTAGCCCACATAGATGGCCAGCACAAAGATGATCAGGTTGGTCAGGGTCGGGGAAATGATGTCCATGGCCGGTCCTCTTTCTTGTTCTTTATTTCTTCTTCACTTCACCGCCCTGGGCCATCAGGCAGGCCACGACGATGTCGTCTTCAGGGTTGACCGAGAACTTGCCTTCCTTGTCGATGACAAGTTTCAGGAAGTCCAATACGTTGCGGGCATAAAGCGCCGAGGCGCCGGCCGCGACCAAACCGGGCAGATTCGTCTCGCCCACGAGCGTGACGCCGTGCTTGACCACGGTCTTCCCCGCCTCGGTCAGCGGGCAGTTGCCGCCCACCGACCCGTCAGGGGCAGCGGGCCCCTTCCCGGCGGCCAGGTCGACGATGACCGAGCCCGCCTTCATGGACTTGACCATCTCCTCGGTGACCAGCACCGGTGCGGCGCGGCCAGGAATGAGTGCGGTGGTGATCACCACATCGGCCTGGGCCACCCGCTTGGCCACTTCCACCTTCTGGCGGTCCAGCCAAGAGGGGGGCATCGGCCGGGCGTAGCCGCCCACGCCCTCGGCCGCTTCTTTCTCTTCCTGGGTTTCGTAGGGCACGTCGATGAACTTGGCGCCCAGGGACTCCACCTGCTCCTTGACTGAGGGGCGTACGTCGGTCGCCTCGATCACAGCGCCCAGGCGCTTGGCAGTCGCAATCGCCTGCAGGCCGGCCACGCCCACTCCCAGAATCACCACCCGGGCAGCCTTGACGGTACCGGCGGCCGTCATCAGCATGGGAAAGAAGCGCTGGTAACGGTCGGCGGCGATCATCACCGCCTTGTAGCCAGCGATGTTGGCCTGGGAGGACAGCACGTCCATGCTCTGCGCGCGCGTGGTGCGCGGGGCAGCCTCCAGCGCAAAGGCGGTCAGGCCAGCAGCGGCGACCCGAGACAGCCCCTCGGCATCAAACGGATTGAGCATGCCCACCAGCACCGAGCCTGGCTTCATCTGCGCGAGTTCGTCGGCCGAGGGAGAGCGCACCTTGAGCACCAATTCGCTGCCCAGTGCCTGCGCGGCGTCGACAATGCGCGCGCCGGCCGCCTCGTAGGCGGCGTCGGTGACGCTGGCCGCAACGCCTGCACCCGATTGAACCTGTAGCGCATGGCCAGCAGCGACCAGTTTCTTCACCGTCTCCGGCGTGGCAGCGACGCGTGTTTCTCCCGCCAGGGTCTCGGCGGGGATACCTATCTGCATGGGGGACTCCTCCTGAATTCGTCAGGATGCGCGAGGCTGCGCTCCTTGTAACTTAACAGTAGCTTACATGAGCTTGCACGGTCGGGCCGGGCGCGGGGACGCCTCCGTACAAACCCTAGGCGAGCGAGGCGACCCGTGCCCACCCGTGTCCAGTGGAAACTTCGCCTTTCCGGGCGGGAAAACCAGGCTCCGATAATCGCCCCATGACGACACGCTGGACCCCCCATGTCACTGTGGCAGCGATCATCGAGCGCGGTGGCCGCTTTCTGCTGGTGGAAGAAGAGACCTCGGACGGGCTGCGTCTGAACAACGCCGCCGGCCACCTCGACCCGGGCGAATCGCCCGAGCAGGGCTGCAGCCGCGAGGCGCTCGAAGAAACCACCTACCGCTTCACGCCCACCGCCTTGGTGGGCGTCTACCTCACCCGTTCCCACAGCAACAGCCGCGGCGAAGACATCACCTACCTGCGCCTGGCGTATTGCGGCGAGCTGGGCGACGCGGTGCCCGGGCAAGCACTGGACACCGGCATCGTGCGCACCGTCTGGATGACGCCGCAAGAGGTTCGGGGCAGCGCGGACCGCCACCGCAGCCCGCTCATCGTGCGCTGCATGGAGCACTACCTGGCCGGGCGCCGCTACCCGCTGGACATGGTCTACACCAGCCCCGAGGTGCTGGTGGCCCAGGGCTGAAGACCGCCGCACCCCTCAGAACTGGTATCGGCGCAAGCCCCCATCCACCGGGATGACGGTACCGGTGATGTAGGCGGCGCACGGCGATGAGAGGAAGGTGACCAAGTTGGCCAGCTCCGCGGGCTCGCCGTAGCGGCCGACCGGGATCTCATGCTCGGACTGCCAGGCGCGAAACTCGGGCGTGTAGTTGCGAAGAATCTGCTCGGAGTTGATTCGGCCTGGCGCAATGCAGTTGACGGTGACGCCGTGCTTGCCGACCATGCGCGAGAGGCCCTTGGCCCAGCTATGCATACCGGCCTTGGCGCAAACGGCGCCGTTAATGTGTTGCGGCTCGCTCTTGCCCGTGATGTTGACGATGCGGCCCCACTGGTGGCCGATCATCTGGTCGATGAGGGCGTCGGCCAACTGGCGCGGCCGATGAAAGTTGAGATTGATCGCCTCCTGCCAGGCGTCCTCGCTCACGTGCAACTCCTTGAACGCGCGCGAGCCGCCGGCGTTGTTCACGAGGATGTCGACGCGGCCCAGACCTTCGAGGGCGGCGGCAGCCAGACGGGCAGAGGCGTCCTTGGGATAGAGGTCACACGCAATCACTACCGGCCTCTTGCCGCCGGCAGCGACGATTTCCGCGGACAGTTCCTCGAGGTTTTCCACACGCCGGGCGGCGATGGCCACGTGCACGCCTTCAGCGGCCAGCGCCTTGGCGATTGCGCGGCCGAGACCCACGCTGGCACCCGTCACCAGGGCCGTCTTGTCGGAAAGATGCAGCTCCATTGTTCTGTCTCCAAAGTGAAAAGCGGGCCGAAGGAGCCCGCTCACGAAGCATTATGGAAGACCGCAGACCCGATCCGACCAGGCCGGTCCGGCCCAGCCAGAACCCCTGAGGGATCAGCGCAACTGCCCTAGCTTGTCCTGCGCCGCGAGTTCCGCCGCACGCTGTGCATCCTCGGGCAGCAGGAGGCGCTCGGCCACCATCGCCTCGGCCGCAGCCCGCACCGCGGCCACGTAGGCAGCGGGGCTGGCGTATCGCTCCTCCAGCGAGGGCCGGGGATCGCCCGCGGCCAGGCGCTGTGCGCGCGTTTCGGCAAACGGTACGGCCGCACCCTGCAGCGGGAACAAGGTATCCGGGCCAAAGCCTGCTGCACGGGGGTTCCAGCCGGTATAGGTGGCGCGGGGCACCGCCAGCGCCAACTGACGCACGCCGGCAATCGCCATGCCATCGGCGTCGGCGCGGGGCACGAAGACCGGGTAGCGGCCCAATTGCTTGGGCGGAAGCACTGACTGGTCGGCGAAACCGGCGGGGGTGTAGATGCCTAGATAAGGCAGGCCCGGGATACCCGCCGGGACCGCGATGGCGGCGTCGACCAGGGTTCCATGCGCGCGCATTGGCACACGGCTGGCTGGCGGCTCCTTGCCCGTGGTCAGCCACTCGTTCATACCTGTCAGCAGGGCGCGCATGACCGCGCCGTTGTGCATCGGGTTGACGGGCAAGGCCATGGTTTGAGCCGTCCGCACGCGTTCGCCCGCACTGCCGTAGTGCGGCGTTCCGGTGAGCATGTACACACGCACGTCGGGCGGCAAATCGAGGTGATGACCAGCGAGATCTGTCACCAGCAGCGAGGCACGCGAGGCCCACCACTCGTGTTCGCTGTCGGTCTGCATCACCCGCGGGCAGGTGGCGTTGAGACGGCAGCGCAGCATCAGGCTGTCGCGGCGGCCACTGAGCGGATCATCCATCGCCACATAGGTGAAGGGGAACAGGTCCACCTGCCAGGCGGGATCCTCCAGATGCCGTCCGTTGCGGTTGATGAGGCCAAAACGAACGTTGGTGGCCATGCGGCGCGCACCAGCGACATGCGGCATCAGGCCGTCGAATACGGTTCGGCCCTGGACATCCTCGTTGAACCCCAGGTGGAGGAAGTCCCGCAGAAAGCGGCCAGACTGCGACACGCCGAAACCGACAGCCCGCTGGACCGTGGAGCGCCCCTGCACCGAGAGCGGGTTGCGGTCCGTACCGTCACGGCGCAGGAAAGCGGTGATATCGCGCACCGCCGCGAAGCCCATGCCCAGCACCCGAGGGTCGGTGGCGGTGTAGGTCACCTCGTACAGGGCGCCAGCATCGAAGCCCGTCGCGGGCCGCTGGATTTCAACGGTCGTCGGTCCGGTGGCGCGCACGGTCAGCCCCGCGGGCATCTGCCGCGGAAGATCCCAGCGCTGGCGCACCGTCACCGCGAGATTGGCGGGGTTGGCGAGCGTCCACTGCAGGGTGGCCGTCGCAGGATTGCGCGTGTGGTCGAAGATGAATTCCTCGCGCACCGGTCCGGTCACCCCGCGCAGGGCCGGGCCCTGAAGCGCCATCTGCCCCGGCCTCGAAGGCAGGTCCGCCTGCCAGCCGACCCACATCTGGGTGTAGCCCTGGCGCTCCAGAAAGCCGTTGCCCGGATTGCCCTTGTCCAGGCTGTTGGCCTCAGGCGCATCGTTGAAAAGCTGGGGGCCGATCTGACGGCCGCGGTTGGGGACGTCCACCAGCAAGGTGCCGTTTCCGCGGGCTGGGTCGACCGGGCGCAGCAAGACGACGTCCGCCGTTGCCTCGACCCGGCCATTGGCCGTGCGAGGGGCCTTGTCGATGTCGACGATGACCGCGTTGCGAGGATCGGCGGGGTCAAGCGCGATCGTGGCGCGGGCGGTCACCTTCTCATAGGAGCCCACCGCGTCGAAGCTGCGTCCACCATAGGCTGGCGCCCGCTCGAGCACCTCGAAGCGGACCACCTGGGCCTGGGCGGCGAGCGCTGCCGCAGCCACCATGGCAACGCCGATCCCGCGGACGCATGGAATACAAGAGGTCAGCATCGAATCAACTCCTTGGTGAAAGCCTACAAGAGAGGGCTTCCTGGGGCTCAGTGGGGCTGGGTGGGGCTCGATCAGCCTCAATCAGGCTTGATCTGCGCGCGCTTGACGATGTCGCTCCAGATCTTCTGCTCGCGGCCAATGAAGGCCGCGTATTCGCTGGAGGGGCCGCCGCCGCCCACCGCGTTGTCGGTGGCAAAGCGCTCGGTCACCGCGCTGGAGCGCAGGGCCTTGTAAGACTCCTCCTGCAGGCGCTTGACGATGTCAGGCGGCGTGCCGGCAGGCACATGCATGCCATACCACTGCGCGGTCTCGAAATCCTTGAAGCCCATTTCGGCCACCGTGGGCACATCCGGCAGGGCCGCAATGCGTTGGGTGGTGCCAACCGCGATCGCACGCAGCTTGCCCGAGCGGATATGCGCGCCGAGGGCGGGCATGCCGGCCGAGGAGGCCTGCGTGCGCCCGGCCAGCAAGTCGGTGAGCTGAGGGCCGGTGCCGCGGTAGGGGATGTGGGTGATGAACATGCCCGCGACCAGCTTGAGGTATTCCATCGCCAGGTGACCCGCGCTGGCGTTGCCGGCCGAGCCGTAATTGAGCTTGCCCGGGTTCTTCTTGGCGTAGTCGACGAATTCCTTGAAGTTCTTGGCCGGCACATCCGGGTGAATGACAAAGACGTTGGGCACCTTGGCCAGCAACGTGACCGGCATGAAGTCCTTGTTCACGTCATAAGGCTGGTTATTGAGCATGTAGGGATTGACCGCCAGCGTGCCCACGTGAGTGAGGATCAGGGTGTGGCCATCCGGGGCTGACTTCTGCGCCTCCTGCATGGCCGTGACGCCAGCGCCGCCCGGCTTGTTCTCGACGAACACAGAGACGCCCAACTGCTTGGTCAACTCGGCGGCCACTGAGCGGGCCACGATTTCCGAGGTGCCACCCGGGGCGAAGGGCACCAGGAAGCGGACTGGCTTGCTCGGCCAGGACGATTGCGCGCGGGCGCCAGGCAGGGCCACCGCGGCGGCAGTGCCAGCGGCCACGACCAGGGCCTGGCGACGGGTAATCGGTGTGTTGATGCGTTCGGTCATGTCGGTCTCCTTCATTTTCATTTCAGCCCAGGTCGGGCCAGGTGAGGCGGCGCCCACCGCGGACGCTCGGCGGTATCGCCGTATGCCCGAGAGGCTATGCCGAGGCTGTCAGAACTGGTATCGGCGCAAACCCCCATCCACTGGGATCACCGCACCGGTGATGTACGCCGCCCGGGGTGAGGCCAGAAAGGCCACCAAATTGGCCAGTTCCTCGGGCTCGCCGTAGCGACCCACCGGGATCTCGTTCTCGGACTGCCAGGCCCGGTACTCGGGGGTGTAGTTGCGGAAGATCTGCTCGGAATGGATACGGCCGGGCGGGATGCAGTTGACGGTGATGCCATGCTTGCCCACCATGCGCGAGAGGCCCTTGGCCCAGCTGTGAATGCCGGCCTTGGCGCAGAACGCGCCGTTGATGTGTTCGGGTTCGCTCTTGCCGGTGATGTTGACGATCCGGCCCCACTTGCGCGAGATCATCTGGTCAATCAGCGCGTCGGCCACCTGGCGAGGGCGGTGGAAGTTCAGGGTGATGGCCTCCTGCCAGGCCTCTTCGCTCACATGAAGCTCCTTGAAGCTGCGGGAGCCCCCGGCGTTGTTCACGAGGATGTCCACATGGCCGAGCCCCGCCAGTGCCGCCGAGGTCAGGCGCTGGGCGGCGTCCTCGGCATACAGGTCACATTCAATCAGGACGGGCTGCTTGCCGCCTGCTGCGACGATTTCTGCGGACAGCTCCTGAAGCTTGTCCACCCGCCGCGCGGAGACGGCCAGTTGCACACCTTCTGCCGCCAGCGTTTGGGCGATCGCGCGGCCAATGCCCACGCTGGCGCCCGTCACCAGGGCGGTCTTGTCTTTGAGTTGCAGGTCCATGAGTCTTGTCTCGAATTGATGGCAAATCGCGATGCAGCGCAGCGCAAACCGATGATACGAGGGCCGTTGAGCTAGGCCCATTTTCAGAATTGGTTTCAGCCAATGAAACACGGCCGCGCTATCATCGGACCGTGCCATTGCCTGACCCCACCCCGGAGCGCGCCACCCCCGAGGCGGGCGCCCGCCCTTCGCTGGAGATGTTCCGGCTGATCCTGGGTCATATCGGCCTGCATTCGGCGTTCTCGGGAATGCGGATGGCGACGCCCCTGCTCGCGCTCAGCCTGGGCTACGGGACGGCGTCCATCGGGGTGCTGATGGCGATGTTTGCCGCGGCGCAGATTGCCATCGCCTTGCCGGCCAGGCGCCTGGTGAATGACCGGGGCCTCAAGTTTTGCTTGACTCTGTGCGGCATCAGCGCCGCCTCGGGCATCGGTTTGGCGGCGGCCTGGCCGGCGCTGCCGGCCCTGGGTCTGGGCGCACTTTGTTGCGGCGGTGCGATCGGCCTGTCGCTGATCACCCTCCAGCGCCATGTGGGCCGAGCCGCCGCCTCCGACGCCGAGTTGCGCCGGGGCTTGTCCTGGGTGTCGATCGCGCCGACGGCATCGACCTTCATCGGCCCTTTGCTGGCCGGGGCACTGATCGACAACGCCGGCTACCAGGCCGCCTTCATGGCCCTGGGCCTGCTGCCTCTGGGTAGCCTGGTAGCAGCCAGGTTGGCGCGGGAAATTCCGATGGCGCCAGCGCCCACGCAGGCTCCCTCCGCCCCGTGGTCGTTACTGCGCTTGCCTCACTTTCGGCAATTGATGGTGCTCAATTGGCTCATGAGCGCTTGCTGGGATTTGCATGGCTTCATGGTTCCAGTGATCGCCCACGAACGCGGCATCAGTGCCTCGTCGATCGGCATGCTGATGGGTACCTTCGCGCTGGCGGCCACCTTGAGCCGACTGGCCCTTCCCGCCATCGCCAGTCGGGCGCCCGACTGGCTGGTGCTGGCCATCGCCGTCACGCTTGCCGGTGCGCTGGTGGCGCTTTACCCGTTCCTGGAAAGCCTGCCATCGATGATGGCGTGCTCGTTCGCGCTCGGCGCACTTTTGGGCGCCGTGCAGCCGCTGGTGATGATCCTGATTCACAAGGTGGCGCCCGAACACCGTCAGGTCGATGCCATGGCCTTGCGCATGATGATGTTCAACGGCTCGGGCATCGCCATGCCCATGGCCTATGGAGCAGCCGGCATCGCGCTGACGGCCTCGGGGGTGTTCCATGCCGCTGGCGTGGTGGTTTTCCTCGGAGGTGGGCTGTGTATCCGGGCTGTCCTCGGGCTGCTGCGTGAACAAAAAGAGGCCGAGAGAGCTCCTCCATCTGCTTGATGGGCCGCAAGGCCTCCGCGCTGGCGCAGCACAGATTCAGGACACAGACTCAGAACACAGGTTCAGAACAGCGAGCCGACCATGCCACCTTCGACCGCCACGGTCGACCCGGTGACAAACCCGGCCTGCGACGAGGCGAGGAAAGCGACCACACCGCAGACTTCCGCCTGCTGGCCCATGCGGCCCAGCGGTGTCATTTTCTTGCGCGCCTGCATCTGCTCGGGCGTGTAGGCAGCAGCGCCGACACGGTGAGAGGTGTCGATCAGCGCCGGCGCTACACAGTTGGCGGTGATGCCGTGCGCGCCGACCTCGTTGGCCAGGTGACGCACATAGGCGGTGACACCCGAGCGAAAAACTGTCGACAGGCTATGGTGCGGCATGGGCTGCTTGACCGAGGCCGAGGTGATGGCAACGATGCGCCCCCAGCCGCGCTCGGTCATGAGCGGCAGCATCTGGTTAGCGACCTGGATCACGCTCCAGAGCTGGTTGCGATAGGCCTCGTGCCAGCGGGCCTCTTCGGTTTCCTGGAGCGTGGCGCGCAGCGGGTTGGGCGCGCGACCGGTATTGAGCACAAGGATGTCGAGGCCACCGAATTCGGTCTTGATGGACTGCGCCAGTCGCAGGACGTCGGCGGGCACGAGCATGTCACCTGCCACCGCCAGGGCCCGCACGCCGTGCGTGGTGGCAATTTCGGAGGCGGCGGCCTCGAGCTTGTCTGCGCTGCGAGCGAAAAGCACCACATGCGCGCCCTCGGCGGCCAAGGTGTGGGCGATGTTGCGGCCCATGCCGCCGCTCGATGCGGTGACGAGCGCCACCTTGTCCTTGATGCCCAGGTCCATGGCGGTGCTCCGAAAAGGGTCAGGCAGCCGGCGCGGTGACGACCACCTCGTCGCCCTCGACCGTGAACTGATGCGGCATATCGGCCGAGGCCCACTCGAGGTAAGCGAGCACCTCGTCAAACTTGGCGTCGCCCCGCTTGAGAGCCTGTGGACGGTAGTAGGCGTCCATGGCCACAGGCAGGAAGGACACCCGCTCGATGCCCTGCTGGGTCACGACTGCCTTGGCCAGCATGCTCAGGGTGCAGGCCTTGCCATAGGGCATGAGCGGGAACTCCGGGTCCAGGTCAATGTGATTGCGCACTGCGCCATGGGCCCAGGCCGGTTCGCTCCAGGAGGGCGCTGGGAAGCCCTTGGTCATGGCGAACACGCCCAGGCTGTAGAAGATCGGCTTGCCGAGGTACATCTCGATGGCCTTGGGCAGGTGGGGTGCGTGGCCGACCACCATGTCAGCACCGGCCTCGATCGCCTGGTGGGCCACCGTGACCTGGTAGTCGCAGATCACACGCGGGATGCGAATGATGCCGGCGTGGAAGGCCAGGATAACGATGTCTGCCTGCTGCCGCAGGGCGCGGATGTCGGCCAGTAGCAGGGCCAGGTCCTTGGGGTCGGGCTCGGTGCGCACCCGCACCGGCTGGTGCGGACCGCGCGTTTCGTAGGCGGTCTTGACCCGGATCGAGGCCACACCGGGCTTGCCCGGGCCCGCCTCGGTGCCAGCCGTCGCCACGGCGGTCCAGCCGACGTAGGCCACTCGCACACCGTTTTTCTCGACGATGGCTGCCTTGCGCGCCTCGGACAGGTCGCGGCCGGCGCCTGTGACTTGAATGCCTCTGGAGGCGAACAGCTCGCGGGTATCGAGCATGGCCTCGACACCGGCATCAAAGCTGTGGTTGTTGGCCATGGTGACAGCGTCGAAACCGCCGTCGGTATAAATCTGCGCCATCTCGACCGGCTGTCCCACTTGCGGGGCCAGCGCGCTCTCGACCTTGCGGTCCGAGTAGGTGCGCATGCAGTTGACAAAGCGCATGTCGACCGATTGCAACGCGCCCAGAACGCCCTGGGTGTAGCCCTCGATCGGAAAGCCGTGCTTGGGACCGTGGGCGGGACCGCAGTCGCCGCCGATCAGCAAGGATGCAGAGGTAGGCATGGGATGTCTCGGTGATGAACTGTCGGAGATGGGTTCAGGTGGCTCATTTGGGCAGGAGCATGTCCACGATGACCCGCACCAGTTCCACGTAACTGCGGGCCACCACATAGAGCAGCCCGGTTCCGACCAGGACCAGGGGCGCCGCCCACAGGGCGCCTGTCATGAACACAGCCAGCAGGCTCAGAAGGAGCACGCCCACGGTCAGGACAAGGACGCCCCTGTCGCCATGTTTGACCAGCATGTGCAGGGTGCGGTAGCTGGGCTGGGATCCGTCTTCCACGGCGTTCTCCTTCGTTCGATTCGAGGGAAAGTGTAGCATCGGCAACCATTCATCGGCATTCGTTTCATTGCTCGGAACCGAGTGACGCATCGCCCAGCGAGCGGGGCAGAATTCCGACCAATGGAATGAGTGCTGAATACGAGAGATGCCTGTAGCATGCAGACGCGCAGGGCTGGGCACACGCCGCAGGGCCTCGCCACAGGGCATTCGCCAAAAAAAACGATGGAGACACGCATGAAGCCCGCACATCTGAACCGCCGTCAGGCCTTGGCAACGCCACTGGCGCTTTGGGGTTCGGCAGCCGGGCCGATGTACATGAGCCACACCGAAATGACCGCTCTCGCCGCGCGGGACTTCAAGTACCGGGGCGAGGTGATCCAGGCCGCCCACATCAAGCCGGAGTAAGTGCACATGACAGCTCAAACGACCGAGCCGGTCGACTGCCCGCCGCTGGAAACCGCCGTCGTCCGATTTATCCTGGGGTTCGGCATCGAACATGTCACGCCCGAACTGCGGGTGATGGTCAGCCGCGTGCTGCGCGACCAGTTCAGCTCCCAGGTGGGCAATACCCGCCTGCCCTGGTCGCGGCAGGTCCGTGCTCTGGTCGACGCGCAACACATTAAGGGACGAAGCCGCATCATCAGTAGCCTGCAACAGGTCAGTGCGGCAGACGCGGCCTTTATCAACGCCACCTACGCCCACGGCTTCGAGTACGACGAGGGCCATCGCCCGAGCAACAGCCACCCGGGTAGCTGCGCCGTCGCCACCGCCTTCGCGGTCGGCGAGGAAGTGGGTGCCTCGCTCGACGAGGTGATCACCGCAATCCTGATGGGGTACGAGGTCTACGCGCGAATCGGCGTGCTGGCCGCGCCCGACCTGATGCAGCGCGGCTTTCATCCGGCCAGCGCCCTGGCGAGTTTCGGCGCCGCGGCGGTCTGCGCCAAGCTTCGCAAGTTCGACGCCGAGACCACCCTGCACGCATTGGCCATTGCCCTGAGCCATGCCTCGGGCGCAGCCGAGTACGCGTCCACCGGCGGCTCGGTCAAGCGGGTGCACCCGGGCATCGGGGTGCGCGGTGGAATGATGGCGGCCGACCTGGCCCGAGCCGGCATCACCGGGCCGCGCGCGTTTTTGAGCGGGGTCAAGGGCTTCTACAAGGCCTTTTTGCAACGCGAGCCTGCCGCCGATGCGGCGGCGCGCTTCGGCTTTGACAGCGCCTACGAGATTCGGCGCGGCGGCTTCAAGCGCTATTGCTGCTGCGGGGCCAACCATGCCGCGATCGACATCCTCAGCGCTTACGCGGAGCGCCTGGCCGACATCGAATCGGTCTCGCTGCGCATCCCGCGTTTGAGCAACACCATGGTGGGCTTGGTCAACGCCAACACCTACACCCCAGGCAATATCGAGCAGGTGCAGTTCAGCCTCCCCGTGCAGGCAGCGTTTGCGCTGCTGGGTTACGGCAACGGCTATGGCGCTCACCTGCGCTATCTCGAGGGCACGCTGGACATGGATCTCGTTTTGGCCACTGCGCGCAAGGTGCAGTTGGTCGAAGCGACCGAGTACGACAAGCAGTATCCCGGCAAGTTCGTGACCGAGGCTACGGTGATGTTTAAGGACGGCCGGCAGGAAACCACATTTGTCGAAAATTCCCTGGGCACGCCAGACAACCCCATGGACGAGGCCGCCCACGACGCAAAGTTCCTGGAGCTCACGGCGGACGTGCTGGGCGAGGCCCGCGCACGCGCGCTACTGCGCACGCTGCACGCCCTGCCCTCTGACCTGGCGCCACAAGCCCTCACCGCCCTGGCCGCAGCCGAGGCGAGCTGATTTCACCCCTAACGATTCAAGAGGAAGTTGACATGCAACGGCTCGAGACCGACGTCGCCATCATTGGCGCAGGCATTTCCGGTTTGGTGACCGCCCTTCGCCTGGCCGAGCAGGGCGTGCGCTCCCTGGTACTGGAAAAAGGGGCCGAGGAGCGCTATCCCTGCAACACCCGCGTGGCCGGCGGCGCCTTTCACGTGGCGCACCGCGACGTGGCGGAAGACCCGGAGATCATTCGCAACGCGGTGGTGTCGCGCACCAAGGGCGCCGCGCGCGAGGACCTGGTCGACGCGCTGGTCAATGACATCGGCGGCGCGACGCAGTGGCTGCGTGCGAAGGGCGTGCGATTCATCAAGGTCGGCCATGAAACCTACCGCCGGCACACCCTGGCACCGCCGATCGCCACTCACGGGCGCCGCTACTGGGAAGGCCGTGGTGGTGACGTGCTGCTTCGCACACTGGAAGGGGCCCTCATCAAGGCGGGCGGCGGTATCGTGCGTGGCACCCGTGCGCGCCAGTTGGTGATGGAAGGTGGTGCCTGCGTCGGCCTGCACGCCGAGCAAGCCAGCGGTCCGGTCGAAATCAGCGCGCGGGCGGTGGTGGTGTGCGACGGCGGCTTTCATTCCGACCCGGCACTCATGCGCGAGTTCATCAGCCCCGCCCCGGAGAAGATGTTGCAACGCAATGCCGGCACCGGCACCGGCGACGGCATCCGCATGGCCCGGGCGGTGGGCGCGCAGGTGGTAGGCATGGACCGCTTTTACGGCCACGTGATGTCCCAGGATGCGATGCACAACCCGGACCTGTGGCCCTTCCCGATGATCGACTTCGTCTGCGCAGCGGGCGTGGTCGTCGACGGCTCGGGCCGCCGATTCATGGACGAGGGCCTCGGCGGCGTGACCATGGCCAACCGCATCGCACGGCAGGCCGACCCCTTGGGTGCCACCGTCATCTTTGACGCGGCGATCTGGAACGGCCCCGGCCGCGAGTACCTGATCCCCGCCAACCCGACCCTGGTCTCCAACGGCGGCACCTTGCTGTCCGCGCCTGACCTGCCAAGCCTGGCCGCGCAAATTGGCGTGCCTGCCGATGCGCTGGCCGAGACGGTCCGGCAGTTCAATGCCGCGGTCGCTTCCGGCCAGGAGGCCACACTCACGCCCCACCGCAGCACCGGCAACTACAAGGCCATGCAGATCCAGGGCGGCCCCTACCACGCGGTCAAGCTGTGTGCCGGCATCACTTACACCATGGGTGGCCTGGTCATCAACGCCGACGGCCATGTGCTCGATGCGCAGGACCAGCCGATCCCGGGCCTGTACTCGGCCGGCTGCGCAGCGGGCGGCATCGAGGGAGGCAAGGGTGATGGACAAGTGGCCTATGTGGGCGGTCTGACGCGGTCCACGGTATTCGCGCTTCGTGCGGCCAACGAGCTCGCGCGCCAGCTCGTGCCGGCCTGACACCGGCCGGCCCCCTCTGGCCCTCTCGGCTTTTCGGCCGCAGGGCAAGAGGGGGCTGGAGTACCATCGGCGACCCCCCAAAAAAGACCCCCCGTCATGATGCGCGCCGTCCAGCGAATTCTTGCGATCTTTGAGAGCTTCACGCCCGAGGCGGACAGCCTGACGCTGCAGGAAATCGCCGACCGCATCGAATTGCCTAAGTCGACGGCTTTTCGAATCGTGCAGAGCCTCGAGCAAGCAGGCTATCTGGTCCGGCTCGAGAACCAACAGTACTGCCTGTCGTTTCGCTTCACTCGCCTGGCGGGGCTGGTCAAGAGCACGCTGGGCATCCGTGAAATCGCCCGCCCGGTGATGACCGAACTCTCGCACACCACCAAGGAAACCGTGTCACTTCACACGATCAGCGGCCGCAACCGGGTCTGTATCGATGTGATCAACGGCATCTCGCCACTGCGCAGCGTGGTCCAACCCGGCGAACAGATCCCGTTGGGAGCGGGCTCCGCCGCCAAGGTCCTGCTGGCCCACATGGCGCCTACCGAGCTGTCGCCCCTGCTGACAGCCCTGGCGCGCAGCACCAAGCGCCCGAAGGCCGAGCTTGCCACCGAGCTCAATCGAGTACGCGACGCGGGCTATGCGGTGTCGCATGGCGAGCGGCTGCTGGGCGTGTCTGCGGTCTCGGCCCCTATCAAGGACGTCAACGAGCAAGTGCTGTACTGCCTGTCGGTCAATGGGCCGAGCGTGCGCATGCAGTCGCATGAGAAGGAATACGCCAAGCTCCTGGTCAAGGCGGCCGCGAGCATCTCCCGCCTGAACGGCGCGCCGACACCGGTCTAAGGCCGTCGCGCGCCCTGCGCCGAGCAACGCCCCGCCGCAGAAGCGTGTCGCAAAAGCGTGTCGCAAGAAGCGCGCCGCGCCAGGGCCACTTCGCAACGACTCTTTGATTCCACTCATTGAAATCAATTCCGAAAAATTGACCCCGATGAGCGATTGAACTAGAGTCATTGCGAGGCCGCGTGCCAGAGGCGCATGCGGCCCAACATCAGCCTGTGCGCCGAGGCGACCCGGCCATTCCTTCGATATCCTGGCCGCCCTGTCGGGTGACCTCACTCAATCTGGCATGAAGAAATTCGAGCATCTGTTCGAGCCACGCGCGATCGCGGTGGTGGGCGTTTCAGACGATGGCGCACGTCCGGGCACGCAGGCCCTGCGGGCCCTGGCCAAAAACGGCTTTCAGGGGCGCCTCTTCCCCGTCAACCCCAAATACGAGACCTTTGACGAACTGCCCTGCTTCGCGTCGGTAGACGCCATCCCTGAAGCGGTCGACCTCGTGGTCATCGGGGTGCCGGCCAGCGGTGTCCTGGCGGTGCTCGAAAGCTGCGCGCGCAAGAGGGTTGGCTATGCGGTCATCCTCAGTGGCGGCTTTCGGGAAAGCGGGCCTGAGGGCATTGAGCGCGAGCGGCGTCTGCTGGAGATCGCGCGGGCCGCAGGCATCCGGCTCCTCGGACCCAACTGCCTGGGTTTTGCCAACATCCACACCGGTCTGTACGCCGCATTCGGCAGCATCACCCGGCCGCCCAAGCTGCAACGCGGCTCGGTCTCGCTGGTTACACAAAGTGGCGGATTTGGCTACAGCATCGCCCTGGCCTGCGCCGAGGCGGGAATAGGCTTTCGCCATGTCATCGCTACCGGCAACGAGACCGACATTGACACCATCCAATTGATCGACGCACTGCTCGATGACGACGAGACGCGCAGCATCATCGTCTACATCGAGGGCACGAGCGACGGCCGCGCCCTGCTCGATGTGGGCCGGCGCGCCCTGGCCGCAGACAAGCCCGTGCTGCTCTGGAAGGGCGGCGTCACCGAACAGGGCGCCAAGGCGGCCGAGTCGCACACGGCCAGCATGACCGGCACCTACGACTTCTATCGCGCACTGTTCCGGCAGACCGGCATTGTCGAAATCCAGGAGCTGCACGAAGCAGTCGACTACCTGCTGGCCTTCGAAGGCCGCCGCTACCCCGCTGGCAACGGCGTTGCGGTCATGGGCGTGTCGGGCGGTTCGGCCATCGTGTTCGCAGATGCAGGCGAGCGACGCGGCCTGCATCTGTGCGAGTTGTCTGCGCAAACGCAGCAGGCCTTGGCTGGCGTGGTGCCGAACATCGGCGCGGTACACAACCCGATTGACTTGACCGCAGGCTATTTTTCAGCGGCCAACCAGGTCAAGCTTGAAGCCGCGGTGCGGGCCACCCTGGCCGACCCAGGCGTACACGCGCTGTGCGTGAACCTGGCCACGACCGGCCAGGCCGGTAGCCTGGCCGCCGCACAGGTGTTGGTGCGGGTGGCGCAGGAAAGTGCCAAGCCCATCGTGGTGTTTTCGTCTACGCCGGTCTCCGAAAACGCGGCGGCACTGGCCGAATTCGCCAAGGGCGCCGTGCCCGTGCTGCGCTCCCCCTCGCGCGCAGCGCGTGCGGTGGCCACGCTGGCCGACTACCGGCGCGTGCGCGAGCGACTGCTGGGTGCGCCCACCGCTGCCGATGCGGGCATGGCCGATTCCGCCACCTCGGTGCAGGCCGGCCGGACCCTGTCCGAAGCCGAGTCGAAGGCGGTGCTGGCAGCCGCCGGCATTCCAGTCAGCCGCGACCTGATGGTGCCTGGCCCAGGCAAGCTTGCGATCGAAGGCTTGCGTCTGCCCTTGGTGGTCAAAGTGGTCTCGCCAGATATTGCGCACAAGACCGACGTCGGCGGCGTGCGGCTGGGCATCGACAGCCAGGCGGCGCTTGATGAAGCCATTGCCGAGGTTCTGGCCAACGCAAGGCGCCATGTCCCGCAGGCGCGCATTGAAGGCGCCCTGGTGTCGGAGATGGTCCGTGGCGGCTTCGAGCTCATTGCCGGCGTGGTCAACGACGAGGTCTTCGGCCCCGTGGTGGTGGTAGGTTCCGGCGGGATCTACGCCGAGGTCCTCAAGGACACCGCCGCGCGCATTGCGCCGTTTGATGAGGCCACCGCACTCGACATGCTGGGTGAACTGCGCTGTCGTCCCATTTTGGACGGCGTGCGTGGCGCGCCGGCCTGCGACATTGGCGCCATCGCTTCGGCCCTGGCCGCCCTCTCCCGCTTCGCCTGGGCGCACCGTGACCAGGTGCGCGAGGTCGACATCAACCCCCTGTTCGCCCT
>JACCED010971372.1_pt1 | contig 19836 bp, 18 predicted proteins | sample 7455021 | NCBI WGS metagenome assembly JACCED01 (sample SAMN15323456, study PRJNA562643) | freshwater metagenome | isolation source: river surface water | place: USA:Blue River Watershed | collected 2017-08-19 | reverse complement strand
TCGTGCTTTCAAAACGCTCTGCGAGCGAGCTTTTAATCTTTGAATGTTTTAATCTTCGCTCCAATAGAATTTAATCTTTTTGCTATTTCTTCATAACCTCTATTTATACTGTAGACGTTTCTCAACATTGATTTTCCTTTAGCTCCAAGCATTGCAATAAGTATTATGGCAGCAGGACGAAGGGCTGGAGGGCATATTATCTCTGTTGGTCTAAGTTCTGTTTTTCCATTTACATAAAATCTGTGTGGATCAGCAAGTATAGTGTCTGCACCAAGCTTATCGAGTTCTTTATAATGAATTGCCCTCTTTTCATATACCCAGTCGTGAATCATTGTTTGTCCTTCTGCTTGTGTAGCTATGACTGCAAAGAAAGGTAAGTTGTCTATGTTTAATCCTGGATAAGGTCTTGATTCTATTTTATCTTCTAAAGCCTTTAGTTTAGAAGGGAATGTTTGTAGGTCTACAAGATTTGTTTTACCATTTAATGCTTTATATTTTTTTAGAATTTTATATTTGAAACCCATTTTCTTGAGTTTGAGTAATTCTATTTCAAGAAAATCTATAGGACATCTTTCTATTTTTATTCCAGAGTTTGTAACGGCAGATACCGCAATAAAAAACATTGTATCTATTGGATCTTCAGCAAGATAATAAGAAATATTTTTATTAATTTCTTTTACTCCGTGTATTGTAAGTGTTGTTGATCCTATACCTTCTATTTTTACACCCAAATCTTCAAGGAAGAAACACAAGTCTTGTACTTGATAATTTGCAGAAGCAAACTTTATAATAGTTTTTCCTGGTATAAGTGCTGCTGCCATAATCGCATTTTCTGTAACTGTGTCTCCAGATTCATATAAAGCAAATTCTGCGGGTTTGAGATTATTGTGAGTTATTTCAAAACTTCTTGATTTTGTTTCTATGTTTATTCCAAAATTTTCTAGAGCAAAAAAATGCGGAGTTACTGTTCTTGCACCAAGTTTACATCCACCAGATTGTGGTAGAGAGAATTTTTTAAACATATGCATAAGTGGCCCGATAAGCATTATTATACTTCTCGTTTTTTCTGCAGATTCTTTATTTATTTTTTTGAGGTCTATTTTTTTTGTTTCTATTTCTAAATCATTTTCATTCCATTTTATAGAAACACCAATACTTTCTAGAACTTCAATCATTCTATAGACTTCTTCAATTTTTGGAACATTTTTAAGTGTGGTTTTACCCTTGTTCATTAGGGAAGCGGGGATTATACCCATAGCACCATTCTTTGAGGTTTTGGTTACAATAGTTCCAGAGAGTTTATTTCCTCCCTCTATTTCAAAATTCATTGCACCTTTTGATACAGTAACTATTTCACTACCTAAGGCGTTGCTGATTTTTTCTATCATTTCTGTTGTAAGATTTTGTTCACCGTTTTCTATTCTGGCTATTGCGCTTTGTGTGGTTCCAACTTTTTCGGCGAACTCTGATTGAGTCAAACCTTTTCTTTCTCTAAGCTCAGAGATAAGTTTTCCTATTTGTGATATTTTGCTTGTTGTATTTGTTTCTTCTTTATTCATAATTTTATTTTTTATGATTAATATTATAGCATATATGCTATAAAAACAAAAAACCAGTTTTATCCGAGAATAAAACTGGTTTGTCACAGTATTTCCTTCTTAGAGAAATATGAGAAGAATCACTGCGATAACAGGAATACCCAACATTAGACAGAGGGCAAAAAAATACCTCAGTCTTCTTTTTTGGGATGTTTCTGGTTCCGGTGGCGGATGTAACATTTGTACCTCCTGTGTTTAATCAAGTCTAAATACTATATTATCATAGATATAATAAAAGTCAAGTAGGTTGGCAAAACTAATAAAAAGATATAATATACAAATATAAATTAAACGCATGTCTTTCTTTACACGTAAATTAGGTATAGATCTTGGAACAGCAAATACTTTGGTATTTTTACCTGGTAAAGGGGTTGTTCTTTTTGAACCTTCTGTTGTTGCTATATCAGAACAAGACAATAAAATACTTGCTGTTGGTAATGATGCAAAAGATATGATAGGAAAGACCCCCGATAGTATTGTGGCTTCTCGTCCTATGAAAGATGGAGTGATTGCTGACTATCGTGTTACAGAAGCAATGCTCAGATATTTTATAGATAAGGCACTTGGTAAATGGAATATTTTTAAACCAGAAGTAATGGTTTCTGTTCCTGCTGGTGTTACTTCTACAGAAAGAAGGGCTGTTGTTGAGGCTGCTATAAGAGCTGGTGCAAAAAATGCTTATGTTGTGAAAGAACCGATTCTTGCTGCTATTGGTGCGGGTATTCCTATTTATGAACCGATGGGTCATATGGTTGTAGATATTGGAGGAGGTACCACAGACGTTGCTGTCATCTCTCTTGGAGGTATTGTTTCTTCTACATCAGTTAAATGTGCAGGTAATAAAATAGATGCCGCAATTGCTGATTATATAAAGAAAACTTTCAATCTTGCTATTGGAGATAAGACTGCAGAAGAAATAAAAATAAAAGTTGGAAGTGCTGTTCCTCTTGAAGAAGAACTTTCTCTTACAATAAAAGGTAGGGACTTTTTGACTGGTCTTCCTCGTTCTACAGAAATAAAAACAAATGAAATTGTAAAAGCTATATCAAAAGAATTGAAAGATATGATAAAAGCTATTAAAGATGTCTTGCAAGAAACTCCTCCAGAACTTGCTGCGGATATTATTGATAAGGGGATTATTATGACTGGTGGTTCATCACAACTTAGAAATCTTGCAGAACTTGTTTTTAGAAGAACTGGTGTGAAGGCTGTTGTTGCAAAAGATCCACTTTACTGTGTTGCAAAGGGTACAGGTATTGCTCTTCAACATTTGGATACTTATAAAAAAACTATAATAACAAAAAGATAAAAAGTTCACTTTGATTATCTTTTTAAAAACACGATAGAAATTTTTTCGTCAAAAAATTTCTTCTCTACTCAGGTAATTTTTTGCTAAAAATTATCTTCCGTAAGGTTTTTAAAAAGACAATCTTCGTTCACTTGGTTGGAGATAAGAGAATTTTTAACTTTGTTTTACTAAATAGTTAAGCAAAATCGTCTTTTGGTATAGGCTTATTTTACCCCTTGCATTTTATTATAAATATGATATAATATACATAGATTAGAACTGGTGTTTTAGTCTACCTGGTATGGGCGAGGTTTAACTGCTCAGAAGATGTTACTCAGTAGAGTAATGTTGAGTTCTTTGACACAGTAGTGTCAATATGAGGTGTATGATGAGTAGGGATCAAGAGATTATCCAGAATACTATTCTCGTTGCATCGCATCAAAACTTCGCTGTTCTGACTGTTCGTCAGCCGTATGTTTTGAGATTACTTGGGACGAGCTGTGGTACTAATGTTTCTCTCTATGAAGAGACTAAGGAAATTATCCTTTCTCTTCGTGGTACCAAACTTGGACTTGTTGCTCTCTCTCTTGCTGCGGAAGACAAAAGTTTTTCTGCTGTAGGTTTGTTTGAAGTTACATCCAAGGATGATGGCGGTGTCTTTGTGGAATTGAGAAAAGATGTCACCGGGAAATATCGTGGTGATATCAATAAGTGTGGTCTCGATGCACGCGCCGTTTTTATGGGGGTAGAGAGTAGTTATCGTGTACCTCGGGAATTTTGGGGAGACACAAAACAAGCAGATAATCGTGAAGAGGCAGAAAAATTTGTTCACGAAACGCTTGGGTATCACCACAGAATTCTACGTGACGGGAATGCTTTTTGTCGTTTTGCTGTCGGTGACACCGAGGTTGACGATTTGGAAGCTGCTCATATCGAGTACGAGATGGAACGTCCTGGTTTTCGAAGGATTGCAGCTAAAGATATTGTTGGCTTCCGCCAGCAACATAAAGCAGATCTTGAAAAAATCAAGACAAAGGATCTTGAATGTCAGGCTAAACAAAAAGAGATCAGTGATTTAAAAGATAGAATTCTAGAAGAAACGCGAGTTCTCGTTGATATTAAGGATATTTTATCAAAGAAAACTCGTGGTACTTGGTGGACAAAGCTTGCAAAGATTCGTCAGGTTTTAGTTCCTCTCTTTGAGCATCGTGCTGATGTGGATCTGAAATAATATCCATCACAAACTGCGTTTTTTATTGTTTTCCTGAAAGGGGAAATAGTGAGGACGCAGTTTTTTCTTACAAAATAATGAGTTTAAACGAATTTATTTTGTTAGACCCCGTTAAACTTTCTACTTATATAATATTTATCTTAATTTATATTTTTATGTAATTAATGTAGTTGTATATAAAATTAAAAAGTTGTACGGGGTTATTATTTCTTGTATTATTATATTGTGAAAAGTAATTTAAATATTGATAAAGATTTTTTACACCACGCCTATTGTATAGAAGGCGATTCTTCTTGTATATTAGCTGAATTAGAAAAATTTCTGATAGATGAATTGAAGTTTTCTATACATGGTAATCAGGATTTTTGGTATGGTGAATATGATACTTTGGATATTGAAGATAGTAGGAAATTAAAAGAACTTCATCAAAATAGACCTTCTGTTTTAGATAAAAAGATTTTTGTTATAAATACAAATTTTATTACAGAAAAAGCACAAAATGCATTATTAAAAATTTTTGAGGAGCCCGTAGGTAGCACTCATTTCTTTTTGATTATTCCTTCGGTTCAAAATATTCTTCCTACATTAAAATCAAGAATGATTATACTTGAATACAAGGGAGAAGATAATAAAAGAAAAGATGCAAAAAAGTTTTTAGAATCATCTGTCGGTGAAAGATTAGAAATAATTAAACAAATTATTGATAGTGTTTCTGATGAAGAAAAAAGTAAAATAGAGATTATAAAATTTATTGGTGATTTAGAAATTGAATTAAAAAATAAAAAAGATAGCAAAAAATATTTTGATATTTTAGAAAAAATAGAAAATATTAGACAGTATGCGACTGATCCATCTCCGAGCTTGAAAATGCTTTTGGAATATTTAGCTATAACTATACCTATTTTATAAAAATAAAAATTTGTTATAATGGTTTTATAAAACAATTACAAAAAATACTTGTCCCGTTAAAAATACGAACAAGTATTGGATAAGTTAGTTTAAGTTATTGTTAAATATTATATAAAGTAAGTCGAAATAAATTATCAGCTGTAAATTTTTAATGGGATGACGTACGATTTCAAAAATTTGAAAGAAAAAGCTAAGGGTGTAGAAGAATGGCTTAAGAAAGAATATATGGGATTGAGAACTGGTGTTGCAAGTCCAGCTATTTTGGATGGTGTTTTAGTTGAGGCTTATGGTTCAAAGATGCCTTTAAACCAAGTCGCAAACATCGGTATTGAAGATTCTAGAGTTATAAGGATAACTCCTTGGGATAAAAGTCAGTCAAAAGCAATAGAGAAGGCTATTACGGTTGCTAATCTTGGTGTTTCTGTTGGTGTTGACGATAAAGGTGTGAGAATTTTCTTTCCAGAACTTACAACAGACAGAAGAGCAATGCTTATAAAAACAGCAAAAGCGAAACTTGAAGATGCGAGAGTAAATCTCCGTGGAATAAGAGAAGAAGTTTGGGGTGATATACAAGAAAAAGAAAAAGAGGGTGTTTTGACAGAAGATGATAAATTCAGATATAAAACAGAAATGCAGAAATATGTGGATGAATCGAATGCAAACCTAGAGGTTTTGTTTGATAAAAAGGAAAAAGAAATAAATTCATAAAAAGAAAAAGGCAATTTGCTTCGCAAATTGCCTTTTTCTTTTGACTTTAAAAACTTTTAACATTAAAATGGTTGAATGACTATTATACTTTTTTTAGTAATTCTCGCAGTTTTGGTTTTTGTTCATGAACTCGGACATTTTGTGGCTGCAAAGGCTTTTGGTATCCGCGTAGATGAATTTGCTATTGGTTTTCCTCCTAAAATATTTGGATGGCAGAAAGGTGAGACAAAATATTCTTTGAATCTTATTCCTTTCGGTGGATATGTAAAAATCTTTGGTGAAAATCCAGATGAGGAATCGATGAATGGTACAGATAGTGCTAGAAGTTTTGTAAATGCAAAAAAGTGGAAGCAGGCAGTTGTATTACTTGCCGGTATTTTTATGAATTTAGTTTTTGCTTGGATTTTAATTTCTATTTCTTTTAATATTGGACTCACTTCATCTATTACTGATGAATATAGGAATGAGGCAAAAGATGTTTCTGTGATGATATTGTCTGTTCAAGAAAAATCTCCGGCGGAAAAAGCAGGTATAAAAGGTGGTGATCATATTCTCAGTATAAAGTCTGGTGATGTATTTCAAGTATCTCCAAGTGTAGAATTTATACAAAAGACAATAGCAGAATCTAAAGATAAAATAATTATAGAATATAAGAGAAATTCTGCGACAGGTACCGTTGAGGTTGTTTCTCAGAATGGAGTTGTAGAAGGTAAAAAAGCGATAGGAATTTCTATGGGTATGGTTGGTACGGTTGAGTTTGGTTTCTTTCGATCTTTCTATGAAGGTTTGAAATTAACAGTAATGGAAACAAAAAATATTACGATTGGTTTGTATACTTTTATTGCAGGTATTTTTACGGCACAGGAAGGATTATTTTCTCAAGTTGCTGGTCCTATCGGTATTGCAAATATGGTTGGTGAAGCAAGAAATGTTGGTTTGTCATATCTATTAGGTTTTGTTGCTATGATTTCTATAAACTTAGCTATGCTTAATCTTGTTCCTTTTCCTGCGCTTGATGGGGGAAGGGTTTTATTTGTTGCAATAGAAGCAGTAATTCGCAGAAGAATAAAACCAATAATCGCTAATTGGGTGAATGGTATAGGATTTTTGTTACTTATTGTTTTGATGATAGTTGTTACTTTTAAGGATGTTTTGAGATTAATTCATTAAAGGCTCGCTCGATAATACATTTTAGGAACACGAAAATATTTTGCTAAATATTTTCTCTGTCCGTCGCCGTCGCTCCTCCCAAGTTTCCTAAAATGTATTATCTCGCTCGCTAGTTTACAGATAGAAAAAAATTCATAAAAGATATTTTTTAATTACATTCTTATATTCTTAATAATTTGAGAATATAATTATAAATAATTAAAAGAAAAACCCACCGAAGCAGGTTTTTCCTGTTGGTGGGTTACACTAGGGTTATCTGTTACTTGTGGGTGACAGAGAAACCACCTAATCCGTTGAACGTTGTGGGTTCCCAGTTACAACCCATAGCCGTGATCCTCAGACCTCGTGCGCCAATGCCGATTCTGAGCTCGGGTTGAGGTCCTTTTCGTCCCTGGTATTTCTTGCTTGAGACGAACACTTCTCCTGAACCGTTCGTCCTTACAACAAGGTTTTCGTCGTCAAACAGGGTTTTGATCTGCATCCTTTTTCCTTTTTGTTCGTGTGGTTTTATCCAAGAAAAGCCCAGACTTCATCTCCGCCATAAACACCGGCGATGATGAGACAGCAGAGCAAACCGATACCGAGTATAGCGAGATCTGTTTTCATAAGAACTCCTTTCTAAATCTAATGTTATCATACTTTATACAAAAAGTCAATATTAAAAATAAACACTTTCTTTTTATAGCTAATTAATGTAATATTCCTTATATAAGTTCCGTTTGAAATCTGCGTGTCTTTTTAGATAAAACGGATTTTTTGTTGGTAATATATAAAAATTATGGCTATAAATAATCAAAATTTTAACGGTATAAGACAAACTAAATTACTAACAAAGACTCGTAAAGAAGGTCCAAAAGACGAAGTATCTAAAAATGCAAATCTCCTTATTCGTGCTGGTTTTGTAAGTAAAGAAATGGCTGGTGTATATTCTATATTGCCATTAGGTCTTCGTGTAATGCAAAAGGTAGAAGATATTATTCGTGATGAAATGAATAAAATTGGTGGTACAGAAATGAAAACTTCTATCATACAAAGTAAAGATGTTTGGGAGAAAACAAACAGATGGAGTGACGAAGTTGTAGACAATTGGTTTAAGACTAAACTAAAAAATGGAACCGAAGTTGGTCTTTCTTTTACAAATGAAGAGGCTTACGCAAATATTTTGAAGCAATACATTTCTTCTTATAAAGATTTACCCGTATATCCTTATGACTTCAAAAATATTTTTAGAAATGAAGCTAGAAGTAAATCTGGAATGTTGAGAGGAAGAGAATTCTATTGGAAAGCGTTGTATTCATTTTCAAAAGATGATGCTGAGCATAATGAGTTTTATGAAAAGTCTAAAGTTGCTTATCAAAATGTTTTTAATAGGGTTGGTATTGGACATCTAACTTATATTACTTTTGCTTCTGGTGGAACTTTTTCAAAGTTTTCACATGAATTTCAAGCGATAACAGACGCTGGTGAAGATACTATTTATCTAGATGAAAAGAAGAAAATCGCAATAAACAAAGAAGTTTACAATGATGAAGTTTTGAAAGAACTCGGTATAGATAAAAAAGATGTCGTAGAAAAGAAAGCTATTGAAGTTGGAAATATATTTTCTCTCAGTACAAGATTTTCAGAACCTTTTGATTTAAAATATAAAAATGAAAAAGGAGAAGAAAAGTTTGTTATTATGGGAAGTTATGGTATAGGTTTAGGAAGACTTGTTGGAACAGTTGTAGAAATACTTTCTGATGATAAGGGTATTGTTTGGCCTGTATCAATAGCTCCATTTAAAGTTCATTTGATAGAGATAACTTCAAATAATCAAAAAGTGAGAGAAACTGCAGAAGATATTTATTCTAAGTTAACTAGTGAAGGTGTTGAAGTTTTGTATGATGATAGAGATACTCGTGCCGGTGAGAAATTTAATGATTCAGATTTGATCGGTATTCCACTTAGGGTTGTAGTAAGTGAAAAAGGAATAGAAGCTAATGGTTTTGAAATAAAAGAGAGAAGAGATGGAAAGGTTTCTATGATGAGTGAAAGTGAGATGACTGAATTTGTAAAAAAATATAATTAAAAATATGTTCGACAATACCATTAAAAAAATAAATAAATACCTTTCAAATGATATCGGAATAGATTTGGGTACTGCGAATACTCTTGTTTATTTGGCTGGAAAAGGGATTATTGTAAATGAACCTTCTGTTGTAGCTTTGAACCAAAAGACAGGTAGAGTGGTTGCTGTTGGAACCCAAGCAAAAGAAATGCTTGGAAGGACACCTCCTCATATTGCTGCTGTTAGACCTCTTGTAGATGGAGTTATTTCTGACTTTGAAGTTACAGAAGAAATGATTGCAAATTTGATTAGGAAGGCAGAAGAGTTTTCTCCTAAAATGCTTGGACCGAGAGTTGTTGTTGGTGTGCCATCTGGTGTTACTAATGTTGAGATAAGAGCTGTTAGAGATGCAACAAAAAATGCTGGAGCTAGAGAAGTTTATATAATAGAAGAACCTATGGCTGGTGCTATTGGTATTCGTTTACCGATAAATGAACCAGCAGGAAATATGGTTATAGATATTGGTGGAGGAACTACAGATATAGCAGTAATATCTCTAGGGGGAATTGTAAAATCAAAAAATCTTAGAGTTGCTGGTGATAAATTAAATAACGATATTATTTCTTATATAAGAAGTGAATTTAAAATATTAATAGGTGAAAAAACTGCAGAAAATATTAAAATTGCTATTGGTGCTGTATTGTCAGAAGAACCACTTGAAGCTTCAATAAAAGGTAGGGATTTGATAACTGGTTTACCTAGAGAAGTGATTATTACAGACTCAGATATAAGAGAAGCAATGTCTTCATCTATAGAAAGCTTGGTAGAAGCTACCAAGGAAGTTTTAGAAACTACACCTCCAGAAATATTAGCAGATGTTATGCAAAGAGGAATATATCTTTTTGGTGGAGGTGCACTGATAAAAGGGCTAGATGTTCTTTTGGCTGAACATTTAAAAATTCCAGTAAGAATAGCCGATGATCCTTTGACTGCTGTCGCTAGAGGAGCTGGAATAGTATTAGAAAATTTGGATTTGTATTGCGAGGCTTTAATACAAAATGAAGATGAGTTACCACCAAAAAAATAATTTTAGTTTATCTAAGAGAGATAACAAAACAACAAATAAAAAAAGTGTTTTATTTGTTGTTTTGTTATTATTGTTTATTTTTATTTTTTTCTCTAAGGGGGTATTCTTTGTTATAGGTAAGGGTTTTTGGTCAATGAAAAATTCTGTAAATTCTTTTATAGAATACAATGCCAATATTTTGAGATCAAAAAATTCATTAATAAAAGAGAATGAAGGTTTGAAAGAAAAATTATTATTAGATAGAAATGAGAAAATAGTAATTGATCTTATTAAGAAGGAAAATGAAGAATTAAAAAATATCTTGAATAGAAGTAATAATACAGAAGATGTTGTTTTATCAAATGTTTTAGTTAAACCGTTCCTTTCTGCTTATGATACCTTAATCATTGATGTCGGAAGCGATAATGGTGTTAAGGTTAAAAATAAAGTTATTGCAGACGGTAATGTACATATAGGTTATGTATCAGAAGTTTACAAGAATACTTCTAAGGTAGTTTTGTATTCATCATCTGGAGAAAAGACCCCTGTTCTTGTGAGTGATAATCATGTAGAAAAGGAAGCTTTGGGAATTGGCTCTGGTAACTTTATAGTAGAAGTTCCAAGAGAACTCGATATAAAAGAAAACGACATAATTATATTACCAATGATATCTCACAATATTTTTGGTTTAGTTGAAAAGATAGAATTTAAAACTACGGATGTTTTTCAAAAGATTTTATTTAAGAGTCCTGTAAATATTTCAGAGCTTAAGTGGGTTCAGATTATTTTAGAAAAATAAAATGTATAGAATATTATTTAATATATTTTTATTTGTATCTATTTTTTTGTGTCCAACATATTTATCTTTTTTATTTATAATAATTAGTATTTTTATTTTCAGAAATTTTTTTGAATCATTTATTTTTTCTTTTTTACTTGATATTCTGTATGGATCAAAAAATGTTATTTTATTGAACAGTGGTTCTATACATGAATCTATTGTCGGTTTATTTTATACTTATAAGTTTACATTTTTAGTAATATTTATATTGTTAATTTCTTATCCTTTGAAGAAGGTGTTAAAATTCTATTCTATATAATTTATGTTTAGGAAAAACCGTTTTTTTAGAAAAAATAATTATAAAAATAGAAATAAGGATATTGATCCGGATGAAATTTTTATTGATTCTGAGAATTTACCAAAATTTGATGTTAATCAGTTTGAAGGAAGAATAGAGAAACCAATCTCACAGTTTACTTTTTGGTTTTTTTCTTCTTTTTTTCTTTTGATTGTCGCTATTTTTTTATATAAATCTTGGAGTCTTCAAGTTGTAAATGGTGATTCTTATTATGAAAGAAGTGAAAATAATAGATTAAGAAATACTTTAGTTTTTGCTAAGAGGGGGATAATTACAGATAGAAAAGATAGGAATCTAGCATGGAATATTACAAGTGAAGATAATTTAGAATATTCACTAAGAAGATATTCGACTTCTACCGGTTTGTCACATATTCTTGGTTATATAAAATATCCCCAGAAGGATAAGTATGGTTTTTATTATAATGATGACTTTACCGCAAAAGACGGTGTTGAAAAATTTTATAATAATATTTTGTCTGGTAAAAATGGTTTAAGAATCGTTGAAGTAAATGCTTTAAATGAAATAAAATCAGAAAGTGTTATTCGCCCCCCTGAAGAAGGTAAAAATTTAAAATTATCAATTGATTCTAAACTACAATCGAAATTACATGATTCAATATCAGATCTTGCCGGTAGAGTTGGTTTCTCAGGAGGGGCTGGGGTTGTCATGGATGTAAATACTGGCGAAATAATGGCACTTACTAGTTATCCAGAATATAGCTCGCAGATAATGACAGACGGTGATAATAAAAAGGTTATAAATAATTATCTAAAAGATACAAACAATCCATTTATTGATAGAGTAGTTGATGGTTTGTATACACCAGGTTCTATTGTAAAACCTTTTATGGTGATTGCTGCTTTGTGTGAAAAGATTATTGGTCAATACGACAATATATATAGTGCAGGTTATATATCTATTCCAAACAAATATAATCCTTCAAACCCAACTATTTTTAAAGACTGGAAAGCTCATGGATACGTGGATATGAGAAAAGCGATTGCTGTGTCTTCTGACGTATATTTTTATGAAATTGGAGGTGGATATGAGAATCAAAAAGGGCTTGGTATAGAAAATATAAAAAAGTATATGACTAGTTTTGGTTTTGGTAATGAGATTCCAAACAATGAATTTTTTGCAGGGAAAAATGGTATTGTTCCAGATCCAGAATGGAAAAAAGAAAATTTTGATGGTGAAGATTGGTTGGTAGGAAATACATATCATACTTCGATTGGACAATATGGATTTCAAGTTACTCCAATACAAGTTGTTAGGGCGGTGGCCAGTATTGCAAATAATGGAAAATTAGTTCAGCCGACTGTTTTGTATGGAGAAAAAAATAAAGATGTAATAGAACTTCCTTATGATAAAAGTTTTTATCAAATAGCGAGAGAGGGTATGAAAATGTCTGTAGAAGAGGGAACTGCTTTGGGATTAAAAAATAATTATGTAGAAATTGGTGCTAAGACCGGTACTGCTGAACTTGGATCAAGAAAACAGTTTGTAAATTCTTGGGTTGTAGGCTTTTTCCCTTATGATAATCCTAAATATGCTTTTGCTGTGATTATGGAAAAAGGACCGGTAACGAATACTCTTGGAGGTGTGTTCGTAATGAGGCAGGTTTTTGATTGGATGAATATTTATACTCCTGAATATTTTGAATAATAAAGGCGATTTTTGACTACGTCAAAAATCGCCTTTATTTAAGCCATATTATTATGATAAATATAATAATTATATAAAAATACTTGACTTTTATATATATTTGTGCTAGTATTATAGATGGATAGTTAACCTCTTATTACAGAAACAATTTACCAGACAGTTTACTGGTTTTGGTTTTTTGTATAAGAGGTTCAAAAAAATCGGAGGTTAAAATGCAGAAGGAATATGTCGTTTGCCGTTTTTATAAGCAGAATCGCCACGATCGCCCCGGACTGCAACTTCAGTGCTATCTCGGCACACGTGAGGTTGGAACCCTTTACGTCGTCGACTATCATATGTCGTCGATTCCGGAAAGTATGATCAAGGAGGGGGCTCCGTATTTCTGCGGAGTTAACCAGATTCTGGCCCAGAACGATCGTGTGGCGGTCGTCACCGTCTCAGTTTTCGAGGAGATTAATTTTTCCAAGGGAGCTTTCGGGGTCCACCGGATTCGTGGCCAGTGGCAGTGTGAATTGGCAGGTGTGAAGGCTTCTTATACTTTCATCATCGACAAGAACTGCAAGAAGATACCTGCTGCAACTGGTGAATTTTGGACATTCACCCTTAACAAGGTGGTGGCCGTGGAAGGCAGATCAGTTGTCATGTCGGTTCTCTTGGGAGAACCCTGTATTTCCGAACGTGCCAAGCGTCGGCGCGAGAGAAAAGGACAGGTCGGAGTGGCTGCATAAGCCATCCTGACCAACACGAGAACCTACTAACACAAGTTAAAAGCTTTGTGGAGGTAGGTTCTTTTTTATTTTATTTTTTTGACTTTGTCTCAAAAAATTGTTAAAATCCTAATTAATTAAAAGAATGCTGTCTTAAAAAACGGCTTAAAATAAATAAAACATGGATCCCGTTAGAGATTAGTAAGTTATAATTATAATATTTAACGGTATTAAAAATAGAGTACAAAAAGATTTAAATTGTAAATTGATTACGGAACACTTCATAGATTAGTCATCTAGTGAAGTAAATTATTAAATAATAAGATAGGTCACGAATTTCAAAAGAAAAGAGTGTTCCTATCTCTAACGGGATGGAAGAAAAAAGAGAGTATCTTACAAAGCAGAAATATGACGAATTGGTTGCTGAGTTGAAAGAATTGAAAAATGTTAAGAGAAAAGAGGTTGCAGAAGCTTTGGACTATGCAAGAGGTCTTGGTGATCTTTCTGAAAATGCAGAATATCATGAGGCTAGAGCTCAACAAGCTGCGATAGAAGAAAGAATTTCTAAAGTAGATATGATACTCAAAAATGCTTCAGTAGTTGAAGACAGACACGGTGAGCACGTTATGATTGGAAGTACAGTTGTTGTAGAGAAAAATGACGGCACAAAGAGAACTTTCATGATTGTTGGTTCAGCAGAATCAGATATGAATTCTGGAAAGATTTCTAATAGATCACCATTAGGTGGGGCTGTTCTTGGTAAAAAGAAAGGAGATTCTTTTTCTTTTACTTCACCAGCTGGGGTTATGTCTTATAAAGTTATAGAAGTTAAATAAAATGGCTTCAATAGAAGAAATTAGAAATACTAGAATAGAAAAAGCAAAAATTCTTAAGGATAAGGGGATAAATCCTTATCCTGCTTCTTCTACTATTGATTATTATATTTCAGATATTGTTAAGGATTTTGAAGAAATTTTAAAGAAAGGAAAAATTCATCTTGTTGGTAGAATAATGTCTATAAGAGGACAAGGTGGTTTGATATTCTTAAATTTCAATGACGGAACAGGTTTGTTTCAAGCTTTGTTGAAGAAAGATGAAATGGATGAAAAAGTTTTTGATCTATTCCACGATACTGTAGATATTGGAGATTTTGTTGAATTTTTTGGAGAACTTTTTATTACAAAAAGGGGAGAAAAAACCATAAAAGTTGAAACTTGGAAAATGCTTACAAAAAGTCTTAGACCATTACCAGAAAAGTGGCATGGTTTACAAGACGAAGAAGAAAGATTCAGAAAGAGGTATCTTGATATTATTTCAAATCCAGAAGTTAAAGAGCTTTTATTAAGAAAGTCTATTTTTTGGAGCTCAATGAGAGAGTTTCTTTCAAAGAGAAATTTTATGGAAGTGGATACTCCAACTTTAGAAAATACTGCTGGTGGTGCTGAAGCAAAGCCTTTTATAACACATTACAATGCTTACGATATGGAGGTGTTTTTAAGAATTTCTCCAGAACTATGGCTCAAGAGACTTATGGTTGCTGGTTTTCCTAAAGTATTTGAAATTGGTAAAGTATTTAGAAATGAAGGAGTAGACGCTGAACATTTGCAAGATTATATGCATATGGAATTTTATTGGGCTTATGCTGACTATAATCTCGGTATGAAGTTTATAGAGGAGATGTATAAATTTGTTGCGGAAAAAACTTTTGGAACTTTGAATTTTAAAATCAGAGGTTTTGATGTAGATCTTGGAGGTGAATGGAAAAGATACGACTATGTTGAGACAATAGAAAAAATGACTGGTATTAATATTTTGAAATCTAGTCTTTCAGATATAGAAAATAAACTTAGAGAATTAAAAGTTGAATATGACAGAAAAGGTTTTAACCTAAATAGAGCGATAGATACTCTTTGGAAATATTGTAGAAAACAAATAGGTGGTCCTGGTTTTCTTGTAAATGTTCCTGTTATGATGGAGCCTTTAGCGAAGAGAATGGAGAAAAACGAAAGTCTTGTAGAAAGATTTCAAGTTATTATTGCTGGATCTGAGCTCGGTAAGGGTTTCAGTGAATTAAATGATCCTATCGATCAGATGGGAAGATTTACAGAACAAGCAAAGTTGAGAACAGAAGGAGATGAAGAGGCTCAAATGATGGACGGTGAATTCGTTGAAGCACTTGAGTACGGTATGCCACCAACTTTTGGTTTTGGATTATCAGAAAGATTGTTTAGTTTTCTTTCAGATAAACCGATCAGAGAGTGTCAGAATTTTCCTTTTATGAAACCAAAAGATTTGTAGAAAATTTTAAAAAATAAATAATAAAAAAACACCATTGAACTTAATGGTGTTTTTTTTATTATAAAACTGTTGATAACTAAAAAGAAAAATATTTTGTTTTTTAAACAATAAAATAGACTTTATTATTAGCCATTAAATGACACTAGAGAAAATTTTACTAGTGTCATTTTTTGTTTGATTTTGTTGATTTGTGGGATTAAGTGCTATAAAATATATAGTAAGTGGGAAGAAGTGGGACTAAAACAATTTTGATAAAATTGTTCGTCCGATTAAATCAAAGATTTAATTTAGGATAAGAACTTTTTAGCACTAAAAAACAATTATGCTTATTGGCGAATACATACATACACTAGATGATAAAAAGAGAGTCTCTTTGCCTGTTAAATTTAGAAAGGAGATGGGTAAGAAAATTATCATTACTGCAGGTTTAGATAATTGTCTTTGGGTTTTTACTTTAAAACAATGGGAGAAGATTTCAGAAAAATTGGGTGAATTTTCAATGTTGCAAGCAGACAATAGAAGTTTTAATAGATACATGTTTGGTTCAGCTACAGAAGTAGAGGTAGATTCAATCGGAAGAATTCTTTTACCAGATTTTTTGGTTACAAGAGCAAATTTGAAAAGTAAGATAGCCGTTGTCGGTGTTCAAGATAGAGTTGAAATTTGGAATGAAGATTCTTGGAGAGATTACAAAAATGTTGTTGAGAAGCAGGCCGATCAATTAGCAGAGAAGTTGGGTCAAGCAGGAGCACTTTAAAGAAGATGCACAAGACCGTTCTTTTAAACGAATCAATAGAAAATCTTAACCTTAAACCAGGTTCTATTTATTTTGATGGAACTTTGGGTGGTGCAGGACATGCTTCAAAAGTTTGTTCTGATTTCTTTGGAAAGGTCAGAGTTATTTCTACAGACAGAGATAGAGATGCTATCGAAAGAGCCGAAGAAAAGTTATCAAAATTAAATTGTAAATATGATTTAGTTTTGTCTGATTATAGAAATATTAAAAAAGTTTTATCTGATCTTAATGTTTCGGGTGTAGATGGAATACTTCTTGATCTCGGTCTTTCTTCAGACCAACTAGATGCTTCTGGAAGAGGTTTTACTTTCAAAAATAATGAACCACTTCTTATGACCTTCTCAAAAGAAAAAGATGTCATAACTGCTCAAAATATTTTAAATACTTGGAATGAGGAAACTTTGGCAGATGTTATATATGCATACTCAGACGAAAGATTTTCTAGAAGAATAGCAAAAGCAATTGTTGCAAATAGAGAAAACAAACCAATAGAGACAACAGACGAACTTGTACAGATAATCAGAAACGCAGTTCCAGCATCTTACAGAAATGGAAAAATAAATTGTGCCACTAAGACATTTCAAGCATTAAGGATAGTCGTAAACGATGAGATAGGCGCATTAAAGCAAGGGTTGTTTGATGGCTGGGAATCGTTAAATGTTGGTGGAAGAATGGCAATTATTTCTTTCCATAGTATAGAAGATAGAGAAGTAAAGAATTTTTTTAGAGATAAGGTGAAAAGCAGTGAGGGTAGGTTAATAAATAAAAAACCGATAATTCCTACCGATGAAGAAATAAAAGAAAATTCAAGATCGAGAAGTGCAAAATTAAGGGTTATAGAAAGAATAAAGTAAGTCAAAATAAATTATTAGTTTAAATTTTAATAGAATGGTAGCAAGAATAATACAAAATCAAATAGATAGAATTGAATATAGAGAAAAGAGTATTTTTTGGATTTTTTTCTCTGTGTTTATATTTTTATTAGTTTCTTATGGTTTTATGGTAAATAAAACTATAATAAACGCGGTTTCAACACAAAAAATAGAAAAGGATATCATAGTACTTAATTCAGAAGTTAATTCCATAGAATCAAAATATTTGGATTTAAAAAACAATGTAACGATTGATTTGGCTTTATCAAAAGGATTTACTGTAAACGAGAATATTAAATATGTTGTAAATTCTGTTTCAGATCAAAAGGTATCTTTGTCTATAAATGAAAACTAATTTTTTCCAGAATAGAATCAGAGTCGTTTTTTGTCTATTTTTAGCTTTTATTTTTCTGATAATTATCAGACTATATTTTTTACAGGTAGTTAACGGCAGAGCTTTTAGTGAAAGAGCAGATAGACAGTACGTCAGTGTAATGGTTGATACCTTTGATAGAGGTTCTATTTTTTTTGAAGATAAAAACGATATTTTATTTTCCGCTGCTACTTTGAAATCTGGTTATATTTTAGCTTTAAATAATAATGAAGTTTCTACTAACACTGAACAATATTATGAAAAATTATCAAAGATAATTGACCTAGATTCATCATATTTTTATTCAAAGATTTCTAAAAAGAATGATCCCTACGAAGAAATAGGAAGACATTTAACCGAAGAACAAATCAAGAGAATAAAAGATTTGGATTTACCTGGTATTATAGTTGAGAAAGAAAAATGGAGATATTATCCTGGTGATAACATGGCTTCTAGATTGATAGGTATAGTTGGATATAATGGCGACTCTTTAGAGGGTAGGTATGGTTTAGAAAAATATTATGAGGATATTCTGAAAAGAAATAATGGTAATCTTTATGTAAATACATTTGCAGAGATTTTTTCAAATATAAACAAAAATATAGGTAAAGATAAAGAAAGAGAGGGAGATATTGTCACAACTATAGATCCAGAAGTTCAGGGGTATGTTGAGGGTATTGTCAGAGAAGTAAATAAAAAATGGGATTCGAAAATAACGGGTTCAATAGTTATAGATCCTAAAACTGGTGAGATATATTCCATGTCTGTTTATCCAGATTTTAATTTGAATGATTTTAAAAATGAGAAAGATGTAAGTGTCTTTGCAAACCCATTAGTAAGTAGTGCTTATGAGATGGGTTCTATTATTAAACCCCTCACTGTAGCAGCAGGACTTGATACTGGTGATATCACATCAAAGACAACTTATGATGATAAGGGTTTCTTAGAGATCGATGGTAGAACTATTTATAATTTTGATAAAAAGGGTAGAGGAGTTGTTGATATACAATCCGTTTTAAATAACTCGTTAAACACAGGAGTTGCTTTTGTTGTGGAAAGGATGGGTAAAAATAATTTTACTGAATATTTTAAAAAATATGGTATAGGGTCCGAGACCGGTATAGATCTGCCAAGCGAAGCTTCTGGTAATATAGATAATATTTTAGATAACCTAAATAATAAAAAGAAAATTGAATATGTTACAGCTTCTTTTGGTCAGGGTATTTCGATGACACCTATCATAACAGTCAGAGCTCTATCAGTACTGGCAAATGGTGGAAAACTTATTACTCCACATGTTGTAAAAAAGATAGACTATAAAGTCGGTTTATCAAAAGATATCTCTTATGTTAATGAAGCAAGACAGGTTCTAAAAAAAGAAACTTCGGAAGAAATATCTAGAATGCTAACTAAAGTTGTAGATGAAGCTTTGGCTGGAGGAACAATGAAGATTAAGAATTATAGTGTTGCCGCAAAGACTGGTACCGCACAGATAGCAAGACCTTCAAGTGAAGGTGGAGGTTATTATCCTGACAAGTGGTTACACTCATTTTTTGGTTATTTTCCAGCATATAATCCTAGATTTCTTGTTTTTCTATATACAGTAGAACCTAAAAACATTGATTATGCTTCGAAAACTTTGACCACACCGTTTTTTGATATAGTTAAATTTTTGATAAATTATTACGAAATACCACCAGATAGAAGCCAATAAAGTTAAAAGTTTATAAAGTTCATAAAGAAAATAAATATGCTAGTATAAAAATATGAAATCAATTTTGAAAAATATAATATCGTCAATTATTCAATATGAGGCTATTCTCATATTAAAAAAATATAAACCAAAGATAATTGCTGTTACTGGAAATGTTGGAAAAACTTCTGCTAAGGACGCAATCTTTTCTGTTATGTCTTCATCTTTTTATATTAGAAAAAGTGAAAAAAGTTTTAATAGTGATATAGGAAT
>JACCED010929213.1_pt1 | contig 19838 bp, 13 predicted proteins | sample 7455021 | NCBI WGS metagenome assembly JACCED01 (sample SAMN15323456, study PRJNA562643) | freshwater metagenome | isolation source: river surface water | place: USA:Blue River Watershed | collected 2017-08-19 | reverse complement strand
TAGGAGAAAGGTGCGTCCGCTGGATGCGGTGATTGCGCGGTATCAGCATTGGTTGATCCAGCGAATGCCGGCGGAGGGCACGGTGGTTCACCCGTCTTCCAAAGATTATCCTGGGGTTGTGGGTGCGGGGCCGATTGTGCGGCGTGAGATTGACGTGGATGCACGTACGGGGCCGGATCGCTTGATCAACCATGGCTATCGCACGCGGGTTGGGACGGGGGTTTATGCCAAGCCGGGGGCGCCGATACGGGTTCGTGTGCCGGACACGGCTGTTGGGGCGGGATTGCAGGTGGAGGTTGGGATCCATGTGGACGCCAACTGGAACCTCGGGGCTTGGCGGAGATTTCCCCATATCTCCAAAGCGGTGGAGGTGGTTTCAAATGAAACGGTTGTGGCGAATGCATTTGGAGGGTTGGTGAGCATTTTGGTGCCTGCGGATTGTGCCGTTGGGCGGGTTCGCGTGGAGGTTTCGGGCGGCGTGGAGGCGCCCGTTTTTGTGTTGGGGCGTACGACTGAGGCGGACTGGCATGAGCGGGTGAAACAAGCGCCTGGCGCGTGGGGTTATATCGAGACGCCGAAGTGGACCGGATATTTTCCGGCGGAAGAGCTTCGTCGGATGGAACATCCGGAGGAGGTTGGCAAATATTGGCTGAACGTGGTGGATACGGCGGACCGCGTTTTGGGTTACGGAAAGTGGCGTCGGCGAGGGGAATCGATGTTGGTGGATCGGGACATTTACGTGGGCTACGGGCATGCGGGGTATCCGGTGATGATGGCGTACGGGGCGGAGTCGGAGGCCAATCGGAATGCGCTTTCAGGGCGGGGGCCAGCGCAGGGGGACTGGGGATTTCTGCATGAGTTGGGGCACACCTTTCAGGACAGTTTTGATGGGAACTACACGATCGCGACGCACGGAGAAGTGGATGTGAATCTTGTCCCAGGGTTGATCATCAACCTCGTACATGGCAGGACGAGCTGGGATAACGACAGTCACGGGACGTTTGATGCGAAAACGCGGTTGAGGGATTGGGAGCGGTGGAACGGGTTGCCGGAGAGTGAGCGGACTTGGGCCAAAGCGTGTTCGATGAACGTAGGTTACGATTTCTATTTCACGTTGGCGGAATGCTTTGGCTGGAGCCTCTATGAGAAGGCGTTCTCGCGTTGGATGGACTGGTTGCAGAAGCCCGGAGCTGATCCGGGGTTGGATGCGATTGACGGGAAGGGTCCGAATGCGCGGCGGGATCGTTTTTTCCTGCTTTTTTGTGAGGCGTCGGGACGAAACCTCCTTCCTTACTTCCGGAAGTACGGGCTTGGGACGAGTGACGCGGGAATCAGTCCCTCGGTCATCTCCTCCGTTCAACGCCTTGCAGAGTGGGCTGGGAATCAGCCGATTGTCGCTGTGGAGGGGCCGGCGGTTGTGCGGTGCGGGACGGCTCGGGCGGGGGACACGGTTGCCACCTTTGCGGCGAAGGATCCTGATCCGGGGACGATTTTTTCTTACCGCATTCTTTCTGGGGACGATGGAGGGGCGTTCCTTTTGGAACGTCGTACGGGGCGATTGATCTTGAGGGAACCGACACGGTTGAAGTCTCCTGTGCGCTTGGTTATCGAGGTGCAGGACAACTGTATTCCATTGAGCACGAAGCGGATGGAGTGCGAGGTGCTGCGTTAGAGGCGGGAGTGGGTAAAATTGAGGTCGCGGAGCGGTTTCGTTTCCCGAGCGGTTGGGCGGTTGCGGGGTTTGGCGCTCCGATGGCGCAAGTCGGTTACTGAAAATGGCGTTTGTTCCCTTCGAACGGACCCAAAATGTTGTGAAGAGGGCGAGGACTCAACGGCGTGGAACCGATCCCGTCTCCCGCTCAAATGCGTGCGGTGTTTTTGATAAAGCCTTCGCCATCTGCCATGCGGGGTGTCATGTTACCGGATGGTCAATTCCCAGTTTGCGCGTTTCGGATTATCGCAGCCCGTGCTTCAAGCCGTTGCCGCGATGGGGTTTGAGGAGCCTTCGCCTATCCAGGCGCAGGCGATTCCTGCATTGATGGAGCGCCGGGATGTGGCGGGGCTTTCACAGACGGGATCAGGCAAGACGGCGGCGTTTGCGATTCCGGCGGTGGAGCGGTGTCTGGCTGGAGGGCGGGGGTTGAAAGTGTTGGTGCTGTGTCCGACCCGCGAGTTGGCGGTCCAGATTTCTGGGGAGTTTGAGAAGGTAGCGGCTTCGGCGCGCGGTGTGTCGGTGTTGCCGATTTATGGGGGGCAGAGTTATTCGGTTCAGTATCGCGGATTGAAGGATGGCGCGAATGTGGTGGTGGGAACGCCGGGCCGAATTTTGGATCATCTCGAGCGCGGTTCCCTGAAGTTAGAGGGGGTGGAAATGGTGGTGTTGGACGAGGCGGACCGGATGTTGGACATGGGGTTCCGCGAGGACATCGCTGCGATTCTGGCGGCGACGCCGGAGGGACGTCAGACCGCGTTGTTTTCTGCGACGATGAATCGGGAGGTGGAGCGTTTGGTTGATTCGTTGACGCGGGATGCGTTGAAGATTCGCATTGGGGCGGAGAGTTTGCCGGCGCCGGACATTGAGGAGCGGGTGTACGACATCGGGCGGACGGATCGGGTGGAGGCGGTTCGGCGGGTGTTGGCGTGTGAGGGAATCGAGTACGGGATCATCTTTTGTTCAACGAAGCTCACGGTGGATCGCGTGATGGAGGAGTTGAACGATGCGGGGTTGGTGTGTGACCGATTGCATGGGGATATGACGCAGGCGATGCGTGAGCGTGTTCTTGCGCGGTTCCGTGAGCGGCGGATTAGTTACTTGGTGGCGACGGACGTGGCGGCGCGCGGGATTGACGTGGCGGACGTGGAGGGAGTGATCAACTTTGATTTGCCCCGGGATTTGGATGATTACGTGCACCGGATCGGGCGAACGGGGCGTGCAGGGAGGAGCGGGAAGGCTTTGAGTTTGGCGACTCGGCGTGATGCGTTCCATGTACGGCGGATTGAGCATTCGGTGCGGCGCCGCTTTCCGATCATTCCGCTTCCTGGCCGGGAGGAGATCGAGGAGTTGCGGTTGAAGGCGCTTTTGGATCGGGTTCGCGGAGTGTTGGAAGGCGGCGAGTTCAAACTGCGCGACCATTTGCTCACGGATTTCATCGGGGGCGAGTGGGGACCACGAGCGGTGGTATCGGCCATGCTTGAGGTGATGGCCTATCCCAAAGGGCGTCCGAAAGTGGAGGAGCCGCGCGCGGATGATCGTGGTTCCTATGGGCCACCTCGGCGACGGGACGGACGGTCGGGGTATGGTGGCGGCGATGGGGGAGGGCGTGGCGGACGGCGGGACGACCGGGAAGGGCGTGATCGTGGGGCGGGGCGGCCTCCGATGCGGCGTAAAAACGGAAGGGAAGGACGGGAATTGCCTAAAGGCTAAAGCCTCGCGATCCGTAGCCTAATTATGGATTTTCTGTTGGCGCAGGAGGAGACCCGTCGAAAGGTGGGCTCTCTTGCGGTGTTATTTGTTCTGGGGGCGTTGGGAACGGCTGCACTGGTGCATGTCGTTGTCATGTGGGTTTGCGGTGTCTCGTTGATTGGCATCACGCATTGGGGGTACGCGCCGTTCACGTTCGGCTTTGCCTTTGTGATGATGGGGGTTGGGACGGTGTTCCGGATGTTTTCATTACAGGATGGAGGGGCTGCGGTGGCGCGTGAGATGGGGGGGCGGCGAATTCATCCGGCGAGTCCGGAGCCCTACGAAAAGCGGTTGGTCGAGGTGGTGGAGGAGGTGGCTCTTGCGTCGGGAGTACCGGTCCCGGAGTTGTGGATTTTGGAGCGGGAGGAAGGGATTAACGCGTTTGTTGCGGGCTTGGACCCTGCATCAGCGGTGTTGGGGCTGACGAATGGCGCGTTACGACGGCTGAGCACCGAGGAGTTACGTGCGTTGGTGATTCACGAGGTGGTGCATGTCATGAATGGGGACATGCGCCTGAACTTTCGTTTGCTTCCTTGGGTGCACGGGCTTGCGTTTCCCGTGGTCACGGGGCGTCAGTTGCTTGGGTTGCGGAATGGCTCGACGGAGAGCAGCACGTTGCTGCGAGCGTTTGCGATGTTGCTGATGCTGTTCGGCTCCATTGGGTCGCTTTTTGCGCGGATCATCCAGTCTTCCGTTTCACAATCGCGTGAACTCGATGTCGACCGGGTGGTGAATCACATGTTGCGGTCGCCCAATGCGCTTGTGGCTGTTTTACGGAAGATCGGGGGTTGGTCCACCAACAGTCTGGTGTCGAGCGAGTACGCGCCGGAGCTGGGGCACATCTTTTTTTCTGAGGCGTTCAGTGGACCGTACGTTCTCTTTTTTCCAACGCACCCGCCGTTGGAGGAGCGCATCCGGTCATCCGACTCGACGTGGAACCGGGAGTATTTGGGAGCGGATGTACAAGATCTTGAGCAAGAGCGTGGGATGAACGAGATGAAGGAGGTCCTTGCGCGGCTAGAGGCCTCGGAGGGCGATTCTTCAGGAGGATTGCAGCCGTCAGCGTTCGCAGAGAGTCCATCGCTTCCGGTGCGGTTCCCTGCGGAGCAGCATATCCCATCCAATGTGCTGGAAGACGTGACGGGAAGGATGAACCCGTCGAGCTTCATTCACGCGGGGGTGGTTCGCCGGAGTTTGATCCCGGATTGGGTGCTCCGAACGCGTTCTCGCGAGAATGTGAAGGCGCTGATGATCCAGTTGTTCCGAGCTCCGCACCGTGCGGAATCGCGCTTGGGTGATGCGGCTCCTTCTCAAAAGTTGGCACTGTTTGACATGGCGATGCCGTTGTTGCGGCGCATGGGTTACGAGGATTTCGCGACTCTCTACCTGCGTTGCGAGCGGGAACTGGCGCGTTGCGACGAGGTGGAGCTTTTCCGTTTTTTGCTCCTCCGTGCGTTCCGTCGTCGGATGCGGGTGGGCTTGGGTATCATGGAACCGTCACCGGCGCTCTACCACGAGCCAACGGATCTTTGGCTGGAGTTGCGAACCCTGATCTCAACGATGGTGGTCATGGGCGGTCCCTCGGCGGGTTACCCGCACGCCTACGCGACGTCCTGGGACAAGCTTGGTGCTGACGGCGCGCCACCTCAGATGAAGGTCGATGGAGATGCGGCGGCGTTGAGCCGAGCATTGGAACAAATTGAGCAGGCATCTCCGGCGTTGAAGCGCCGCATTTTGCTCGCGTGTGGCGCAGCAATCGGTCAGGGCGGGTATGTCACGGATTACGAGGCGTGTCTGATCCGGTTGCTGGCTGATATCATGGGTGTGGCGATCGTGCCGATCTTCCGGAGTCCTGAAGCGGTGGCAGAGGTCGAGCAACCTGAACTGATTTCGTTAGGCTCTGCGGCCTGATTCGATGTCTGATCGACGCCTCGCGCTGGCGCCTTTGACGACTCTCCGCGTGACACCGGGGGGCGGACGTGGCAAAGGAGGCGGGTCATGATTACTCCCTTCTCATCTCGTCGCGGATTCATTCGCACCCTGTTGTTTGTTCCGACCTTCATGTTCACCAGCGCTTTGTTTGCGCAAGATTCGTCGGGTTCGGCGAGCGGTAAGGCGGCGGAGGAGGTTGCGGTGATCAAAACGACGAAGGGTGAGATGGTGGTCAAGTTTTGGTCGGACAAGGCCCCGAAGACCGTTGAGAACTTCAAGAAGCTAGCGTCGGAAAAGTTTTATGATGGGACTGCGTTTCATCGGATCATTGAGGGTTTTATGATCCAGGGTGGCGATCCGAACACCAAGGACTCGGCGAACGAGGACTCGTATGGCACGGGGGGGCCTGGATACAAAATCAACGCGGAGTTCAATGATCGGAAGCATGTGTTCGGTGTGATTTCGATGGCTCGGAGTGCGCATCCTGACTCGGCGGGGAGCCAGTTTTTCCTGATGCTTGGGGACGCGCCTTTTTTGGATGGCAAGTACACGGGGTTTGGCCAGCTCATCAAGGGGGATGAGGTTTTGAAAACCATTGGCAAGACGGCTGTTGGAGCGAGTCGCAGCGGAGAACGGAGTAAGCCGCAGGAGCGTATCGAGGTGAAGAGCGTGCAGATCGTGAAAGCTTCCGAGCTGGTGAAGTGAGGTGATCTCACTCCGTTGAGGTGACGTTTGGCTGATCGTTTTCGCGGCCCTCTCCAAGGACGGAGGGCCGCAGCATTTTATGAAAAGGACTGGAAAAGTGAGAATTGCGACGCCGCAGATGGCGTGCGGGCTGAGCCCTCAGGAGAATCTTGAGAAGGCGGTTCAGCAGATTCGGCAGGCTGCGGCTCAGGGCGCTCAGATTGTCGGTCTGCAAGAGTTGTTCACCTCGGTGTACTTTTGCCAGATTGAGGACCATAAGTATTTCGGGTTGGCCGAGGCGATTCCGGGGCCTTCGACTGAGGTTTTGTGCAAGGTGGCGGCTGAGCTTGAGGTCGTGATCGTGGCATCCCTGTTTGAGCGGCGTTCCGCGGGCCTGTACCATAACACGGCGGCCGTGATTGATGCGGACGGACGGTATCTTGGGAAGTACCGCAAGATGCACATCCCGGATGATCCGTTGTTCTACGAGAAGTTTTATTTCACCCCAGGAGACCTTGGTTTTCGTTCGTGGAAAACGCGTTATGCAGACATCGGGGTCTGCATTTGCTGGGATCAGTGGTACCCAGAGGCGGCGCGGCTCACGGCATTGCGGGGGGCGCAGATTCTTTTTTATCCGACGGCAATCGGCTGGCATCCGTCGGAGAAAGCGGAGTATGGAACCCGGCAGCACAACTCGTGGGAGACGATCCAGCGTTCGCATGCGATCGCGAATGGATGTTATGTCGCGGTCACGAATCGGGTTGGGCACGAGGCCCCCGATGGGGGGCCTGGGCTTGAGTTTTGGGGACAAAGTTTTGTGGCGGATCCGGCGGGGCAGATCGTTGCAAAGGCCTCGGTTGATCGTGAGGAGGTCATGGTAACGGAGGTCGATTTGGATGCGTTGGATACGCAGCGAACGCACTGGCCGTTTTTCCGTGATCGCCGCATTGACGCGTATCAGGGCATGGACCGGCGTTTTTTGGAGGAGGGCGATGTTTAGTTCAACGGGAAGGCTTTGCGGCGACGTGAGTCCGACCGCGCAGGGGTACCGGATGCCGGCGGAGTGGGAGCCCCATTCCGCCACCTGGTTGAGTTGGCCTCGTCCAGAAGGGATCTCGTTTCCGGACGCGTACGACCGTGTGATGCCGACCTTTGCGCGCATGGTGGACGCATTGGCGGATTCAGAGTCCGTGCACATCAATGTGTGTGACGAGGCGCATGAGAAGGTGGTGCGCGGCGTTTTGGCGCATGAGGGTGCGCGAGCCGGGCATGTTGTTTTTCATCGGAACCCGATCAATGAGCCTTGGTGCCGGGATCATGGGCCGATTTTTGTGACGCGTCGTGGGGCGCAGCCCGCTCTGATCCTCGATTGGGGGTACAATGCTTGGGGTGGGAAATATCCTCCTTACGATAACGATGACGTGATTCCGACGCGGATTGCGCGGTGGATGGATGTTCCGGTGAGCGAGCCGGGGATGATTCTTGAGGGCGGGTCGATCGATGTGAACGGGACGGGGACGCTGTTGACCACGACCTCCTGTTTATTGAATCCGAATCGCAATCCGCATCTGACTCAGGCGGAAATTGAGGCGCGTCTGTGCGAGAATCTCGGGGTAACCAAGGTTTTGTGGCTGGGTGATGGGATCGAGGGTGACGACACCGACGGCCATGTGGACGATATCACGCGGTTTGTGTCCGAGGACACGGTGGTGACAGTGGTGGAGCCGGATGAAGCAGATCCGAACCATGTGCCTTTACAGGAAAATCTTGAGGCGTTGGCGGGCATGACGTTGGCGGATGGTCGCCCGCTGAGAGTATTGCAGTTACCGATGCCGGATCGGATCGATCGCGAGGATCTCCGGTTGCCTGCGAGCTACGCGAACTTCTACATCGCGAATCGCGTGGTGTTACTCCCGGTTTTTGGGTGCGCGAAAGATGTTGAAGCGGAGCGGATGGTGGCGGGTTGTTTCCCGGATCGTCGTGTGGTGCCAATCGATTGTCGTGAGCTGATTTGGGGGCTGGGTGCGTTTCATTGTTTAACGCAGCAGCAGCCGGTGTGGTGACGGCGTGGGATTGACTTTGGGCGTGGTGCGGGGTTTGAAGGGTGTGTAAACCTTCCCCCCGAATGAAAAAAGCGTTCCTTCTCGCAGCGTGTCTCACCTTGGGTTTTACCGTGCAGGCCCAAGATGCAGCCAAACCGAAGCCGGCAACCTACCTGACGGAAGAGCAGGCCAGAGCCATCGGCCCTGATTTTGATCTCCAGGGCGAGTACGCGGACGCGAAAGGCGGTGCTCAGGTTATCGCGTTGGGCGACGACACGTTTCGCGCGGTTTTCCTGAAGGGCGGCCTACCGGGTGCGGGCTGGGATAAGTCACCGAAAGTGGAAATTGAGGCGAAGCGGAGTGGTGAGGTTGTGGAGTTTGCGAAGGATGGATGGAAAGCGGTTTTGAAGAAGGGCTCTCTCTCCGGCAATGGTGCGTGGGGAGCGTTCGAGATGAAGCGTGAGAACCGTCAGAGCCCGACATTGGGAGCCAAGCCTCCGCAGGGAGCTGTGGTCCTGTTCGATGGCTCAAACTGCGATGCGTTCGTTGGCGGCCACTTTGATGACTTGAATCGGAACCTCCTGGCATCCGGTTCGAAGACGAAGCGGGCGGATTTTCAGGACTACCAGTTGCATGTTGAGTTCATCCTTCCGTTCAAGCCGTTGGGTCGCGGACAGGATCGCGCCAACAGTGGAGTGTACATGCAGGACCGCTACGAGGTGCAGGTGCTTGATAGCTTCGGACTCCGGGGTGCAAATAATGAGTGCGGAGGGATTTACTCAAAAACGGAGCCGTCGGTGAACATGTGTTTCCCACCGCTGGTTTGGCAGTCGTACGACATTGACTTCACGGCCGCGAAGTTTGACTCCGCAGGCATGAAGACGAAAAACGCGGTGATCACCGTGAAACACAATGGAGTAACGATTCACGATCACGTGGAAATCGCCGGTCCGACGGGTGGCGGGAAAAAAGAGGACATGACGGGTGGGGCGATCCAGCTCCAGGGGCACGGGAATCCCGTGTTCTATCGGAACGTGTGGATCCAGCCGCGCTGATCGGGACCATCGGTGGTTGGATGCTCTTAGTGATCGTCCTCCCTGTGGTGTGGACAGGGAGGGACGCCCACCGTTAATTTCGACCCCTTATGTCGACTTGGAATCTTGCCCATCCTTGGCTCCGCGATCTTGTTGCCTACGAACCCGGCAAGCCGATTGAGGATGTGGCGCGGGAGTTGGGGTTGGAGCCTTCGCAAATCATCAAGCTCGCTTCGAACGAGAACCCGTTGGGTCCATCGCCCAAGGCATTGCAGGCGATGCGGGAAACGCTGGAGCGTTCACATTTTTATCCGGACGGCGGCGGCTACTATTTACGGGAGGCCATTGCTGAACGCACTGGTTTGAAGCGGGAGAACGTCATCTTGGGATGCGGCTCAAACGAGGTGATCGAATTCATCGGACACGCGTTTTTGAAACCGGGTGATGAGATCGTGACGGCCAAGCACGCGTTCGTTGTCTACAAGCTGATGGCGACCCTGTTTGGAGCGACCACGGTGGAAGTGGACGATCCAGGGTTTGCGCACGATCTCGACGCGATGGCAGCGGCCATCACGCCGCGAACACGGGAAGTGTTCATCGCTAATCCGAACAACCCGACCGGCACGCTCCTGAATCAGGAGCAAATCGATCGGTTTATGGACAAGGTCCCCCCCCACGTGGTGGTGGTTTTTGACGAGGCCTACTATGAATTTTTGGACAACCCTCCGGACGTGCTCAAATATGTTCGTGAGGGACGGAATGTGGTCGTTCTGAGGACGTTTTCGAAGATCCAAGGGCTAGCGAATCTCCGCATTGGTTACGGTCTTTCAAATCCTGAGCTGATCACGGTTCTCCAAAAGACGCGGCAGCCTTTCAACGCGAATGGCATCGCTCAAGCAGGTGCACTTGCGGGCATTCTTGATACGGAACACCAACTCAAAACGCGCGCAATCACCACGGAAGGCCGGAACTACCTCCAAGAAACGTTCCACCGTCTTGGACTTCGCTTCGTACCAAGTTTTGCCAACTTTGTTCTGGTTGAAGTGGGGGATGGAAAGGCGGCGTTTCAGGCAATGATGAAGCGGGGTGTCATCATCCGGGACATGAACGCTTACGGCCTTCCTTCATGGATTCGCGTGTCTGTCGGGACCATGGACCAGAACCGCCGCTTTGTGGAGGAGCTGGTGGAACATCTTGGATTGCAGGGACGTTTGTCGGCCTGACCTTCTTTCCGAGACGCATTTTTCCGACGCTATGGACACCATCGCGGCGATTGCCACGCCTCCCGGTCAGGGGGCGCTTTCGGTGATTCGGGTGAGTGGTCCGGATGCGGAGGGAGTTCTTCGAGCGGTGTTCCGCCCCCGTGGCGGCGTGGTCCCGTGGGAGTCGGCGCGGAGATCTGTCTTGGGTGAGATCGTTGCGGAGGATGGATCCGTTCTGGACGAAGGATTGGTGGTGTTTTTTCGAGGTCCGTCGAGTTTTACGGGAGAGGATACATTTGAGTTTACGGGGCACGGGGGAGCATTGGTGACTCGGCGGGTTTTGGAGCGGGCGATGCGAGCGGGTGCCAAGGGGGCGCAGCCGGGCGAGTTCACCCAACGGGCTTTCATCAATGGTCGGCTCGATTTGACGCGCGCTGAGGCGATCATGGATTTGATCGGAGCCCAGAGTGATCGTGCGTTGAGAATGGCGACGGGTTTGTTGTCTGGCAGTTTGGGGCGTCGAATCATGGAGGCATGTGACGGGTTGGTTGGGGTGTTGGCGCATGTGGAGGCGTACATCGATTTTCCGGAGGAGGACATCGACCCTGAAACGGGAGCAGCGCTCTGTGCGCGGATGGGCGAGGTGCTTGGTTTGGTGCGCGTCCTGGAGGCGTCCGCATACCGTGGGAGGATATTGCGTGAGGGCGTGCGGGTGGTTCTGTGCGGTTCGCCGAATGCGGGTAAAAGCAGCCTTTTGAACCACTTGCTAGGGAGGGACCGGGCGATTGTAAGTCCGGTGGCGGGAACGACCCGGGATACGATTGAGGAGTCGGTGCAGATGCGGGGGTATGCAGTGCGGTTGATTGACACGGCTGGCATTCGTGAAGCGGGGGATTCGGTGGAGGCGGAGGGCGTTGTGCGCTCGCAGCGTGAAGTGGATCTGGCGGACATCATTTTAGCGGTCGTTGACGGAAGTGCGGGATCTGATTTGGCGTATTTTCCTGCGGACAAACGGGTACTGCGCGTGTTCAACAAATCGGACCTTCCTGAACATGGTGATTGGAAGGGAGTGGAAGGCGTAAGGGTGTCGTGTTTGACGGGGAGCGGGTTGGACCGGTTGGAGGAGGCGGTTGAAGGGCGGATTGCGGAGGGAGGACAGTTGTCGGATACGGATGAGCCAGCGGTGAATGCACGTCAGGCGGATGCGTTGCGGCGTTGTGCGACGGCGCTGGAGGCGGCTTTGCGGGGGATGGAGTTTGGGGCGGGAACGGAGCTTGTTGCGGAGGACTTGCGTGAGGCATTGGGAGCCTTGGGCGAGATTGTCGGCCGCGTGGATGCGGATGACATCCTTGGGCGCATTTTCGCGAGTTTCTGCATCGGGAAGTGAGTCGATGGCGGAAGGCTGTCGTTGAGTGATCCAATCGGATTCTTGTTCGGCTGTGCGTTCTTGATGAGGAGGTGGGCTCACAACAATATGGGGAGCAGGTTGTTCTGAGATGTATTCAGCCGCGCTCGGCGATTTGCGTCATCTATTTCGCCAAATCGCGGCAAACGGGTGGGCTTTTTGCAGAGGTACAAATGGAGATGAGCGCTTTGGACCCACAGCAGCATGCGGCATTTCTTCGGCTTTTCACGGAGACGGAGGGGGCGCTTCGTGTTTTTGTGCGGTCTTTACTCCCGACGGCTCAGGATGCGGCCGAGGTTTTGCAGGAGGTGGCGGTGGTCTTGTGGGAAAAGTTCGACCGATTTGACGGGGAGCGGAGTTTCCGCGCATGGGCTTTCGGAATCGCGCGGTATCAGGCGTTGATGTTCTTGCGGAAGGCTCGAACGGATCGCCATGTGTTTGACGACGCGTTGGCGGAACGAATGGCTGATGCAGCGGAGGCGCACGCGGCTGTGCATGATGTTCAACGCGACGCGCTCGAGCGGTGTTTGCGTCGATTACAGCCGGGGCAGCGCGCCTTGGTCATGGAGGCTTATGCCCCCGGAGTCCGCATCGATCAAATGGCCACGCTTCGTGGTCAGAGTCCGATGTCGCTTTACAAGGCGCTACATCGCATTCGGTTGCTGCTGATGGATTGCGTCCGCGGCGAGTTCGAAAAGGAGACGTTATGAATCGAGACAGCTGGGTTTGGTTGCTTTCTGAGTACCGAGCAGGGAGGTGCTCTCCTCAGGAGCTGGAGGAAGTTGAGCATGGGTTGCGGATGAATGCTGAAGTGAGAGATCTCTATGTGGACTTGATCAATCTCGAGGTCGGCTTGGGTCAGTGTGCCGAGGCTGTTTGGGTGGAGCGTCAGGCCACGCAGATCGCCGGGGGCACTTCGCGTGGTCCGGTGGCGCGCCGTGCGTGGGCGGGGATTGCTGCTGGGATCGCGTTGGGTTTGATGGCGGGAATCCTTTTGAGCGCCTCAGTCGTTCGCGCATTCACGGGGACGCGGGGTGCGGCACGGGGGGAAATGCTGGGCTTAGCAAATGGCGACTTTGAAACTCCGACAGCTCCACTGTCCGAGGGCGTCCCCCGAGCGGCTGCGGTGTGGGGAGGCGATTTTGCGCAAATCGTCGATGGTGAGCAGGGGGTGAGCCCGTTGCAGGGAAGGCGGATGCTCAAGTTTTTGCGGGCGGACAACCAGCTGACTCCACCGGAATCGCGGCCTGCGGTTTCGGAGATGTGGCAGGTCATTTCCCTTCGCTCGGATCGTTCGACGGTGGCTGCGCCGCCGAGGCAAATCGAGATTGCAGCCCGGTTCAATGCAGCGGATCTGGCTTCAGGCGAGCGCATGACTTTTGGTGTGTCGTTGCACGCCTTTGCGGGCTTTGTCGAGGAGGCTCCCGAGCTTTGGCGACATCACAAAACGCAGGCGCTGGCTTCGGCGAGTCAGGAGGAGTTGCTCGATAGAAGAACTTCGAGTTGGCAGACCCTGCGCGCTCGGATGGCGCTTCCTCCGGAGGCCACGATTCTTTTGGTGGGGTTGCGGGCTTCCCGAAAAGGGGCGGATCCGGTGAACCAGGATTTTGGCGCGCACTACGTCGATGAGGTTGAAGTGTATTTTGTTGAGCCGTCGCCCGAGATTCTCCCCACCCCTTGATCCTATGCTGACAAATCCACGAATGGCCGGTTGTTCATCCTTTCATCAACTCGCCCTGGGGCGTCGCACCTTTCTTCAGGCGGGTGTCTTGGGCTTCATGGGGATCGGTCTGGAGGATGTGTTGCGTGCCGAGGCGCGTGGCGGTGGGGAAAAGCGGAAGGAGGCGCCCGCAAAAAATGTGATCCAAATCTTTCTGCCGGGCGGTTGTGCCCATCAGGAATCATGGGACCCCAAGCCGGAAGCGCCGCTGGAGTATCGCGGGGCATTGGGAGTGGTGAAGACGGTGATTCCCGGAGTGGTGTTCAGTCAGAACTTGCCTCAGTGCGCCAAAATCGCGGATCGCCTGACCGTTCTTCGTGGGATCACGGGAAAGATCCCTGACCACGGACAAGCGACTTACCACGTTTTGACGGGGTACACGCCTTCGCCTGCCATTCAGCATCCTCAGATGGGAGCGGTGATCTCGCATGAACTTGGCGGGATGAACCATCTCCCGGCATGGGTGGGTGTGCCTTCGACTGCACCTCAGGCTTCGACCGGCTACCTTCCGGCGAAGTACGGATGCTTCAACCTCTCCGCGGACCCTGGAAAAGCGGATTTCCGTGTTCGCGACGTCTCGCTGCCTGCCTCTGTTTCGGCGGACGATTTTTTGAAACGTCGCAGCTTGAGGGAGGTTGTTGAGGAGCGGTTCCGCACATTAGCGACGGATGGGGTAGCCCAGGCGACGATGGGTGAGTTTCACGAACGGGCGTTTGGGCTGGTTTCATCGGAGAGTGCGCAGGCCGCATTTTCGATGAACGGTGAATCGGAAATGGTCAAAGCGATGTACGGAAGCCAGAAGTACCGTGGAGGCAGGGCAAAGCAGATATTCACCGTCGCGGAGCGACTCATCCTTGCCCGAAGATTGGTCGAGGCAGGAGCGCGGTTTGTCACGGTCCAGTACGAGGGCGATAACGGGTGGGACACGCACACGCGCATCTCGGACTATTTCAACGATGCGATGCCCGCATTTGATCATGCGTTAGCAGGACTGATTCTGGATCTGGAGCAGCGCGGGTTGTTGGAGACGACGTTGGTGATGGTGATGACCGAGTTTGGACGCACCCCGAAAATCAATGCGAGTGCGGGACGGGACCACCATGCGAAGTGTTTTTCAATGGTGTTAGCGGGAGGCGGTGCGACCCGCGGGAACATTTTTGGGGCGAGTGACGCAATCGCTGCTGAGCCTGCTCGGGACCCCGTCAGTATTGAAGATTACCTCGCGACCGCTTACGCGCTGGTTGGGGTCGATCCTGCCAAGCGGCTCATGGCACCGGGGGAGCGTCCAATCGATATCATTCGTGAAGCGCGGGTGGTGAAAGGAGTGATGGCGTGAGCAATCGTCGAACCAGTTGTTTCACAGCGGTTTGGATAGCAAGGACAGGGGTGCTGCTCCTGATGATGCTTGGAAGCAGGGTGTTCGGGATTCACCACATGGTGGAGATGGTCACCCCGCGCGGTGCAGGTCGGGGTGAGAGGGTCGAAGCGATCATTCACGGGGTGTATCTGGATGATCCGCAGGAAATCGTGTTTTACCGTCCGGGTATCCGTTGTGTTTCGTTGGAAGCCATTCGGGGAGAGGGGGCGGAGACGTCTTTGGCGCATGGAAGCCGCATGACGAAGGGTGTCCGCGCAATCTTGGAGATCGCGGCTGATTGCCCGTTGGGAGAGCACGTCTTGCGCGTGCGATCGCGCCGCTTTTTTTCCGAGCAGGCTACCTTTTGGATTGGTCCGTTTCCCACGGTACACGAGTCCGAGCCGAAGCGGGGTGGGAACGACACCCCCGATTCTGCGCAGCGCGTGAAGCTGGGCGTTACGGTCAATGGAAGGATCTCACCGGGCGAGGATGCGGATGTGGATTGTTACGCAGTCGAGGTCGAAAAGGGGCAGCGGTTGAGTGTCGAACTCGAGGCGGTCCGCTTGGGCACGCTGAACTTCGGCGGGGAGAATGATTGCCAGATCCGTCTGCTGTCGCCGGACGGCCGGGTGTTGGCCACGTGTGACGACACGGCGCTCTGGCTTCAGGATCCGTTCCTGTCGGTGGTGGCCGAGATTTCAGGTCGGTACATCGTTGAGGTGTCGCAACAGATGCATACACCGAGTGAGCACTGCTACTATCGGCTCCACGTTGGGACGTTCCGTCGTCCGTCCGTCGTGTATCCAGCGGGAGGGAGGCCGGGCGAGGTGATTGCGGCCACCTTTTTCGAGGATGGGGTGGATACGCCGAGCATGCATGATGAGATCCGACTTCCGGAATCTCTTACGGCTTCTGAAATCGCAGCTTTCGATGCATTCCCGCCGTCTGCGGGCGATCTTCCGTCCGGGTTGCCGATGCGGGTGACCCAGCAACCCAACCTCTTGGAGAACTCGGTGCAAACCGCTGGCGGAGGGCAGGACTTCGAATTGCCTGCCGCCTTGAATGGAGTGCTCATGCGGGATGGTGAGATTGATCGCTGGCGTTTCCGTGCGAAGAAGGGGCAGCGATGGGTGATGCGGGTCTACGCGCGAGCGTTAGGAGCCCCGGTGGACGCGCGTCTGGTGATACGCAAAGGGAGCGGCGATGGTGCCGTTGTGATTGACGGGGACGATGCGACGTTGGCCGCGCGCGGTTATTGGAGCTGCCATTCCCGCCTGAAGCCGAAGGCGTTGTTGGATCCGGCGGAGGTCTTTGAGGCTCCCGAGGACGGCGAGTATGTTCTTGAGGTGAGCGACACGCGCGGGATCGGATCGAGGAATGGGGTTTATCGGATCGAGATCGATCGGCAGGTGGACGGGTTCCATCCGTATGTGTTGGGCCAGTTCGCCTTCAAGGTTGCGCGGAGCGTTTCATTTGTGGTGCCGCAGGGGAACCAGTGGTCGCTGCCGGTCTTGCTCGGAGAAGGGTTGGGTACGCGGTACAAGGGGGATCTCGATCTGGAAGTGGCCGGTCTTCCGGACGGGGTGAAGGTGGACGGGGGAAGGTTCGTTCACGGGTTGCGAAATGCGCAGGTGACGTTTCACGCGGAGGCCTCTGCGCGGGCTGGGGTTTACCCGATCCGATTGCGGGTTCGGGCAGCGGACGGGCATCAGATCGACGGGGGAGGCCAACAAGGAGTGACGCTTTCGGACCGTCGGGGTGGATTCGCATGGCACAGTGTTTGGCTTGAGGAGTTCATGTTGGCGGTCGTTGAACCGGCACCGTTTCGGGTAAACGCCAGTTCGCCGAAGTGGTCGCTGGCGCGCAATGGGGAGGTATCGGTCGAGCTGAACATTGAACGTGCCCCCGGTTTCGATGGGTCGTTGGAGTTGCAGGCCGATTGGTTGCCGCCTGGGGTTGAGAAAGGACCGCCCGTGGTGGTGACTGCGGGTCAGACACGCGCGGAGTTGCGCTTGCGCGCTTCGGAGAAAGCGATGGTGGGCGATTGGACGTTTGCGATCACGGGATCGACAACCGACGGTTCGATCTTGGATGGAGCGGGATGTCGGTTGGTGACAACGCCGCGGCTGGGACTGTCGGTGGCGGAACCCTACCTGAAGGCGAACATCCAGCGAACCGCGATTGAGCGTCGTAAGCGAGGTGTGGTGGAGGTTGAGTTTGAGGAGAATCGGGTGTTACCGGGCGCTTCGCGCGTGGTGTTGAAGCGGTTACCCCATGGCGTGGTGCAGATGGGTCCAGACGTGCAACTGATGCCCGGGCAGCGGTCTTGTCGGTTTGAGGTGGAAGTTGGTTCGGATGCGTTGGTCGGTCAGTACAAGGAAATCGCGGTGGAAGTGTCGATCCAGGAGGGGGAACAGGTTGTCCGTCAACAGATTGGGAACGGCATTTTGCGTGTGGATCCGGAGCGGCGGTGAGGGCGAGTTCGGAACCCAAACGGAACAATGATCATGGAACGATTTGATATGAGGACGCAGTTGTGGGCTCGTTGGCTGAGCATTTGCGCGGTGTGGCTGTCGGGTTGGACATTCGTGGTGGATGCCGCGCCAGTAAGTTTTCGGCGTGAGGTGATGCCGGTCTTTTTTCGGGCGAACTGCAACTCTGGCGGATGCCATGGTGCGGCATCGGGAAAGGATGGATTCCGGCTTTCATTATTTGGGTATGACCCTGCGGGTGATCACTTTCGGTTGACGCAGCAATTGGTGGCGCGCCGGATCGACCATGCGCAGCCGGAGAACAGCTTGTTGCTGTTGAAGGCAACGCAAGATGTTCCACACACCGGGGGAAAGCTGTTTGGGAAGGACTCGCCGTTGTACCGGACGCTGCTGGATTGGATCCGTGAAGGGGCTGTGGATGATGGAGATAACGTGCCGACGGTGACCGCGATCACGGTCGAGCCGCGGTTGATGCGCTTTGCAGGTCGGGAGCGGACGGGACGGGTTCGCGTTCTTGCGACGTATGCCGATGGCGAACAGCGGGATGTGACTTCGCTTTGTCTGTTCATGACGAACAACAAGACGGTCGCAGATGTTCTTGAGGATGGGACGGTTCGAGCGGGGGCTCATGGAGCGACGCATGTGTTTGCGCGGTTCAACAAGTTCACGGAGGGGATCGAGGTGGTCGCGTTGCCGCTCGATGATACGTTTGCGTGGCCGCACCATGCTCGTTCGCACGGCCCGTTGGATGACTGCGTTTTTGAACGTTTACGTGAGCTTCGGATCGAGCCTTCTCCGGAGTGTTCGGACGCGGAGTTTTTGAGAAGAGTGAGTTTGGATCTGGTTGGGCTGCCGCCTTCTGCGGACACGTGTCGCGCTTTTTTGGCGGATGTGCGAGCGGACAAACGGGAGCGGATGGTGGACGCGTTGTTGGAGCGATCGGAGTACGCCGAGGTTTGGGCTTCGGAGTGGGCGGGATGGCTGAAGCTGTTTGGCGATACGAACAGCGGGTCAGGGACGGATCACAAGGCGGCGTTGGCCTACTTCCAGTGGATTGTGGACCAGTTCCGGAACAATGTGCCGTTGGATCGGTTTGTTCGCGCGCAGGTGGCGGCGAAAGGGAGCACGTTTTTGCAGCCCGAGACGAATCTGTACACGATGTTGGCGAAGCCCGATCCGACGGCGAAAGCGGTGGCGCAGGATGTCGCGCAGTTGTTCACGGGCATCAGGATCCAATGCGCGGAGTGTCACAATCATCCGTTCGATCGTTGGACGATGGATGACTATTACGGGTTTGTGAGTTTCTTCACCGGACTCCGACGGAAGGTGGCGAGTGAACCACGGGAGTTTTTTGTGTATTCTGATGTGAGCGCGAAACCCGCTGCGCATTTGCTGGATGAGCGGCCGGTTCCGGCCAAGTTTTTGGGCGGGATTCAGCCTGAGTTGGCGGGGCGCGACCCGCGGTCGGTTTTTGCTGATTGGCTGACCGCGCCAGAGAACCCGTTTTTTGCAGCGAATCTGGCGAATCGCATTTGGGCGCACTTTTTTGGAAAGGGGGTGATTGATCCGGTGGATGATTTTCGCGTAACGAATCCTCCGGCGAACGGTCCTTTACTACAGACGTTGGCGCAGCGACTTGTGGAATTGGGGTTCGATCAGAAAAAGCTGATCCGAGAGATCGTGTTGAGCAGGACGTACCAAGCGAGTGCTGGGACGAATACGAGTAATCGGGGCGATGATCGGTATTTCTCCCATGCGGCAGTCCGACGATTGCCGGCCACGACGGCGTTGGATGCGGTCTCAGCAGCCACTGGCGTCGAGACGCGGTTCAAGGGGCTTCCCTCGCAACACCGTGCGGCGCAGGTTTATGAGGGGGGACGTCGTCGACAGGATTATTTTCTGGCAGCATTCGGCCAGAGTGAGCGCAAGACGGTCTGTGTCGCCGATGATTCGCGGGAGCCTGATTTTGCTCAGGCATTGCATTTGATGAACGGCGAGACGGTGTTGCGGAAGATGGCGACCAGTCCGGTGTTGGAGGGGTTGATGCGCGCGAAGGTGCCGCTCGCGCAGGTGGTCACCGAGTTGTACCTGCGAACCTTGGGGCGCGAGCCCGAGGAGTCGGAGTTGCGGAAGCATTCAGAGATTTTGGGACAGGCCCCGGGGCGCAAGGATGTTGAGCATTTGTGGTGGGCTCTCTTCAACTCCACCGAGTTTCTTTTCCAGCATTAACCATGGTTTGCGCAATGAGAGGGACGATGTTTCAAGCTGTTCTGATGATCGCGGGTGTGGGCCTGTGCGCGGGGGTGTTCGCAGCTGCGCCGCCCGTTTTTGAGGGGCGGGTGCGTGAGATTTTACGTGCTCGGTGTTTGAAGTGTCACAGCGACGACGAGCAGAAGTCGGATCTGAACCTCCAGCAGTACGCGACAGCGATGAAAGGAGGTTCGGGCGGAGTATCGATCGTCCCGGGCAAACCGAACTCGAGTCCGCTATTTCAATCGATCATTCAC
>JACCED010087518.1_pt1 | contig 19852 bp, 17 predicted proteins | sample 7455021 | NCBI WGS metagenome assembly JACCED01 (sample SAMN15323456, study PRJNA562643) | freshwater metagenome | isolation source: river surface water | place: USA:Blue River Watershed | collected 2017-08-19 | reverse complement strand
TTGGCCGAAGTGGCCTTGGCGCTGGGCATGCGCGTTTCAGTCGCGGATCCCTTCGCCAAGATTGATGACCCACGCATCACCCAGGCAGGCTTTACCGAGGTATTGGCGGATGCGGATATTGTTGTCTGCCTGGCCATTTCCGATGCCTCTACCAGGCATCTTTTCAATGCGCCTGCCTTTGCCGCCATGAAAGCCGGCGCGCGCTTCATCAATCTCTCCCGCGGGGAACTGGTGGATGAGGCCGCGCTGATCGCCGCGCTTGATTCGGGGCATCTCAGCGGTGCCGCCATGGATGTTGGCAGCGCGCCGGACCAAAGACCCAACCCTTTACTCGCAGCACGCGCCGATGTTGTGGCCACGCCCCATATTGGCGGCATGACGCCAGAAGCGATGGAACATCAGGCGATGGATACGGTGCGCCAGATCGCTTCCCTCGCGCGCCGCGAAATGCCTGATGGTGCCGTTAATGCCGATGCCGCTTTTCGGGTGCAGCGCTATCTGGCGGAAGGTCTTTAGGCTTTTTTGGCGCTGAGCCACACCGCATCTGCGCCCAGTTCGGGCCAGGCGATGGCCCGGCTGGCCGCCGCAGCGGCAGCGGCCCCGGGCAGGCTTGCATCCCAGCGCGCGGCAATGATGCGCTGCCCAGTGAAATCCTGCGCCGCATCGGAGACAAGCCAAGCCAAAGGCGGCCCCATAATGCTGGGCTGCAACATGGCATCGCGCGCCCAGCCGGATTCCGCGCCGATAAAGGCCGTATCCGTCGGGCCGCCCGGGATCAGCACATTGACGGTAATGCCCAGTGCCGCCAGCTCCGTCGCCCAAACGGCCGAACTCGCTTCCAGCGCAGCCTTGGTGGCGCCATAGGGCAAGACCCGCAGCATGGTGCGGAAAGATGTTGTGTTGTTGATGATCCGTCCCCAACCCGCCGCGCGCATCATCGGCAGGGCGGCGCGGATCAGCAGCATGGGGGCGGTGACATTGATGGCAAAGAACCGATCCCAGATGGCGCCATTCAGTTCCTCGATGCTCGGCAAGCGGGTTTCCGCATCGGGGCGCAGGCTGGAAACGCCAATGCCCGCATTATTCACCACCGCTTCCACCTTGCCGAAATGCGCCACCGCGGCCGCCATGCCGGCCTCGCAGCCCGCCGCGCTGGCAAGATCCGCTTGGATTGGGAAAAGGCGCGCATCGCCGCCATGCGCGGCCATCAGGGCTTCCAGGCCTTTGGCATCGTGATCAAGCGCCGCGATGCGGTGCCCGGCCGCCAATAAGGAGCTGACCATGGCGCGCCCAATGCCCCCGGCCGCGCCAGTGACCAGAATGATACGGGATGTGGCTTGGGTCATGGTTTCCTCCTGCAAGGGGAAAGCTTAGGGCGCGGCATGGTGCCTGTCATGACCCATGATCTGGATCAATCCACGCGGCCAAGGCTAGCCTAGCCTGCCTCACGTCGATGTGTCTGAACCAAACAGGCCCAAGGGGCAGCCTGCGGGATGGGCGCGGCACCAGGAACAAGCCGCCCTCAGCCTTGGCTTTTTGGCGGATTGGCCGATGATGGGTGTGGAACCGCCCGTTAGCGGCACCGATGATAGAAAAAGCCTGAGCATCACCGTGCAGGCGCGTAAAGCTGGAGGATTAGTGACCATGAGCGCAGTAGCTGAACCCATGACCTCTCCCAAGATGGCAGCGGGCATTACCTATGATGCCATTGTCATCGGCGCGGGCATGTCGGGGCTCTATCAGCTGATCCGTCTGCGCGAATTGGGCTTCAAGACGCGCGTCTTTGAAGCGGGCACTGGTGTGGGCGGTACCTGGTATTGGAACCGTTACCCTGGTTGCCGCTTCGATTCCGAAAGCTATTCCTATGGTTTTTCCTTCGACAAGGATCTGCTGCAGGAATGGAGCTGGACCGAGCATTTTGCGCCGCAGCCGGAAACCGAAAAATACCTGAACCTGGTCGCCGATAAATACGATCTGCGGCGCGATATTCAGTTTCAGGCCCGCGTGGCATCCGCCCATTGGCAGGAGACGACGCGGAGTTGGACCGTAACGCTGGAAGATGGCAGCCAGCACCATTCGCGCTTTCTGATCACGGCTATCGGTGCCTTGTCCGCGCCCACCATGCCGACTTTCCCTGGGATAAAGGATTTCAAGGGGCAGTCCTTTCACACTGGACTATGGCCGAAGGAAAAGGTGGATTTCGCCGGCAAGAGGGTTGCGGTGATCGGCACCGGTGCGTCCGGCGTGCAGACCATTCAGGAAGTCGCCAAAACTGCCGCGCAGCTGGTGGTGTTCCAGCGCACGCCCAATTGGTGCGCGCCGCTGCATAATGGCAAGATCAGTGCAGCCGAAATGGCGGAGATTCGCAGCCGCTATGATGAGATTTTCAAGCGCTGTGAGGAAACCTTCTCCTGCTTCCTGCATACGCCCCATCCGCAGAATACCTTCGATGTATCTGCTGCTGAACGCGAAGCCTTCCTGGAAAAACTCTATTCGGAGCGTGGCTTCGGCATCTGGGTCGGCAATTTCCAGGACATGCTGACCAACCGTGCCGCCAATGAGGAAATTTCCCGTTTCATCGCCAAAAAGATCCGCCAGCGCGTGAAGGATCCGAAGGTGGCGGAAATGCTCATTCCGAAAAATCACGGCTTTGGAACGCGCCGTGTGCCTTTGGAAACCTTCTATTACGAATGCTACAATCAGCCCAATGTGACGCTTGTTGATAGCAAGGCCACGCCGATTGAACGCATCACGCCGACCGGCATCAAGACCAGTGATGCGGAATATGAATTCGATATCATTGTGTATGCGACAGGCTTTGATGCGCTGCGCGGCGCCTTTGATCGGATCGATTTCCGCGGCACCGATGGTGTTACACTCAAGGAAATATGGCAGGATGGCGCGACATCGCTGGTCGGCATGCTGCAAAGCCGTTTCCCCAATATGTTCATGCTGCTGGGGCCGCATACGGCGCTTGGCAATATTCCGCGGTCGATCGAATTCAATGTCGAATGGGTTTCGGATTTGCTGGCCTATGCGCAGCAGAAGGGCATCACCCGGGTTGAAGCCCAACAGGAAGCGATGGACCGCTGGATGGAACATGTCATGGATCTGGCCAAGGGCCTGCTTTCCATGGAGGTTGATTCCTGGATGACCGGCGTCAATCTCAATGTTTCCGGCAAGCAGAAACGCATCGTCGCCCGCTATACCGGCAGCGCGCCAGGCTACCGCGCCTGGGCCAATGATATCGCTGCCAAGGATTATGCCGGTATCAGCATGGCATAGGCTTGGGCGGCCCTTGGCTTCTGCGCGGCGCCGATCGCGCGCTAAGCGCTGGCAGAGCGGAGGGGCCGCACCTTCCGCCTGCGCGATCATGCGGTTTGCCATTCATCGCGTGTCGCGATTGCAAATAATATTTGGGGAATACTGCAAAACGGAAACTCAACGGGCTGTTTTGCTTTCCAAAATCGGCCCATAATTTACCTTATTCGATGAGTGAGGCTTTTGGATGAAAAAATTACTTCTGGCGGGTCTGGTGCTTCTGACCTTTGGCGTTGTTCTAATGCTCTACCCTGCGGTCAATGAGGATGCCTCAGGCGTTTGCCATGCGCTGGAAAAGCGCGTGGTTGCTGGGCTCGCGTCCAATATGGGGGCGGGTCGCTCCGATGCCGCCACCAGCCGGGCGGTTCTGGGCGCTTTGGTCACCGGTTTATCGGAGGGCGCCATCGCGGCCCGTGTCGTGAAGCGCGAATATCCAAATCTGCCACCCGTAATTGGCTGCACGGCGGTGTATTGGCGGGTGGTGTTTGACCCATCGGCGATCACCCGCCTGGAAACAGGCCTTCCGCGCTAGGGCAAGGGCGCGCCGGCATGGGCTTCGTCTGTGTCGGCTTTAACCTGTGCGGTTGCGGGTCAGTTAACTTGCCGGCACCCAGCCATCTTCGAAAAGGCAGGCTTCCACAAGGCGGGTGCGCGCTTGCTCGTTCTGATCAACGTTACCGTAGCGTGGCGGTTGATAGGTGCCTGGCGTGTAGTAGCAGCGCCTATTGGCACCCGAGCCCGTGCAGCGATTATAGCCCTGTGTGGTGTAGCCTGAGGAAATCTGCATCCAATGCATACGGGTTGGAAGCTTTTGATAGCCTATTGCTTCGCAGCGCGCTTGGGCGATTTTGAAGTCCCCTTCAGTTGCCCCTGGCTTTACCCAGCGCTGCGCACAACCAGATAGTGACAGCGAAACTATCGTCAGAGCTAATATTTGATACCGCATTGGTAGGAGGCCTCAGCTTGGCGGTGTGGTAGCACAGGTGTGACTTGGTATCTCTTGCCAGAAACACAAGAATCAATTGAATAAAGCTGAGTAAAACGAGAGGAGGCGTGGCGTAAAAATCAGAAAAATACCGAATGAAACGTCAATATATAGAAATGATATGTAAAAACAGAAAATATTGTGATTTCGAACCTCGCGCATGATCGCGACTACATTCATCATCAAAAACCAGCCAAACCTCTCGGCGGGTCAGAAGTCGTTATTCAGGGCTTCACGGGCTTAACCATTGACGCATCGCTTGGCATGGGGCGAACCCTTGGCGAGAATTTGTGACCCGGTTCGCACAAAAAGCCATAATCTCCACAGCCTGCGGAGAGTGTAGTATATTGATTTTGTTGAGAAATTTGGCGGACCCGATACGATTCGAACGTACGACCTTTGCCTTCGGAGGGCAACGCTCTATCCAGCTGAGCTACGGGTCCCCAAGATTTGCTTCTAGCCCGGCGGGGCCGCCGGGGGAAGTCCTGAATGATGATGCGCTTTATTCGGCCGGCAGGGCCTGTTCCAACCGGTAGGGATGTGCCCGGTAGGCGCCCAGGATTTTCATGGATGAGGAGAAAAAGGCCAATTCCTCAAAAGCGCGGCGCAGCCCCGGCTGATCCGGATGGCCATCGACGTCGCACAGGAATTGCGTCGCGGCGAAGCGCCCGCCGACCATGTAGCTTTCCAGCTTGGTCATATTGATTCCATTGGTGGCGAAGCCGCCCAGCGCCTTATAGAGCGCGGCGGGAATGGAGCGCACCTGAAACACAAAGGTCGTCACCACATTGGGTGCATCCACCGGCGCATCGGCCCTGTCGCGCGCCATGACATAAAAGCGCGTGGTGTTATGGGCCTCATCCTCCACATTCCGCTTCAGCACTTCCAGCCCATAGATCTCAGCGGCCAATTCGCTGGCAATGGCGGCATCTTCCACGCCGCCCCTTTCGGCGATCAGCGCTGCCGCGCCGGCGGTATCGGCTTCAATCACCGGGGTCAGGGACATATCCTTCAACAAGCGTAGCACCTGGCCCAAGGCGACCGGGTGGCTATGGGCGCGCTTCAAGGTCGCAAGGCTCGCGCCCTTCGGCGCCAGCAGGCAATGTTCCACGCGCTGGAAATGCTCGCCCACCACATAAAGCCCCGAATCCGGCAACATGCGGTGAATATCCGGCACACGCCCGGCCAGCGAATTCTCGCAAGGGAGCATGGCCAGGTCGCATTGGCCTTCCTTCAAGGCCGCCATGGCGGCTTCAAAGGAAGGGCAGGGCAGGGTGGCCGCCCCGGGATAGGCAGCGCGGCAGGCAAGGTCTGAATAAGCGCCAAGGACGCCCTGGAAGGCGATGGTGGTCTTGGACATGGGGGCTTCCTTCAAGGGGCGAGTAGCTTGCGGGCGCGTTCAAGATCTTCGGGCGTATCCACACCGAAGGGGCCGTGTTCCACCCGCGCGGCGCTGATTTTCATGCCCGCTTCCAGGGCGCGGAGCTGTTCCAGCTTTTCGCGCAGCTCAAGCGGGCTGGCCGGCAGGGTAACAAACCGGTCCAAGGCGGCGCGGCGATAGGCATAAACGCCAATATGGTGCCAGCGCGGCCCATCCCCCCAGGGGATCGGCAAGCGGGAGAAATAGAGCGCCGGCGCCACCTGGGCGTCGCCTGAAAAGGCGCAGGCGCATTTCACGAAGGAATCGGTGTGCGCTTCGGCGTCATTGGCGATGGGGCAGACCAGGGTGCCGATATCCACCGTCGGATCCTCAAGCGGGGCCAGCACGGCGCGCAATGTTTCGGGGCGGATGGTTGGGAAATCGCCCTGAAGGTTGACCACCACATCGAATTGCCCGCCGGGGTCCAGGGCCTTCATGGCGCGCTGCACCCGATCCGTGCCAGAGGGCACATCCTCGGCCACCAGAACAGCTTCTGCCCCGGCAGCGCGGGCGGCGGCGGAAATTTCTTCTTCCGCACAGGCGACCGCCAGCGGCCCAATGCCGGCTTCCCGGGCGCGGTCCAGCACATGTGCGATCATGGGTTTACCCTGAATATCCGCCAATGGCTTCCCGGGAAGGCGGGTTGCGGCCATGCGCGCAGGGATGACGATGATGGGACGCACGGAAAAGGGCTCCTACCGCCTTGTCGGCGCGAAAGGGGGGCTATATGGTCCGCGCGTTCTAAAGAAGCGCGACCCGCGGTGCAAACCGGCCGGGCGCAAGCGGTTTGAGGAAGAGTATCGGCATGAGCAGCAGTCTTGAACTGAACAAGATCTTCGCCGCGGTCCTGACGGCCGGCATCACCTTTGCCAGCGCCGGGGTGGTTGCACGCCTGATCGTGCACCCGACCATGCCGCATAATAGCGCCATCCAGATTGGGGAAGCCGCGCCGGCCCAGGCCGCCGCCGCGCCTGCAGCCCCGGCGCTTGAACCGATTACGCCGCTTTTGGCCGCGGCCAATGTGCAGAATGGTCAGCAATTGGCGCAGCGCCAATGCGCTTCCTGCCACAGCTTCAATGAAGGTGGCCGTTCGGGCGTTGGCCCGAATCTGCACGGCATTGTCGGTGCCAAGCATGCGCATGTTGATGGCTTCAATTACTCCGCGGCCATTCGTGGCATGGCCAGCAAGCCCTGGGGCTATGAGGATTTGAACGCCTGGCTCGCCAATCCGCGCGCCTATGCCCCCGGCAACAAGATGTCCTTTGCTGGCATTGCGAATGCCTCTGGCCGGGCGGATTTGATTGCCTATCTGCGTTCGATTTCCCCGAACGCCCCCGCGCCCTGATCCCGGCGCAATACATCGCGGTGGCGGAAGCCGCCGCTGACCGGGCAGCGGCCGTGATTCGGCCGCTTTTCCGTTCTGCCCTTTTGGTGGAAGCCAAGGGGGATGCCAGCCCGGTGACTCGCGCCGACCGAGAGGCTGAAGCCGCCATCCGAGCCTTGCTGGCTGAAACCTTGCCTGATCACGGCGTGATCGGGGAGGAATATGGCGATGAACGGCCGGATGCCGAATGGGTCTGGGTGCTGGACCCCATTGATGGCACGCGCGCCTTTGTGACTGGCCGCCCGATATTCGGCAGCCTGATTTCGCTGCTGCACCGGGGCCAGCCCGTACTTGGCATTATCGATCAGCCCATCACCGGGGAGCGCTGGCTGGGCGTGGCCGGGCGGCCAACCGAGTTCAAAGGGCCCTTTCCTGGCACCCCCCGTTGCCGGCCCTGCGCCAGCCTGGCCGATGCCGAGCTATCCTGCACCAGCCCCGATATGTTCGCCCCCGCCAATCGGCCGGGATTTGAGCGGTTGCGCCAAGGCGTGCGCCGGGTGACCTGGGGCGGGGATTGTTACGCCTATGGCTTGGTGGCGCTTGGCCTGATTGATGTTGTTGCCGAAAGCGATCTGAAAATTTGGGACTGGGCGGCCCTGGTGCCGGTGATTGAAGGTGCCGGTGGGCGCGTGACAGATTGGGCCGGGCAGACCCTGCATCCGGGCAGTGATGGGCGCGTTATTGCGCTGGGTGATGCGGGGCTGCTTACGGAAGCGGTTCAACTTCTGCGTAGTTAGCCCGACCTGCCATTGTCGGCACGGCACAGAAACCCCATCCTGCTAACTATGCATCGTCGTCACCTTATGGCGCTTGGCGCCACCCTTGCGGGCCTGTCCTTCCCCCGTTCCGCCCTGCGCGCGGCCATGCCCGCGGGCGGTGACAAGCCGGGCCAAGTGGTTCGTACCCACGCGCTTTCCCTATCGGGGGAACCGGCCTTGCCAGCGGGTTTTTCGCATTGGCCCTGGGTGAACCCGGCCGCCCCCAAAGGCGGGGAAGTAACGCTCACCGCGCTTGGGTCCTTCGATAGTTTCAACCCGTTCATTTTGCGTGGCACGCCTGCTGTCGGCAGCAGCCTGATCTATGACACCTTGCTGTCGCGCAACCTTGATGAGCCCTTGTCCCAATATGGGCATTTGGCCCGCATCATCGAATTGCCAGCTGATCGGAAGGGCGTCACTTTCGAACTCCGTGACGATGCGCGCTGGCATGATGGCAGGCCGATCACGGCCGAGGATGTGGTCTTCAGTTTCACCGCCTTACGCACCCATGGCCGGCCTTTCTATCGTTCCTATTGGGCGGATGTGACCGAGGTTGTGGCGGAAGATGCGCGGCGCGTGACCTATCGCTTCCGCACGGATGAAAACCGTGAATTGCCGCTGATCCTTGGCGAAATGTCCGTACTGCCCAAGCATTACTGGGAAGGGCGCGACTTCAATCGCCCGAGCCTGGATTTGCCCTTGGGGTCCGCCGCCTATCGCATTGAACGTTTCGAAGCCAACCGCAGCGTGGTGTTGCGCCGGGTTGCGGATTATTGGGGGCGCGACGTGCCCACCATGCGTGGCATGGCGAATTTTGACACCATCAGATACGAATATTTCCGCGACACCACAGTGGCCTTTGAAGCCTTCAAGGCCGGGCAGATTGATTTCCGGCAGGAGAATGTCGCCCGCGATTGGGCGACTGGTTACGACTTTCCCGCAGCGCGGCGGGGCTTGGTGGCAAAGCAGGAAATCCCGCATGAAATCCCAACCGGGATGCAGGCTTTCGCGATGAATTTGCGCCGCCCCCTGTTTCAGGATGCCCGCGTGCGCCGCGCTTTGATTGAAGTCTTTGATTATGAATGGATGAATATCAATCTGTTTTATGGCGCCTATGCGCGCACGGAATCCTATTTCTCCAATTCCGAATTCGCGGCGCGCGGCCTGCCGGAAGGGCGCGAATTGGCCATTCTGCAGAATTATCGCGGCCGCATCCCGGAAAGTGTTTTTTCGGAAGAATATCGCCTGCCCAAAACCGATGGTTCCGGCAATAACCGCGAAGGTCTGCGCCGAGCCCTTGCTTTGCTGCGAGAGGCCGGCTGGACCGTGCGGGACCGTCGTTTGGTCAATGCCGAAGGCAAGCGGTTTGAATTTGAGATCCTGCTGCAAGGTGCCACTTTTGAACGTGTTGCGCTGCCTTATGTGCAATGGCTGGAACGGCTGGGCATTGCCGCGCGCGTGCGCACCGTGGACCCCGCGCAGTATCAGGTGCGGGTGGATGCCTTTGATTACGACATGACCATTGACAGCATTGGGCAGGGCTTTCACCCCGGCAATGAACAGCGCGATTACTGGACCTGCGCCAAGGCGCGGGAGAATGGCAGCCAGAATGTCGCGGGCATTTGCGACCCGGTGGTGGATGAATTGGTGGAAATGGTGATCGCCGCACCCGATCAGGCCGAATTGGTGGCGCGCACCCGCGCCCTGGACCGCGTGTTGCTGCATTACAATTACACCATTCCGCAATGGCATAACCGCACCTTCCGCATTGCCTTCTGGGAACGCTTTGGCCGGCCTGAGAAAACACCACGCTATGGCTTGGGCTTCCCCAATGCCTGGTGGGTTGATGGCGCGCGCGACGCTGCGCTTGCTGAAGCCAAGCGCAGCCAATAGGCATGGCCGCTTATCTTCTGCGCCGGTTGCTGCTGGTGATCCCAACCCTGCTTGGGATCATCATCATCAATTTCGCGGTGGTGCAATTCGCCCCCGGCGGCCCGGTGGAACAGATGCTCGCGGAATTGCGCGGCGAAGGCCAAACCATGGGCCGCATTACCGGCGAAGGGGCAGGCGAAATCCGTACCCCCAATGCGGCGGAACAACGCAATGCCGGCGCTGGTGGCGGCGATGGGCCAGTGGGTTCCTATCGCGGCGCGCGTGGGCTGGACCCGGCGATTGTGGCCGAAATTGAACGCGCCTTCGGTTTCGACAAACCAGCCAGCACGCGCTTCAAGGAAATGATTTTGGGGTATTTGCAGTTTGATTTCGGGCGTTCCCTGTTTCGGGATCGGCCGGTGATTGATCTGATTGTCGAAAAAATGCCCGTTTCGATCTCTCTCGGGCTCTGGTCCACGCTGCTGATTTATCTGATCTCCATTCCGCTTGGTATCCGCAAGGCGGTGCGCGATGGATCGCGCTTTGATGTGGCGACATCCGGCCTGGTATTGATTGGCTATGCCATTCCGGGCTTTCTTTTTGCCATTGTGCTGGTGGTGTTCTTTGCCGGCGGTTCCTTCCTGCAATGGTTTCCGCTGCGTGGGCTGAATAGCCCTGGGTCGGAAACCTGGTCGCTTGCTGCGCGCATCATGGATTACGCCTGGCACATGGTATTGCCGACTATCGCGCTGGTGATTGGCGGCTTTGCCACGCTGACCATGCTCACCAAAAATGCCTTCCTGGATGAGATCGGCAAGCAATATGTGCTGACGGCGCGTGCCAAGGGCAATACCGAACGGCGCGTACTTTATGGCCATGTCTTTCGTAACGCCATGATGCTGATTATCGCGGGCTTCCCGGCGGCCTTCATCGGCATCCTGTTCACCGGTGCCTTGTTGGTGGAGATTGTATTCTCGCTGGATGGCTTGGGGCTTTTGGGTTTTGAAAGCGCCATACGCCGAGATTATCCGGTGATGTTCGCCACGCTCTACATCTTCACCCTGATGGGGTTGGTGATGCAGATCGTGGGCGATTTCACCTATACCCTGGTCGATCCGCGCATTGATTTTGAGGCGCGGCGATGACGCTTTCGCCCCTCACGCAGCGCCGGCTGGCCAATTTCCGCGCCAATAAGCGCGGCTATTGGTCGTTGATCATTTTCGGCGTGCTGTTTTTCATCACGCTCTTTGCTGAATTCCTGGCCAATGACCGCCCCATCATCGCGCGTATCGATGGGCGCTGGTATGCGCCAGTGCTGGTGGATTACGCCGAAAGTGACATTATTGAAGACGGCCTGCCCACATTGGCCGATTGGCATGATCGCGGCTTTCGTGAGGAGATTGAGGCCAAGGGTGCGACCCTGGTCTGGCCGCTGATCCCTTATTCCTACCGCAGCGTGGTGCGTGATTTGGGGCGGCCGGCACCGGCGCCACCTTCGGCACGCAATTGGCTTGGCACGGATGACCAGGCGCGGGATGTACTGGCGCGGGTGATTTATGGTTTTCGGATTTCCGTGCTGTTTGGTTTTACGCTGACCCTGATCAGCTCGGCCATTGGCATCGCGGCCGGTGCCGTGCAGGGTTTTTACGGCGGGACTGTGGATTTACTCTTCCAGCGCTTCATCGAAATCTGGTCCGGCATGCCGCAGCTTTTCCTGCTGATCATCCTGGCGAGTGTGATTGAACCAAGCTTCTGGGTGCTGCTGATCTTTCTCTTGCTGTTTTCCTGGATGAATCTGACCGGCGTGGTACGCGCTGAATTTCTGCGCGGGCGCAATTTCGATTATGTGCGCGCAGCCAAGGCGCTGGGCGTGAGTGATGCACGGGTCATGCTGCGCCATATCCTGCCGAATGCCATGGTGGCGACGCTGACCTTTCTGCCCTTCATCCTTTCGGGCAGCGTCACGGTGCTCGCCTCCCTGGATTTTCTGGGCTTTGGCCTGCCGCCCGGTTCACCTTCGCTCGGCGAATTGGTCAATCAGGGTAAGAATAATCTCAACGCGCCATGGCTGGCGCTCACGAGTTTCTTCGTGCTGGGTGGCATGCTGACGCTGCTGATTTTTGTCGGTGAAGCGGTGCGGGATGCTTTCGATCCGCGGAAACTCCCCGGGGGGCAGGGCTGATGCCTCTTTTATCGGTGCAAAACCTGTCGGTCGCATTTCAGGGCCGCGATGTGGTGCGCCGGGTTTCCTTCGATCTGGCCGCAGGTGAAACCCTGGCACTGGTGGGGGAAAGCGGCAGCGGCAAATCGGTGACGGCGCTATCCTGCCTTCGCCTGTTATCGAGTGCGGGGAGCAACCCTGCCGGTTCCATCACGCTGGATGGCACAGATGTGCTGACAGCGTCCGAGGCGGCGCTGCGCCGCCTGCGGGGCGGTGTGGCCGGCATGGTGTTCCAGGAACCCATGACATCGCTCAATCCGCTGCACAGCATTGAACGGCAGGTAGCGGAAGCCATTACCCTGCATCGCCCCTTGGCGGGCCCCGAGCTGCGCGCGCGGGTGATTGAATTGCTGCGCTTGGCCGGCTTTCCGCAGGCTGAGGAACGGCTGAGCGCTTATCCGCATCAGCTTTCGGGTGGGCAACGTCAGCGCGTGATGATTGCAGCGGCGCTGGCCAATGACCCCAAGCTGCTGATCGCGGATGAGCCGACCACGGCGTTGGATGTGACCATTCAGGCGCAGATTCTGGAGCTTTTGGCGTCCCTGAAGCGGCGCTTCAACATGGCCATGCTGTTGATCACCCATGACCTGGCCATTGTTCGCCGCCATGCGGACCGCGTTGTGGTCATGAAGAATGGCGATGCGGTCGAACAAGGCCGTGTGGCGGAGGTATTTGCCAATCCGCAACATGCCTATACGCGCATGCTATTGGCGACCGAACCAAAAGGCGCGCCGGCACCGATACCGCAAGCGGCGCCACTGACATTGCAAGCCAGCGATATCCAGGTGCGTTTTCCCATCCGGCGTGGGGTTCTGCGGCGCGTGGTGGCGGAAGTGAAGGCCGTGAACGGCGTTTCGGTCACGGTGCATGAGGGTGAAACCCTGGGCCTGGTCGGGGAAAGCGGTTCCGGCAAGACCACGCTGGGCCTCGCTTTGCTGCGCATGGCGGAAAGTAGCGGCCAGATTGTCTTCGAAAATGCGCCTATTCATGCCCTGTCACAAAAAAACCTGCGTGGCTTGCGGCGGCGTATGCAGATTGTGTTTCAGGATCCCTATGGTGCCCTTTCACCGCGGTTGAGCGTTGCCGAAATCATCGGTGAAGGGCTTGAAGTGCATGAACCAGGCCTGACCCGACCCGCCCGCATGGCGCGTGTGGAAGAAGCCTTGCGCGAAGTGGGCTTGGACCCTTCCATGGCAGAGCGCTACCCGCATGAATTTTCCGGCGGCCAGCGCCAGCGTATTGCCATTGCGCGCGCCATGGTGCTGAAGCCGCGGTTGGTGGTGCTGGATGAACCAACCAGCGCCTTGGATGTCAGTGTGCAGGCGCAAGTGGTGGAATTGTTGCGGGATTTGCAGGCGCGCCATGGCCTTGCGTATTTATTCATCTCCCATGATTTGCGCGTTGTGCGTGCCATGGCGCATCGGATCATGGTGCTGAAGGATGGCGCTGTGGTGGAAGAAGCGGATGCCGCATCGGTGGTCAACGCCCCGAAGGAAGCCTATACACGCCAGCTGATGGCCGCGGCTTTCAATCTTTCCAGTCTTGAAAGGTAATGATTTCACCGTGAATGAGCTTGAACGCCTGAAAGCCATGCTGGATGCCGAACAGGTGAAGCTTGGTGTCAGCCTGCGCCGCATGAATTCGCCAGGCTCCCCGGTCTATCATACCTGGGAGAATGTCTGGCCGACGGCGACGATCCTGATCGCGAGTTTTGTCACGCTGAAATGGGGCGGCCCGCCATTGGAAGCCCTTGGCATTCCCCAGGGCGGCACTTGGGCGGGGATGGCGGTGCTCGGCCTTGGGTGCTGGTGGTGGCTCACCAAGATCATGCCCAAAATCAAGGAAGGCGTTTTTGATCGTACTGCAGCCTTGGCACTTTCCTCACCGCAGCAATTTGACCTGCTCTGGTCAAAAAGCATTCTCAGCCTTTATGCGAAATTGCCGGATGGCACGGAATGGGCCGCAGCCCGCCGTGACGATTGGCGCGCCTTTGTGCGCAAACTTCATGATGCTTTGTCCAAGGAAGAACAGTGATGGCTATCTTGCTTTCCACCAAGGCGCATACAATGCAGGATTGGAAGGCGGCGCTGCTGCAGGTCGATCCCACGCTGGATATTCGTCTTTTCCCGGATGTGGGTGAGGCCGCGGAAATTGAAGCCGCCGTGGTGTGGACTGCGCATGACATGATGGAATTGCGCCGCTACCCGAATTTGAAGCTGATTGTTTCCATGGGCGCTGGCGTGGATCATTTGCTGCGCCCACCGGGACCGCCGCCGGGTATCCCTGTGGCGCGCTTGAAGGATGTGTTGCTGACCAGCGCCATGGCGGAATGGGTTTTGCTGAATGTTCTGCGCTTTCATCGGCAGGATCCCGAATACCGTGCCCTGCAGCAACGCAAGGAATGGCTGGAACTCTCTGCGCCGAGCACTTCGGAACGGCGCATTGGCATTCTGGGCATTGGTGAATTGGGCAGTGCATCGGCCCGGATCCTGACTACGCTCGGCTTTCCTGTCATGGGTTGGTCGCGCACGCCGAAATCCTTGCCTGGTGTGACGAATTTCCACGGCGCCGAGGGGCTGATGGAAATGGCGCGGCTAAGCGACATCCTGGTGTGCCTTTTGCCGCTCACGCCCGATACGCGCGGCGTCTTGAACGCGAAATTGTTGCAGGCCCTGCCGCGTGGGGCTTTTGTGATCAATGGTGCGCGTGGCGGGCATATGGTGGCCGCGGATATGCTGGCGGCGCTGGATTCCGGGCATGTAGCGGGCGCGGCGCTGGATGTGTTTGAACCGGAACCCTTGCCTCAGGAAAGCCCCTTCTGGTCACACCCGAAGGTATTCCTGACACCGCACGCAGCCAGCATTACCATTCCGTCCAGCGTGGCGCCGCAAGTGGTGGAAAACATCCACAACATGCGGGCCGGGCGGCCTTTGATCAATCTGGTTAATTTCAGCCTGGGATATTGAAGCGCCTTATAATGAGGCGCCGCCATCAATCGCGAGTTCCGATCCTGTCATGTAAGCGCTTTCCGCTGACAGCAGGAAAATAACCAGCCGTGCCACTTCTTCGGCCGTTCCCTGGCGGCCCATTGGCACGGTTTTCAAGCGCGTAGCATTTTCCTCAGGCGTACGAATATCCAGCATGGGCGTCGCGATCGGGCCGGGGTGAACGGAATTCACCCTGATGCCGCGCGGCGCCAGATCAATGGCGGCGGCCTTGGTCATGCCACGCAAGGCCCATTTCGTCGCGCTATAGGCAAAGGCCCTGGCGGAACCGCGCAGGCCGGCAGTTGATGAAATATTCACAATGGAACCACCGCCCGCGCGTTCCATGGCCGGCACCACCGCCTGCATGCCCAGAAAGCAGCCGAATTGGTTGATGCGCGTATGGCGTTCGAACAATGCGGCGTCAGTTTCCATCAAGGTCTTTGGCACATAAATCCCGGCATTGTTGATAAGCCCTTTCAGCGGGCCAAGGCGTTCGGCGGCTGCCACAGCATTGGCCCAATCGCCCGCTGCGGTAACATCCAATGGCACAAACACGGCCGCAGGCCCCAATTCAGCGGCCAGCTTGCGCCCTTCATCCTGCAGCACATCGCCAATCACCACCCGGGCACCCGCAGCGACCAGCATCCGGGCTTCCGCCGCCCCCTGGCCGCGTGCGCCACCAGAGATAAGAATCACGTCGCCATCAAATCCAGGCATATCCAGCTCTCCGTCTTGTGGTGCCAAGCATGGCACCCTGCGCTTCAGCAGTGAAGCGGGGGCGGGCTGGCTGCTTTCGGGTGGGATGATTGCCGAAAGGGCGAATTTATTCTGTTATTGTCCCAAGGTCGTCAGCCCAAAATGCACAAGCTGCCGATCATTTCTCGGAGGAAAGCCTGCCATGCCGCCCATTGACTCTGATGCCATTATCATCGGCGCCGGCATTTCGGGCATGTATCAGCTCTATCGGTTGCGTGCCTTGGGCATGCAGGTGCAGGTGCTGGAAGCCGGTACGGATGTTGGCGGTACCTGGTATTGGAACCGTTATCCGGGGGCGCGTTTTGATTCGGAAAGCTGGTCCTATGGCTATTCCTTTTCCGAGGAATTGCTGCAGGAATGGGAATGGCCCGAACATTTCGCGGCGCAGCCAGATACCTTGCGGTATTTGAATTACGTTGCGCAAAAATTCGACCTGAAGAAACACATTACCTTCAATGCGCGTGTCACGACTGCGTATTTCAACGACGCGGATAATCACTGGGCGGTTTCCGTGGAAGGTGGGGCGCATTATCGTGCGCCGCTGCTGATTACGGCGCTTGGACCCTTGTCGGCCTATACATTGCCGAATATTCCCGGGCGCGATCAGTTCAAGGGCAAAGCCTATCATACGGCGCGCTGGCCCCACGACCCGGTGGATATGAAGGGCAAGCGGGTTGGTATTATTGGTACGGGGGCAACGGCCATCCAAACCATTCAGACCATTGCCAAGGATGTTGGGCATCTGACGGTGTTTCAAAGAACGCCCAATTGGGCGGCGCCCTTGCATAATCGCAAAATAACCCCGGAAGAACAGGCGCAGATCAAGGCCAGCTATCCTGAAATTTTCGCCCGCTGCCGCGAAACCAGCACCTGCTTCATTCATCAGACAGATCCACGCAATGCGCTTGATGTTTCCCCCGAGGAACGCGAAGCCTTTTGGGAAAAGCTCTATTCCGAACCGGGTTTTGGCATTTGGGTCGGTAATTTCGCCGATGTCTTAACCAATCCTGCGGCGAATGACCTTGCAAGCGCCTTCATGGCAAAGAAGATTCGCCAAAGGGTGAAGGACCCGGCGGTTGCGGAAAAGCTCATTCCGAAAAATCATGGCTTTGGCACCCGCCGCCTACCGCTGGAGAGCGGTTATTACGAAGTCTATAACCAGGATAATGTCCGGCTGATTGATATCAATGAAACGCCGATTGAATGCATCACCCCTGAAGGGATCAAGACCAGTCAGGAACAATTTCAATTCGATATACTGATCTACGCGACTGGCTTTGATGGCGTGACCGGGCCTTATGACCGTATTGATATTCGCGGCGCTGGCGGCCTGAGTTTGAAAAAGGAATGGGTCGGCACCCCAAAGACCTTCCTTGGCGTCATGGCGGAAGGCTTTCCCAATATGCTGATGATTCTGGGGCCGCATACGGCACGCGGCAATATTCCGCGCAATATCGAAGAAATCGTCGATTGGGTGACGGATATGATCAACCATATGCGCCAGCACCAGTATAACCGGGTGGAGCCCCGCCCGGATGCCGTGGCCGCATGGGGCGAACATGTCGAAAAGGCCGTGGAAAATCTGCTCTTCAGCCAAGTGAATTCCTGGCAGACAGGCATCAACCGTAATGTGGAAGGGCGCGATGTGCGCCGTACGCTCGGCTATTATGGCGGCGCCGTTGAATATCGCCGCATGGCGCAGGAAGTTGCCATCAAGGGGTATCGCGAATTTCTGTGGCGCTGAATGGGCGAAAACATCCACCAGTGGCAGGGAATTTATCGGCGCCTGTTTGTGTATTCATCATCCATTCGTAAAGAAAGAAAGGGAAGGAAATGATCAAGCGTTTCGGGAAACAAGCAATGGATCGTCGCCGCTTCATGCTGGCGGGTGGCGCGCTGGCGATGGGTGTTCCGTCCATTGCCACGGCGCAGGAAGCGCCTTGGCCATCGCGCCCTTTCCGCGTGATTGTCGCCTTCCCGCCTGGTAGTGGCACAGATAGTCTGGCGCGGTTTTATGGCGAACGTCTGGGCCGCGTCTTCGGTCAGAATATGGTAATTGAGAATATTGGTGGGGCGAATGGCGCCATTGCGGCACGTGCCGCGGCCCGCACCGCGCCTGATGGCTACACGCTGTTTTTCGGGTCGGTTTCAACCCATGCCGCCAATGCCCATATGATGCGCGATCCTGGTTATGATCCCATCAGGGATTTCGCGCCCATATCCATGATCAGCATCAATCCTTTAGGATTGCTGGTGCGCGCCGATTTTCCAGCGCAGGATCTCAGGGGCTTTATTGCCCATGCGCGCGCCAATCCGGGCGTTTTGAATTACGGCATTGGGAATGCGGGCGGCTTGGGTGGCACCCATCTCTTGAGCCAGGCAACCGGCATCAAGGCAGAACAGATTGCCTATCGCGGTACCCCCGCTGCCATGACAGATCTATTGGGTGGGCGTTTGCAGTTTTTGGTGACCGATCTTGGCCCAGCTGTTGAACATCTGCGCGCCGGTACCATTCGCGCCCTGGCGGTTACGACGGCGCGGCGGGTGGATACATTGCCGAATATCCCCACCATGTCCGAATCGGGTTTGCCTGGCTTTGAATTCGCTTCCTGGAACGCGATTTGGGTGCCCGCGCGTACCCCGCCTGCCATCATTGAACGGCTCAATCGGGAAGTCGTGAAAATCGGTGAGAGTGAGGAAGCCAAGAAATACATTGGTGGCCTTGGCATTGTATCAACCACCAGCACGGCGCAGGCGCTTGGCGAATTCAATCAAAAAGAATTGGCGCAATGGGCGCGCATTGCTACCGAAGCGAATGTGACCAAGGAATAACGCGAAACGCTATCGCGCCTGCGCGTTCTGAAGCGCCAGCCAAATCTTGCAAGGTTGGGCTGGCGCATCAATTGCTTGTACGCCAAGCGGCGCCAAGGCATCCAGGATGGCGTTCCCGATAGCGGGATAGATGCCATTGATCGCCGCTTCCCCCGCACCCTTCACGCCCAATGGATTTGTCACGCAGCGGGAAGGGTTGAACTGAATATCAAAAACCGGAAGATCCGCAGCCCGTGGCAGCGCATAATCCTGGAATGATGCGCTGAGTGGCTGACCTGTATGCGGATCATATTGCGCGGTTTCCATCAGCGCATGGCCAATGCCTTGCGCCAGCGCGCCATGGGCCTGCCCGGTTGCGATCATGGGGTTGATCAGAACGCCATAATCTTCAACAGCATGATGGCTGACTAAACGCGTCTCACCCGTTTCGGTATCGATTTCAACTTCCGCGATCTGCACGCCATTCGGGAAAGTCATATGTTCGCGTGTCCAGCGATGGTAGCTATCCAATGGCTCGCCGGCGCTGCGGGCAAGGTGAGCCAAGCGAAACAGATCCATGGAAGCATTTTTCTGCGTGACGCTGAAAATACCACGATCATAGATAATGGCCGCTTCCGGCATCTCAAAAATTCTGGCGGCGAAGGCCTTGCCCTTGGCGATCACCTGTTGGGTCGCATGCCATATCGCGGTGCCCGCCATATAGGTGGCGCGTGAACTGCCATGACCGCCGCCAATGGGAATCAGGTCTGTATCCGGCTTGGCCAGTTCAATATGCTGATCCGCAATACCAAGAAGATCCGCCAGAATTTGCGGGAAGCTGGTTTCATGCCCCTGGCCGATCGATTGCGTGCCGGTGGTCAGCACGATGCGATCATCGCCTGGAAAGCTGATTTTTGCATTTTCATGCGGGGACCCGCCGGTGCCCTTGATATGATAAGCAATGCCAAGACCACGCCGCTTACCCTGGCTTTCACTTTGGGCACGCCGGGTGGCAAAGCCCGGTAAATCGGCAACTTGTATTGCTGCGTCGAAGGTTTCGCGGAAGGTGCCGCTATCAATGGAAAAGCCAAGGGCATTCTTGGCGGGCATTTGCTGGCTTGGCAGAAAATTGCGGCGACGCAGTTCAATGCGATCAAAGCCGCATTGTCTGGCGGCGCGATCAATCAGCCGTTCGATGATATTCACGCTTTCCGCAAAGCCCGGGGAACGGGTGACCCCGACAGGCACCGTATTGGTCAATACGGCGCGGACCTCAAGCGCAATGGCGGGAATGCTGTAAACGCTACCTTGCAGGTGGACATATTGCGCGGTTTGCA
>JACCED011618270.1_pt1 | contig 19858 bp, 20 predicted proteins | sample 7455021 | NCBI WGS metagenome assembly JACCED01 (sample SAMN15323456, study PRJNA562643) | freshwater metagenome | isolation source: river surface water | place: USA:Blue River Watershed | collected 2017-08-19 | reverse complement strand
GGGTAATGTCTGCGGTCGCGCCGATGCTCGCCCATCCTTTTCCGAGGGAAAAGCTGCTGCTTACGGCCCGCTCCCTGCCGGCGGATCTGCAGGTGCTTTCGGAGCTCGGCTTGATCCTCCAGGAGGTGAACAGCGACCTCGACGACGTCGCGCATCTGCTGCGGCGGGATCTGGCGCTCTCCGCCCGGATTGTGCGGATCAGCAACAGCGTGGTCTTCGGCGGCGGAGGTCAGGTGGCCACGATCGAGGACGCGGTGAACCGCGTGGGCTTCAGCGAAATTCTCAAGCTCGTGGGCACCGCGACGGCGGCGCGTTTCACCGAGCGGGCGACCGAGCTCTACGGCATCGGGGCGCAGAAGCTGCGGGACAACATGCTCTACGGCGCCATCGCTGCGGAAGCCCTGGCCCGGGTGGCGGGCGGCGACACGCGGCTGGCCTATACGGCGGGTCTGCTGCGCCCCCTCGGCCTCATGGTGCTCGACCGCGCGGGCCGCGGCGCGCTGTCGCCCGCGCAGCAATACTCCGATTCGCGTTGGGACAGCTACTCGAGCTGGGAAGGCAGCGTGTTTGGCATCAACAACTGCGAAGTCGGCGCGATGATCCTCGAGGAATGGCGTTTCCCGGCCGAGCTCTGCCAGGCCGTGCGCGCCCAGTATCTGGCGGCGCCGCGGGACTATGAACATCCCTTGGCGGCCATGCTCAATGTGGCCAACGGACTGGCCCATCAGTGCGGCCGCAGTTTTCCCGGCGAGTCGCGGTGGTGGGGGCTGGCCGAGCGCAAGCTGCAGGCCGCGGGGGTGAGCGAGGACCACATCGAGCCCGCCGTCACGGAGATGGAGCGGGAGTTCCAGGCGGCGGTGACGGCCCTGCACCATTGAGCCGTTCGCGCCCGGTCCGGCGCGACCGAGTATCTCCCGCTAAATTGCCGGCGACCGGTGCCGATAAACGCCTTCATGTTGCCCGCAACCGTTCCGGCCCGGTCCAAACTTACCCGTGAGCTGCTGCTGCGCCATGCGAGCGGACTTTCCGCTGCGCCGCAGGTGCTGGGTGGATTGTGCGAACTGCTTGAGGATGTGAACACGGGGCTCGACGAGGTCGCGGACCAGATCCGGCTCGATCCCGCGCTCGCGGCCCGCGTGTTGCGGTTGAGCAACAGCATCGTGTTCGGCGGCGGCTGGTCGGTCGGATCGATCGAGGATGCGGTGAATCGCGTGGGCTTTGCCGAGATCACGCGGCTCGTGGGCGCCGCCACGGTCACCCGGCTCGTGGATCGCGCGCTGCCGGCCTACGATATCACCGCCGAACAGCTGCGCGAATCCCTGCTGCTGCACGCCCTCGCGAGCGAGGCGCTGGCCGGCTTCGCCGGGGTGGACGGCCGCTTCGCGTATACGTGCGGGCTTTTGCGGGGCATCGGCCTGATGGTCCTCCAGATGGCGTGGGCGGCGACGGAGCCGCGGGCCGTCTATGACCCCGAGAGATTTTCCTCCTATACCGAATGGGAGCGGGCGCACGGCGGGGTGAGCGCAGCGGAGGTCACCGTGATGGTGCTCGATCACTGGCGTTTCCCCGCCGAGGCGATCCGCGCGCTGGAGAAACATCTCGAGACGCCGGACGAGCCTTTGGCGGCGATTCTCAATCTGGCCGGCGCGATCGCGGACCAGCACGGCCACGCGCTGCCCGGCGAGAAGGTCTGGTGGACCTGCACGCCGGAGAAACTCGCGGCGGCGGGTATCGGCGAAGAGGACTGGGCGCGCGCGAGCGAGCGGACGGCGGAGGCATTTTCGCGTCAGCGCGCGGCGCTTTACTGAGCGGACCCGCCCGCGCGACCGCGAACCTGCGGCGCTTCGTCGCGCGGGGACGGCATCGACTTCCCGGCCGCGCAGCTTGCGCCGGCGGCAAGTCTGATTCCTATGGCGGCAGCTCATGCGCATCGTTCCGCTGCTCAGTCTGATGGTCCTGGCGTCGCTCGCGTTCGGCGCGGAGGTGTCACCACCCTCGACCGCCCGGGTAGCTACGCCGGACGAGGTCGGCCTTCTCAACGACCTCCTGCACAAGACGGCGGACGACCTGCGGCGCTGGGCCTATACCGAGCATCAGATTTCCCGGGACCATAAGGGCAACGTGAAGACCGATCAGCTCGTGCGCTACGACCCCTCGCGGCCTTATCCCGAGCAGTGGACGCCGCTGCGGATCGGCGGCAAGGAGCCTTCGGAGCGCGACCGGGAGAGGTTCCGCAAACGCGGCGAGGATGCCGCGAAGGATCCGGCGCGGAACGGCGTGCAGGTCGGCGGGCGCCGGTCGAAGCGGGTGTCGCTCGGCGAGGTGCTCGATGTGCCCCGCGCCTCGATCGCGGAGGAGACGGCGACGCATTGGACCTTCGACATTCCGTTGATGAAGGTGGGCAACGAACGTTTCCCCCCGGAGAAATTCCAGGTGCATGCGCGCGTGCGGAAAGACGGCGGGCTGCTGGAGAGCATCGCGGTGAAGCTGCGCGACTCCTTCCGCTCCAAGCTGGTGGTGAAAGTGAAGTCGGGCGAAGGCACGATCGAGTTTGCCCAGGTCGACCCGAAATATCCGCCCACCATGGTCAAGGTCAGCGGCGATGCCTCGGCCTCGATCTTCTTCGTCAACGTCGGCGGCTCCCTCGAGGTCACTCGCACGGAACTCAAGCACGTGCGCCCGTTCGACGAGCGCTTCGAGGTCCAGATCGGCACGCTCAAGGCGATCGACTTCTAGGTGCCTGTTTTTTGCTAAGCCGCCCGGGGGTTTGTGTCGAAAGAGGGGAACACCTTCTTCGCCCATGCCACTCTCGCGCGAGACGATCATCACTCTGGGAAACAAGCTCGCGCCGGCGGCGTCCATTTTCAGCCGGCTCCGCACCCTGCTCCTCGACCCCGACACGGGATTGGAGGAGATCGTAAAACTCATCCGGCTCGATCCGGCGCTGACGTTTCATGTCGTGCGGATGTCCAACAGCGTGCTTTTCGGCATGCGCGAGAGGACCGAGACCCTCGACGCGGCGGTCGGCCGCGTCGGCCTCGGGGAAATCTTCCGCCTCGTGGGCCTCGCGGCCGTGCAGCAGGCGTGTCAGCGCGATCTCGCGACGTATCGCCTGCCGGCGCACCGCCTCTGGGAAAATGCCGTGGCCACCGCCGCAGCCGCCGAGGTGCTCGCGCAACGCGCGGGCCAGGATCCCGGCCTCGCCTACACGTCGGGACTGCTGCGCACGATCGGCCGCGTGGTGCTCGATGGTTCGGCCCTCGAACAGATCTATCCGGGCGAAGCCGAATGGCCGTCGGTGGCGGAATGGGAGCGCGCGACGTTCGGCATCACGTCCGCGGAGGTGACGACCGTGCTGCTCCACCACTGGCGTTTCCCGTCCGATGTCGTGGAGGCCGTGCGGAATCACTACGAGCCCTTGGGCAACATCGAGAAGTCCGACGTGAGTGCCTGCGTGCTCAATCTCGCGTGCGGGGTCGCCGCGCGCTTCGGTCTCGATCTGCCCGGCGAGGAAGGTGACTGGCTGGTGTCGCCCGCGAAGTTGACGCTCGGTGGCGTGACCGAGGCCGATCTCGAGGAGTGCGCCCGCCGCGCCCGCGCCCACTACGTGCTGCTCTGCGCGAGTGTGGTGTGAAACAGCGCGCGGAAAGTTGAGTTTTAAACGCAAGGCCCCGCCACGATCGGCGGGGCCTTGTGCCTTTTCGAAGGACCGGACGCCATCCGACTCCAGCCTCCACGGCGTCCTCGGTTTCCGCCGCCGCGCGCGCCTCAGCGTTGTGCGACCGGCTGCGGCGACACGGACGCGAGCACGCGGGCCGTTTCGGAGATATCGCCGTTGAGGCCGGCAAGCTGGTGCACGATCTCGCCGTCGGCGTTGAGCACGGTGAGCAGATTGGAATGGGCGAACTGACCGCGGGCGTCCTGTTTGTATTTCACGCCGAGGAGCATCGCGAGACCGGCGACGGCATCGGACTCGCCGCGCAGGAGCTTCCATTGTGCATCGAGCTCCATCCGGGCGCGAAACGCGCGCAGTGCCGCGGGTGTGTCGCGGGCGGTGTCGAAGCTGACGAGGACGAAGCGGGCCTGATCGCGGAGCGCGGCCGGGAGGGCGGCGCGCAGGCGGCGGAGATCGTTCACGATCACCGGGCAGGCGTATTCGCACTGGGCGAAAAACATCGCGACCACGACGGGCCGCCCGCGCAGCGCCGCCACCGTGGTGGTGCGTCCGGCGTCGTCGGTCCACGTTTCGTCGAGCTGGTAGAGCGAGCGTGCGCTGAGCGGCGCGGCGGCGGGGACGTCGGTGCAGCACGAGGGCGCGGCGGGCTTGGCGTCCGCGCAGCAGGCCGGTTTTGCCTCCGGCGGCGGGCAGCACGGCGCGGGTGTGGCATCGGCGGCGGCAAGGCGGAGCGCGGTGGCGAGGGCGAGGGCGGGGACGAGTTGCGATTTCATGGGAGGGAGGCGACGGCAGGCGGAGCGGGCAAAGGGCGGACGCACCGGAAGCCGAGGTTCGGCACGACGTAGCTGGCGCGCAGGGAGCTGCGGAGACCGGCGCGCATGAAGGCGGGATAATCGGTGACATCGCGCGCGCTCGCGGCGCCGGCGCCGCAAAAGAGATTGCGCTCGAGTCCGGCATCGGCGCGCGACTCCCCGGTGGTCATCGCGGTGGAGAAATCGTCGACCCACTCCCAGACGAGGCCATGCAGGTCGCGGGCACCGTGGAAATTGGGGCGGCCGGAGCCGGCGGCGGGCAGCCTGGCGGGTGTCGGGCGGGCGAGCCAGCCGAGCACCCAGGCGGAGAAGCCCGGTTCGTCGGCGCCGACGGGCGAGGTGAAACCGGCCGCGGCGGCGAGTTCCCACTCGGCGGTGGTCGGCAGGCGCTTGTTGTGCGCCTTGGCAAACGCGCGGGCGGCGAACCACGACACGTGCACGACCGGGGCATCGGCCGGCGCGCGGTCACCGAGCTCGAGCTCGCCGGCCCAATGCGAGAGGTAGCCGCGGTCGGCGAAGAGCGGGGTGACGCGCGAGCGCCGCCACTGCGGATGTGCCGTCACGAAGGCGAGGAACTCGGCATTGGTTACGGGCCGCGCGTCGAGCAGGAAGGCGACGACCGGCACCTCTGCCGGTTCGTCGCGCGTGCGGAGCAGCGGGCGGTAGGTGCCCGCCGGAATTTCCACCATGCCGTCGGCCGCGGCCGCGGCGGCGACCGCCACGCCGGCGAGGGCGAGGACGATGAACAGCAGCGAACGCGGGCGACGGTGGTTCATGGCGGTTGAAGGGGGAGATTACTTGTTCTCGGCGCGGACGCGTTTCACGTCGGCGGCGCTCACGGTGCCGTAGTCGTTGCCCCACGAATTCATCACGTAGGTGAGGACGTCGGCCGCCTGATCGTCGCTGACCTCCTGCGGCGGCATCATGTTATTGTAGGGCTTGCCGTTCACCACGATCGGGCCGTTGAGCCCCTTGATGACCGTCTTGATCGCGCGGTCCTTGTCGGCCTTGAGGTAGTCGGATTTCGCGAGGGGCGGGAACACCGCGGGCAGGCCCTCGCCGTTGGCCATGTGGCAGGCGAAGCAGGAGGTGAGAAAGACCTTCTTGCCGCGCTCCATGCGGATCTCGGTGGTGAGGTTCTGGATCTCGGGATTGGCGGCGATGGCCTTCTCCTTGGCGGCGACGAGCTCGGCTTCGCGCTTGCTCGCCGCGACGCCGGCGGGAGAGGCCTGGCCGATGTAGACCTCGTCGACCTCCTTGCCGGAGTAGATCAGCGGGTTCTCCGCGCCGCTGACCTTGAGCATGCCGATCGCGCCCTTGTTGAACGCGCGGGAGAGCGAGTGATCGACGAGCACGTAGGTGCCGGGGACATCGAGTTTGAAGTCGACGATCGTGGAGCCGCCCGAGGGCACCATTGTGGTCTGCACGTGGCGCTGCGCGCCGTGCACGCCGCCCTCGAGATAGACGGTGTCGAAGATCTCACCGATGAGATGGAAGGAGGACGTGACGTTGGGACCGCCGACGCCGAAGTAGATGCGGACGTTCTCGCCGACTTTGGCCTGCAGCGCCTTGTCGCCGACGAGCGAGCCCACGGCGCCGTTGAACACGATGTAAGGCGCGCGTTCGTCCTCGGCCTTGGTCGGGTCGAACGGTTGCAGGCCCGGCTCGCCGTGGCGGCCCGCGGTGTAGACCTCGCCCTGCATCACGTAGAACTCGCGGTCGACCTTCGGGTAGCCGTCCTTCGGCTCGACGAGGATCAAGCCATACATGCCGTTGGCGATGTGCATCGGCACGGGTGCGGTCGCGCAGTGGTAGACGTAGAGGCCGGGATTGAGCGCGGTGAACGAGAAGCGCGAGGAGTGTCCGGGAGCGGTGAAGGACGAGGCCGCGCCGCCGCCGGGACCGGTGACGGCGTGAAGGTCGATATTGTGCGGCACCTTCGAGCTCGGGTGATTGTTGAGGTGAAATTCGACGAAGTCGCCCTCGCGCACGCGGATGAACGAGCCGGGGACATTGCCGCCGTAAGTCCAGAACGTGTATTCCACGCCGTCGGCGAGGCGCTTCACGACTTCGACGACCTCGAGATTGACGACGACCTTGGCGACGTGGCGGCGCGTGATCGGCGGCGGGACGTTCGGCGCCTCCGCGAGAATGGCGACTTCGACAGGGAGGTCGGCGGCGAGGACGCGGCCGGGCTGGGCGAGAACGGTGCCTTCCGAGGCAACGAGCGGAGTGATGGCCGTGGCGACCGCGAACAGCGCGGCGAGACGGGCAGTGAGAGCGGGAGCGTTCATGATGAGGGGAAGTTTCGTCGGTGAGTTTAGGCGATTCACGCGGGCGTCGCATTGATGCAGGTCAACGCGGTGGAAGTTTCCGCGGGTTCAGGCGGGCCACGTGAGTGCGAGGCCGGCGACGAACGCGACGCCCGCCACGGCCTCGATCATGCCGACGGTGCGGGCGCGCCACGCGGGCCGGAACACGACGAGCAGCGCGACGGTGCGGGCGGCGAAGAGGCCGAGCGCGAGCACCGCGAACCACGGCGCGTGGCCTTGCCGCGCGAGCCAGAACGCCAGCCCGAGCGCGCCGAACGAGGAGAGGAGCGCGATGCCGTCGCGGCGCGTGCCGAGTTTGGCGGCGCGGAGAAATGCACGCACGGTCGCGACCGATGGAGCGGATCGCGCCGTCATGAGCAGTCCGAGGGCAAGCGCGCGGGCCGGCGAAAAGCCGGCGACCATCGCGAACGCGATGGGCGTCAGCGCAAACGCGGTCGCGCCGGCGAGTTCGGCCCATTCCTCGCGGCCGGCGCCGCGGGCATCGCAGTAGGCGAAGATCGCGCCGGCGCCGGCCGCGGGCGCGAGCCACACGAGCGCGGTGAGATCGGCCGCGAGAGCCGCAAACGCCAACGCGGTGGCGGCGATCGAGCCGCACAGGGCGAGCGCGCAGTAGGCGGCGTGGCGACGTTCGCGGCGCGGTTCGGACAACGCGGCGCGCGCGGGCCGGCGGGCGAAGAACAACGCGGTCAGGGCAAGCGCGAGCGCGACGCCGGCGGCGGAGGGCGCGACGAGCAGGGCGAGGGCGATCGGCTCGAAGGCGAGCGACCAGCTGCCGTGCTCGCGCGGGCAGATCAGGTCGCGCCAGAGCGAGACGGGGCGGGGAATGGCGTGGGCGTGGGAGGGCATCCGCGGACTTTAGCCGGGCGGGCGCGGCGCGGCCTTGATGCACATCAAGGATTCACCGCGAACTGCGCGCTCACACGTAACGTGCGGCGGGAGCGAAACGTCGGTCACGGCATGCAATTCCCGGCCTCGTCGACTCACCGTGTTTCCCGCTTGCGGCGCATTTGGCCCGCGCTGCTCGCGACGTGGCTGCTTCCGAGCACGGGCGTCGGCGCGGAGTCACGGACGGCGCCGGAACCGGCGGCACGGCATACGGTGGCGGACCTGGGGATCGAGTTGCTCCGCGTCGAACCGGGCACGTTTCTGCTCGGCAGTCCCGACGACGAGCCGGGTCGCAACAAAGTCGAGGGCCCGCAGCTGCGCGTGACGCTCACGCACGCATTCTGGCTCGGCCGCACGGAGGTGACGCAGGCGCAGTATGCGGCGGTGTCCGGCGTGAACCCGAGCACGTTCAAGGCGAATGGCGGCGACGCTCCGGTGGAGCGCGTGTCGTGGATCGATGCGATGGCGTTCTGCCGGAAACTCACGGCGCGCGAGCGCGCGGCCGGGCGGCTGCCCGAGGGCTACGAATTCACGCTGCCGACCGAAGCGCAGTGGGAGTTTGCGTGCCGCGCCGGCCATGCGGGCGCGTTTGCCGGCGAGCCGAACGTGATGGGTTGGTTTGCCACGAACAGCGACGGCACGACGCACGCCGTCGCGCTGAAGCGGCCCAACGACTGGGGCTTTCACGACATGCTCGGCAATGTGCTCGAGTGGTGTCGCGACTGGTATGGCCCGTATCCGCGCGGGGCCGTGACGGATCCGGTCGGGCCGGAGCGTGGTTACTACCGCGTCGCCCGCGGCGGCAGCTGGCGCACCGCGGTCGAGACCGGCCGCTCGGCGTCGCGCGGCGGCGGCTCGGCGGGACGCCTGGACTACACTCTGGGTTTCCGTCTCGCGTTGTGTCGCGTGACGGCGGCGCAGGAGTGACGATTATGTTTCCCCGGCCGGTGGCGGGCCTTCGGGGAACAGGGCACGGCGGCGTTTCTCCTCCTCGACGAGTCGCAGCCGTTCCTCGACCGGCACAGCGAAGGTGGCGCCCTTGATCACGCAGCCGCGGCGGCCGGGGACGCAGTCGGTGTCGAGCCGCAGACAAAGGTCGCGGTTGGGATCGAAGTGCGGGCAGGAAAAACTCATGGCTCGGACCCGCTCCAACCGAGGAGAGCGCGGCCATGCGGACTGATCATGTGCGGGGTCCAGGCTGGTTCCCACACGAGTTGCACGTCGACCGTGAGCACGCCGGGCACGGCGGCGACGGCGGCGCGGACGGCTTCGACGATCACGCCGCTCGCCGGGCAGGTGGGCGTGGTGAGCGTCATCGCCACCGCGGCGGCGCCGTCGTGGCACTGCACGTCGTAGATCAGGCCGAGGTCGTCGATGCTGAGACCGAATTCGGGATCGTGCACGCTGGCGCAGGCGGTGCGCACGAGTTCGAGCGGGGAGGCGGCGGAAACGGTGTTCATGAGAGGCGCGCTGTCGCCGGCAGCGGCACGGCGGTCGGGGCGTCGGGACGAAACAGGTGCCGGACCACGCACAACATGTCGGAGACAAAAGCCAGCACGGCGCCGGCGAGCAACGCGCATCCGGCGCGCGTGAGGGGAGTCGAGCCGAGTGCCACTCCGGCGGTGAGTCCGGCAATCGCGGCTCCGTGCAGGCCGAGCCAGGCGGACTCGAGGCGTTTCGAGCCGAGGCTGGTGGCGAGCGGCACGGGTTGCCGGCCGGCGCGCGGGCCGTAGCTGCGCATCCAGGTGAGGAACGGCACGATTTTGCACAGCATGCCGAGCACCATGAGGCTCAGCGCGCCGCCGATCGCGACCAGGCCGTAAACGGCGGCGAAGTTGGGATCCTCGAGTTTCCCGAGCAGCCGCACGAGGCCGAGCGCGGCGGCCGGCACGAGCAGCGCGGTGCCGAACGCAAAGGCGTGCAGGCCCGGCTCAAGATTGCGGCGGCGGCGGCGGCGCCAGGTGCGCGCGAGGGCGGTGCCGGAGCAGGCGAGGGCGGCGCCGAGCGCGAGCGCGCCGGCGAGAGTGAGCGCAGTCTGTCGCGCGGGCAGGCCGACGATTAGCAGCAGCAGGCCGATCTGGCTGCAACCGAGGCCGACTGCGACGAGACGGGAGTCGCGCAGCTCGGAAAGCGTGAACATCGGCACGAGTTGAAACGTGGCGCCTTGCAGGAGCGTGAGGAAGAAGCCGACCAGCCCGAGATGCGCGTGGGCGTGCAGCAGGTCGGTGATGGCGAAGGGCAGAAACGGGGCGTGGCGGTTGACGGCCAGCAGCACGCCGGCGGCGACCGTGCCGCCGAGCCAGAGCGCAGCGAGCGGGAAACTCCAGCCGACGGCGTCGCGGCGCGTTGCCGACGCAAAGGTGCGCAGCACGGCGATCACGAAGAGGACAATACCGAGGGTGAGAATGGCGCCGCCGAGCGCGACAATGGGGAAGCGGCCGACGCCGAAACCGGCGACGAGCAGCGTGACGCCGCTGCCGTGGAGGACGAAGTGCGTCCACACGGCGGCGAGGGGCAGGCGCAAAGGTGCACCCAGCACGACGGGCATCAGTTGATACACCGCGCCGAGGCAGACGCTCAGCAGGAAGCCCGGCAGCCAGAGATGCGCGAGGGCGGCGATCGTGGGATGCACGTAGGGCAGCTGCAGCGCGGCAGGGGAGAGCGCCAGCCACGCGGTCGCTGTGACCAGCGCCGCCAGCCCGAGCCCGATGAAGGCGAGGGGCACGCGGGCGCCGTCGACGAGCGGCACACCGCCGACGGGTGCGCGTGCCGCCGACGCGGCGGCGGGGGCGATCTTCGCGGCGGAGGACATGGCAACGAAAGAAAAGCGCGGGCGGAGCGGCGTCCGCCCGCGCGTTGGGTTCAGCGGGAAATCGTCGTCAGCCAGCTGCCGTCGCGGGTCTCGAGCGAGGCGTGTTTCGCCCCGCGATTGGCGAGTTCGGGAAACAGGTGGATCGGCTGGCGATCGGTGCGCGCGATGAACGCTTCGCCGGCGGGAGTGGCTTCGAGCCGCTCGAGGATCCGGAGCATCGGCAGCGGCGGCTCGAGGCCGCGGAGATCGAGTTCCGCGGTGGAGCCGCACGGGGTCGCCGGGGCGGGACCGCGGGGCGGCTGCGGGATCGTGGCGAGCGGTGTGTCCGCGTGACGCGTGATCTTCACGTGAAACTCGGTCGGCCCGTCGACCAGATACTCCCAGGTGAAGGCGCCGTGGAACATGGCCTCGAACTGATAGTAGAGCGGGACGGGATCGTGGTCGTTGATGAGCACGAAGTGCGCGCCGACGGGCAGGTCGGCCCAGCGCTGGAAGATCTGCGCGTGTTTCACGCGGCACGGAATCCGGCGCACGTCGAACTGCGCCGGGTCGAGGATGGTGGTTTGATTCATGAGGTTCAGGACGAAGAGGTGGGCTCTGTGGCGAGGGTGAGGAGCATGGTGAACGGGCCGGCCCCGGCGCGGACCGCGTGCGGGTGATTCGGTGGGAGATGCAGCACCGTGCCGGCGGCGAGCCGGTGCCACGTGCCGGCGAAGAGAAATTCGCAATCGCCGGTGAGCACCTGGACGACGGCGCGGCGTCGGCTGGTGTGCGAGGTGAGTTCCTGCCCCGCATCGAAGGCGAAGAGCACCAGGCGCAGTTCCGGAGTCTGCAGGACGGTGCGGCTGACGATGCCGGCGGAGGAGATCTGCGCGTGGTCCGCGAGCGTGAGGGCCTCGGCGGCATCGGTCGCGAGCAGGGTGAGTGAGGACATGCGCCGAGCATAGCGCAGCGGAGCGGCGTCGACCTTGACGTGGATCAATCCCGCGCGAATTGGCGGGAAATGCGGAAGACGGGAAACGAAAGCGCGGGGGCCTTGATCTGGATCAAGGCGCGTCCGCTTGATCCGGTGTAGCTTGGGTGCGCCCACGAGCGTCAACCTTGACGCGCGCCCTCGACCCCCGAACTTCCGCACCATGTTTCGCCCGCCGTTGATTCTCCCGCTCGCCCTCGCGGCCCTGTGCCTCGCGCCGGTGCGGAGTGCAGCCCAGAACGTCCCCGACTATGAGAAGCCGCCGGTGGCCTACTCGGCGACGAAGCCCACCGAGCTGATCACGCGGCTGCAGCAGCGGATCGAGGCGGGTGAGCTGCGTTTTGCGGGCTCCGAGCGCGAGATCCTGGCGGCGTTGCTGCGCGAGGTGAAGGTGCCGGTCGAGAGCCAGATCATGGTGTTTTCGCGCACGAGCCTGCAGCGCGGACGCATCCGGCCGAGCCAGCCGCGGGCGCTGTATTTTTCCGACTCGATGTATATCGGCTGGGTGCCGGGCGGGCTGATGGAGGTGGCGTCGGTCGATCCGCAGCTCGGGCCGGTGTTCTATGCCTTCGATCCGCATGCGAAGGCACAGAAGTTCGAGCGCGATGCGGACTGCCTGCGCTGCCACGGCGGGGCGTTCGTGCGCGATGTGCCCGGTGTGTTTGTGCGCACGGTGTTTCCCGACGCCGGCGGCGAGCCGTTGCTGCGGCACGGCAGCGAGGTCGTGGACGACGAGACGCCCTTCGAGCGCCGCTGGGGCGGGTGGTATGTGACGGGCTACACCGGCCAGGTGCACCATCGCGGCAACGCCTTCGCCAGGGAGCAGGCGGAGCAGCTGATCTTCGACCTGAGCGAGACGCGGCCGACGGAGCTGTCGGCGTTCTTCGATGTGTCGCGCTACCTCGCGCCGACGAGCGATGTCGTGGCGTTGCTGGTCTTCGAGCACCAGATGACGGTGCAGAACGCGCTCACGCATGCGGCGCACAGCTGCCGCAAGATGCTCGAGTATCAGCGCGCGCTGCAGGTCGCGATGAAGGATCCGCTCACGGACGAGCCGGCCTACGACAGCGTGAAGAGCGTGTTTGCCGGCGCGGTGGACAGCATCGTCGACAAGCTCCTGTTCCGGCATGCGGCGCCGCTGCCGGCCGGCGTGACGGGGGATGCGGCGTTTCAAAAAGCGTTTGCCGCGGCGGCGAAGCGCGCCCCTTCGGGCGACTCGCTGCGCGACCTGCAGCTGCGCGACCGGGTCTTTGCGCTGCGTTGCAGCTACATGATCCACTCGGCGACGTTTGCGGCGCTGCCGCCGCAGCTGAAGACGCGCGTGCTTGAGCGGCTGCGGGCCGTGCTCAAGGGCAACGATCCCCGCGGCCGCTACGCCTATCTGCCGGCGGACGAACGCGCACGGATCGCGGCGGTGCTCGCGGCGACGCTGCCGGAATTCACCGTGGCGGCGCGGTGAGGGCGCGCCGACGAAGTCGCCGGTGCCGGGGCGTTTTGTTCACTGCACGACGATCCACACGGTGACGCCGGCGAGCGTGAGGAAGTAGGCGCCGGAGGCTCCGAGCGCGATGCGCGAGCCGAGGCCGGGGCGCAGCTCCGGCGGGAGGAGGCGGGTGTTGACGGCGAGCGTGTGCAGGCAGCTGAGGCCGAGCGCGAGGTTGTTGACGTTGGCCGCGACGATCACGAGCCAGAGCGGACTGGCGAAGGAGAGAAACGCGAAGGACATCACCACGTAGCCGAGCAGGAAGCCGTAATAGACGCGCAGCACGTGGCGCGGCTCGATGCGGCGCAGCGTGCCGGAGGAGCTCCACACGATGTCGACCCAGCGGCGGAGGAAGCCGTCGACCGTCGTGATGGTGACGGGAAACAGCACGAGGAAGCCGCAGATCAGCATGAGGTGCCACAGCACGTGTCCGAGCGTGCCGCCCACGCGGGTCTCGACGCCGCCCGCCATCATGCTGGCGAGGACCCAGCGGTCCGCGGTCGTGCCGCGCGGCAGCACCTCCATCGAGAGGATCGCGGGCAGGGCGAGGCCGATGAGCGAGGCGGGCAGCCAGACCTGCCACTGGTCGAGATGGACCATGCGCAGCCAGCCGCGCCAGCGCTCCAGCGCGGTGGGCGTGGGTTTGAAAATGGTGCCGCTGTGGGCGAGCTCGACCGGCTGTCCGCCGACCATGCTGGCGATCGCGCCGACCTTGCGGCCCATGCCCCAGCCCTGTTCGCGCGTGTAGGCGCTGATCGCGGTCTGCGTGAGGCCGCCCACGCCGGCGATGCCGGCGAGGGTGGTGAAGAGTTTCATCGACTCCACGTCGAGCTCCGGCAGCGACTCGCCGCGCCAGAGAGAGACGAAGACGTTGACCACCTTGCCGTCGGCGGCGGGCAACGAGCCGAATTGCAGGAATCCCAGCAGCGTTTCGCCGACGGTGCGCCATGAGGCGAGCGTGAGCGCGAGCACGACGAGCAGCCCGAGGACGAAGAACACCTTCACCATCACGAGGCCCTTGATGAAGCGGTAGATTGTGCCGCCGAAGATCAGCGGCACGGGCACGAGCAGCAGCAGCACGTAGGTCACCTGCCGCATCAGGCCGGTCTCCGTCGCCGGATCGGGGATGCGGCCGAGGATCACGGCGGCGGCGGTGACGGCGACCGCGGAGAGCTGGAACGGCAGCATCGTCCAGAAATCGATCGCGAGGTAGGTAAACGTCCAGAAGCGCGAGCCCGGCTTCAGCCGCAGCTTGCCGGTCATGATGCCCTCGCCGGTCGCGAGTGTGTAGCGCGAGGCCTCGACGTTGTAGATGTATTGGGCGAGCAGCGTGAGCAGCGTGATCCAGAGCAGCGCGCCGCCGTAGCGGGCGGTGACGGCCGGGCCGATGAGCCACTCGCCCGCGCCGAGCGAGGCGCCGGCCATCACGATGCCGGGTCCGAGGCACTGCCGCCACGTGCGGCGCGGCGGCGCCTCGAGCTCGCCGGTGTTCCACGGCGGGAGCCCGGTGCGCGATTCACGGGGCGGGGTGGCGGACGCCGCGGAAGCGTCGCTGGTGGCGGGGTGGGGTGACTCGGCCATCCCCGCACTGTTCGCAGGGCCCCGGTAAATGCGACCGATTTTCGTGGCCTACCGTGTCAGCGGGCGGCCGGGCGGCGCCGCGACGGCGGCAACGTTTCCACGAGCTGATTCGGCTGGCCCGGGTTTTTCCGCAGGACAAAGGCATCGTAGAGCCGGCCCGTCGCGGTGCGGGCCTGGTAGCGGAGCTCGTCGAGACCCACGTCGATGATCTGATAGAGCTGCGTGTCCTCGGCGGTGCGCAAGGCGAACTCCGTGGTGATGTCATACATCTTGGGACCGCTGACGGAGACGACATACACCGTGCCGATGGCCGGATCGTAGGCCTGCTGGTAGCCCTGCGGCAGATTGACGGAGCCGCCGCGACCGGCGACATCGCCGGTGCGGGCGTAGGTGTGGTCGTGGCCGGTCAGCACGAGGTCGACCTTGAATTCATCGAGGACGGGTTTCCACAGCGCGCGCAGCTCGGGGTTGTCGCGGTTCCGGGCGGGCGAAAACACCGGGTGGTGAAACGTCACGACCGTCCACCGCGCCGGGTTTTTCTCGAGAACACTGCGAAGCCAGGCGACCTGTTCCCGCTGCTGCCGGTTCGAATCGAGCGAGATGATGCGCGTGCCCTGGTAATCGATGAAGTAGCAGGTTTCCTCCAAGCCGGCCGGCGCGCCCTGCTCGGGAAACGCGAACTGCGCCCGCCAGTGGCGCGCGAGCGCGCGGGTGCCGGGCTTGGCGGGGCGGTCGGACAGCGGACGTTTGTCGGGCTGCGCGCCGATCAGGTCCGCGGCGGCGAAGCCGGTGAGTGCGGTGATGCCGTCGTCGGCCGCGCGGACGATCTGCGTGGCGTCGAGGCGCAGGGTGCCGATGCGGCCGGCCGCGTCGGCCACGAGCCACTTCTCGCCGACGGCTTTGCCGTTGGGGTCGCGCTGCGTCTCGATCGCGACGGTCACGGGGATCGTGGTGCCGTCTTTGCGGTGCCAGAGCCGCTCGCTTTCCGGTCCGGCGCCGGAGTTGAAAAACTCGTGGTTCCCGGGCGTGGCGATCACCGGGATGGTGGCGTTGACCCAGGCCGGGGCGCCGAACCATTCGCCCCATTCGGCGTCGCGGGTCGCGCGGTTGATCAGGTCGCCGGCGTGGAGCGTGAACGCGGCGCGCGGGGCATCGCGGAAGGACTCGCGGAAGACGCGCGACCAGTGGGTGCGGATGTCGTTCTGCGCGTCGCCAAAGTAGATGAACGTGAACGGCCGGGGCGTGGCGGCCGCCGTGCGGAAGTGGAACCACTCCGAGAAATTGGCGCCGTCGCCCACGCGGTAGGCGTAGAGCGTGTCGGGGGTGAGGCCGGTGAAATTGACCGAGTGGCAGTGCGCTTCGCCGAGGTCGGTGACGAGCGATTCGGTCCGGGCGGGGAAGGCGCGCGGCGTCAGGTCGCGGCCGAGATCGGTGGCGGGCGAGACTTGGGCGAGCGCGCGGACGATCGAGACATCCGTGCGCCACGTGACTGCTTGCGAGGTCGCGGGATCACCGGACCACGTCAGCACGATCCGGTCCGGCAACGGCCGCGGCGCGTGCGCCTGGCGCTCGGGGAACGGGGTGGGCTTCCATGCGTCGCTTTCGTGGCCCTGATGGGCGGAGGCAGTCGCGGCGAGCAGGAGCGCGGCAAGGCAGCAGCGGGAAATCATCCCGCCAGCCTGCCGGCGCGGCGTGACGACGCAAAGGCGGGCGCGTGACGATCGTGCGAATTTCGCCGCCGGCTCAACTCAGCGGGCGGGCGATCTGGGAGGAGATCGCGCGCCAGCGTTCGGCAATCCACGTGTTGGCGATGATTCCCTCCTGCGCGAGGCGGAGCATCACGTCGTGCAGCGTGGAGGCCTCGTGGTCGAACGAGCCGCCGGTCCGGAGCCGGACGGCGGAGGAGTGCCACGCGGCGCGCGTGTCGCCGCGGAGCAGGCCGGCTTCGTCGGCAGCATCGAGCAGCGTGTAGAGCACGGGTGCGGTCTGGCGGATCCGCAGGGACTGGATGGGAGAGAGCAGACCCGCGGAGCCGAGCGAGGCGGAGGAGGACGTGTTCATGGTGCGTTGGGCGCGGGCGTGGGGGAAACGGAAAGGGATGCCGGCGTGGCGGCGGCCGGCGCGGGTGGCTCCGCGGAGGCCGCGGAAGCCGTGCGGACCCGCAGGCGGAGCGGCGCGCGGCGGCGCTTGGCGGCCTGGGTCTTCTTGGCGCGGGCGGGGCGCGCGCGGCGTTCGCGGTGCTGCTCTTCCGCCGTGGCGGTGAGCGACCGCAGATGCTTGCGGGCGCGTTTCACGGCCTTGCGCGCTTTCCGGTGGGCTTTCTTCGCGCGCTTCACCTCGGCCTTGGCGGCATCCGCGTCGAGCTGAGTTCGTTCCAGAGCGGCTTCGGCTCCGGCAATGGCCGCGGCCAGAAACGCGGGGGTGTGCCGCGACTGCGCTTTGGGACCGTTCTTCCTGCTCATCGGAGTGAAGCTGCGAACCGATTTTCGCGGAGCAGTGTCCCGACGGGATCGAGGTCCGGCAAGGCTGGGAATGTTACGATTACGGAACGGTCACGAGCGTGACGATTTCGCGGCGTCGCCGCTCCGGGCTGGCGCGGCGAGCGGGAGCGGGGCACGCTGGAGGTGAGCTGAGACATGAACGGACGTGTGATCGCGATCGGCGACATCCATGGCTGCGCGCGGGAATTCGAGGCGCTGCTGGAGAAGGTGCGTCCCGCCCGCGGCGACCGCGTGATCCTGCTCGGCGACCTGGTGAACCGCGGGCCCGACAGCGGGCGGGTGCTGGCGCTCGCGCGGGAGCATGCGCACCGCGCGCTGCTGGGGAATCACGAGCTGCGGCTGCTCAATTACCGGAAGACCGGCGACCCCACGCACCTGAAGAAGACCGATTACGAGACGATGAAGCAGCTCAGCGCGAAGGACTGGGCATATCTCGCGGCGATGCCGCTCAGCCACGAGGTGCCGGAGCTGCGGACCGTGCTGGTGCATGCGGGCTTTCTGCCCGGGCGGCCGTGGCGCGGGCAGCCGGCGCGCGTGGTGACGCGGATCCAGGTGGTCGGTCCCGACGGCGAGCCGCAGAAGCGGTCCGCGTATCCGGACCGGCCGCACTGGTCGACGCTCTGGCACGGTCCGCCCTTCGTGGTCTACGGGCACACGCCGCGGCGCGAGCCGGCGCGGGAGCGTTGGTCGCTCGGGATCGATACGGCGTGTGTGCAGGGCGGCATGCTGACCGCCTGCATTCTGCCCGGGGCCGAATTGGTGCAGGTGGCGGCCGCGGAGCGCTACTTCGAGGGTTGAGCGGCGATTTCACCGGATCGTGACCGGGGCGGGTTGCGGTGACGGGGCCGAGTAGGATCCTCCGCGCGGTCGTGAGGACTTATCGGGAAATCTTTTGTGCGGCGGAGAACTGTCCGGAAACGGAGTTTGCCCCGCGGATGTTCTGGCGGGCGCTGCCGCCGTTGCTGCGACCACTCGCCTGGGGCGTGTGGTGGTGCGACCGGCGCTATTTCCAGCCGGATTTCGAGCTGCTCGCATCCGTCGGGGAAGCGTGCCACGAGCGGGCGCTGGAGCGGGAGATCGCCGAGTTCAGATCGGACGGACGCAACGCCCGGTTCTGGCGCCGGCGGATGCGGCTGCGCGTCTCGACGCGCCGGGTGCGTCAGGCGCTCGTCGCGATGCGGGACCGCCAACTCACCGCGTCGCTGCCGCTCGGCCGTTGAGGCCGGCGGCGCGACGGGGCGGGGCTCAGAGTTTCCAGCGCAGGCCGAAGTTGGCGGTCCAGCCGTATTCCTCGAACTGCACGAAGCGCGGCGGCTGCCCGCCACCGCGTTGGAAGACGCGGAAGGGCTCGTTGGTGAGGTTCGAGACTTCGGCGAAGAGCTCGAAGTTCCGCGTCACGCGGAAGGAGGTCGAGAGATCGAGCTGCGCGAAGTCGTCGATCCAGATATCGGTCGTCTCGTCGGCGCCGATCGGCTCGTCTTCGCGCAGGTGGGCGTCGCGCCAGTTGAGCGCGAGGCGGGCGAAGAAGCGGCCTTTCTCGTAGGTGAGGGCGACGTTGCCGGTGACGTCCGACTGGCCGATGAACGGCAGGGTCTCGCCGGGGCGGGTCGGATAGGTGGCCTTGCTGTCGACGAGCGTCGTGTTGGCCATGAAGCCGAAGCCGTCGAACGGTGCGGGCAGGAAGCGGAGCTGCTGCTGCCAGGCGAGTTCGAGGCCGGAGACCTTGCCGTCGCTGCCGTTGCGGAACGTGATCAGGTCGTAGTTGGGAAACGCCGGGTCGCCGCCGGGGATCGTGATCCCGTAGCTGAAGTTATCGATCCGCTTGTGGAACACCGCGGCGGAGACGAGGCCGAGGGAGGGCAGGTAGTATTCGAGGCTGGCGTCGAAATTGCGGGCTTCGAGGGTGGCGAGGCGCGGGTTGCCGGCCGTGACGTCCGTGTCCGCGTCGGCCACGTTGCGGTAGATTGCCGACTCGGAGAACGTCGGGCGCATGAGTGAGGTCGTGTAGGACACGCGGCCGACGAGCTGGCGGGTGAAGTCGTGCCGCACCGCGACACCGGGGAGGAGATTCTCGTAGTCGCGGCTGGCGGAGGTCGGCGATACGGTGGTGCCGCGGATCTGGTTGCCGCGGGTGGAGAACTTGGTGCGTTCGACGCGGGCGCCGCCGAGCACGTGCGTCGCGCCCGTGGTGAATCCGCCCATCACGTAGCCGGCGAGCACGTTCTCCTCGCTGTTCCAGTCCTCGACATCGGTGTCGGGGAAGAGCGGGGTGCCGCGGAACGCCGCACGGTTGCCGAGGAATTCGCGCTGGGACTTCTCGGGATCGATCTGCGGGACGCGCGGGCCGAACGGATAGGCGCTGACCCGGCCGGCGAGGTTGGCGAAGGTGAAGGTGGCGGGTGCGGTGTAGCGGGCGACGTCGTTGATGTTGTCCTTTTCCTTCGTGCGATACGCGGCGCCGGTTTTCAGATAGGAGGGTGTCGCGCCTTCGAAGTCGCGCCGCACGTGCACGGCGAAGTTGGTGTCGCGCTCCTCACCGCCGCTGTTGAGCAGCTGGAGGCGGTCGAGGGTCTCGTAGTTGGCGGGGTTCGAGATGTCGGCGCCGGAGAGTTGTTCGACCTTGAGGGCGTAGAGGCCGGCGAAGGTATAGCGGAACGACGTGTCGGCGGCGTTGCGGCGGAGGCGCACGGTGAGTTCGTCGGGCCGCGTTTCCTCGCCGAGGGAATGGGCGGCGCGGGCGTTGATCGTCCACGGGCCGGTCTTGCGGTTGAAGTCAGCGGAGAACGCCTGAAGCGCCTGATC
>JACCED010116675.1_pt1 | contig 19870 bp, 17 predicted proteins | sample 7455021 | NCBI WGS metagenome assembly JACCED01 (sample SAMN15323456, study PRJNA562643) | freshwater metagenome | isolation source: river surface water | place: USA:Blue River Watershed | collected 2017-08-19 | reverse complement strand
TTGGGATTGAAAGCGCAGCTCGGTCGCGGTTTTGCAGATGTTTTTGCCAAAGTCGAAGGCGATGCGCTCGGTCCGCCCCGGGGCCAGTTTGAAGTTTCGGGTCACCTGTTCCTGCCGTTCTGCCGTGACGGCCATCAGCTGCACCTGTCCTTCATAAAGGCGGTCGCTCGGATTGAAGACCTTGGTGTCCACGATGTGGGTCGAGGGGTAGCAGTCGGCCGTTTGCACCTGCAGAACACCGCCGATGACCTTGGCGTTCATCGCGACCGGCGGCAAAAGAACCTGGGCCTCGCTCTGGGTGGCCAGGCACAGCAGCGCCAGGGCAAACGGAAGATTTTTCATTTTTCGATTATACAAATCATAAAAATATGACTGTAAATTCCCAAGATTTCGCAAGTGCTTCTTGGTGGCCTGGGCCTTCCCGCATGCGCACGCTCAGCCGGGCGGGAAAACCACCAAACCCTGGTTTGAGGGGTTCACGCAGAAAAAAAGGACTCAGATCGCTCTGAGTCCTTTTTTCTTTGGGTTTTGGCTCCCCGACCTGGGCTCGAACCAGGGACCTACGGATTAACAGTCCGGCGCTCTACCGACTGAGCTATCGGGGAATAGCCTGACATTATAGCCCGATTCACAGGGGGCTTTGGCCTTGGGCGATGCGGTCCATGAAGCGGCGGGCTTCGCTTTCGGGGTCGTGGGCCGCCACCAGCGCGCGCACCACGGCCACGGAACCCACGCCGCTGGGCAGCACCTCGTCCAGGCGCGCGAAGTCGATGCCGCCAATGGCCACCAGTGGGCGGTGGCGCATCAGGCGCGCATAGGCGGCGAGCCGCCCCGGGCCTTGCGGCGCGGTCGCCATGCGCTTGAGCGTGGTCGCATAGACCGCACCCAGCGCGAGGTAGCTGGGCGCCACGCTTTCGGCGCGCAGCAGCTCGGCGTAGCCGTGCGTGCTCAGGCCCAGGCGCAGGCCGGCCGCGTGAATCGTCTGCAGGTGTTCGCGCGCGCCTTCCAGGTCTTCCTGGCCCAGGTGCACGCCGTAGGCGCCCGCGTCGATGGCTTCGCGCCAGTGGTCGTTGATGAAGAGCCGGCTGGCCGTGCCCTGCACCGCGCGCACGGCGGCCTGCACCTCGCGGGCAATGGCGCTGCCGTCTTCGGACTTGAAGCGCAATTGCAGTGTGGGCACGCCCGCCTGCGCCATGCGCCCGACCCAGTTGGCGTCGGGCAGCACGGCATACAGGCCCAGGCGCTGCGGGCAAGCGGGAAAGGCGTCGGCGCGCGGCCTGGTGTCGACGCCAAAGTCCTCGGGCGCATCGGGCCAGGCGGCGGGGTCGGCACGGCCTGTGCGCTCGGCCTGCTTCGCCCAGGCGCGTGCCAGCAGCCGCGCGTCGTCTTCCACAAAGCCCAGGCTGCGGCAGGCGGCCCGCACGTTGGCGCCGAGCGCACCGTCGGCCGCGTCACCGGGCTGGGCGCAGTCCGCCAGGGGGCGGGGCTCGCCGGTTTGCAGGGCGCTGTGGTGGTCGAGGATGTCTTGCGCGAACGAGAGTGCCATGCCCGATCCTCAGCTGTGGTGCCAGAACGGCGTGCCCAGCACGGGCGTGCTGGGTTGCGCGACGTCCTGCGCCGACATCGCGCCCGCGCGGTGCGCGCTGCGCCCCGCGCGCACGGCGTCGGCAAAGGCCTCGGCCATGGCGGGCGGGTCTTGCGCGAGGGCGACGGCGGTGTTGAGCAGCACGCCGTCGTAGCCCCATTCCATCACCTGGCAGGCGTGCGAGGGCAGGCCCAGGCCGGCGTCGACGATCAGCGGCACCTGCAGGCGCTCGCGCAGCGTGCGCAGCGCGTGCGGGTTGACGGGGCCCTTGCCGGTGCCGATCGGCGCGGCCCAGGGCATGACGGCCTGACAGCCCACGTCGACCAGGCGCTGGCACAGCACCAGGTCGTCGGTGCTGTAGGGCAGCACCTTGAAGCCCATGCGCAAGAGCTGCTCGGCGCAGGCCACCAGGTTGAGCGTGTCGGGCTGCAGGGTGTAGTCGTCGCCGATCAGCTCGAGCTTGAGCCAGTTGGTCTCAAACACCTCGCGCGCCATCTCGGCCGTGGTCAGCACCTCGCGGATGCTGTGGCAGCCCGCGGTGTTGGGCAGCACCGGCACGCCGCAGCCGCGCAGCAGTTCCCAAAAACCGCTGTGGCTCTCGCCGCCCGCGGTTTGGCGGCGCAGCGAGGCGGTGAGCATGCCGGGGCGGCTGCGTTCGATCGCCTGCGCCAGCACGGCGGGCGAGGGGTAGCGCGAGGTGCCGAGCAGCAGGCGGCTTTGCAGGCGTTCGCCGTAGAGGAAAAAGTCGTCGTTCTGGGCGTCGTTCATGGTGTTCAGCCGCCCGTCACGGGCGAAATCAGTTCGAGCTGGTCGCCGTCTTGCAGCACGGTCTCGGCGTAGCGCGCGCGCGGCACGAACTGCAGGTTGACCGCGGCCGCGAACGGCGGCTGCACGCCGCTGGCGCGCGCCGCGTCGGCCAGCGTGCTGCCGGCGGGCAGGCGCAGGGCCTGGCCATTGAGGGTGAGGGTGAGGGTGTTCATGCGGGTGTTCACAGCAGCCCCCATTGTCGCGCGAGCGCGCTCTCGCCCGTGGCCAGCCACTGCAGGGCGGCGTCGTGCACCGCGGGCGAAATCAGGTAGCCGTGGCGGTACAGACCGTTGACCTGCAGCACGCCATCGCCCAGGGGGCGCAGCGCGGGCAGGTTGTCGGGCAGGGTGGGGCGTGCCTGGGTGGCGATCTCGACGATGCGCGCCTCGGCGAAGCCGCTGTCCACGGTGTAGGCCGCGCTCAGCAGCTCCAGGGTGGAGCGCACGCTCGCGGGCGAGAGGTCTTCGGTCTCGATTTCGGTGGCGCCGATCACAAACAGGCCGTCTTGCTTGGGCGCGATGTAGATCGGGTAGCGCGGGTGGATCAGGCGGGTGGGCCGCTGCAGCGTCACGCCCGGCGCGTGCAGGCGCACCACCTCGCCGCGCACGCCGCGCAGTTCGCGCCAGGCCACGCGCGCGCCCAGGCCCCGGCAGTCGACGATCTGACCCGCTTGGGGAAATGTCGCGCGCAGACTCGCCGCGTCGTGGCCCTCAATGGGGCTGTGCCAGCGCAGATCGACGCCGGCCTGCTGCAGCGCGAGCAGCAGCGCGTCCAGCAGCTGGCGGTTGTCGAGCTGGCCTTCGCCCGGCAGGTACAGGCCTTGCGCGAAGCGGCCGGCCACCGCGGGCTCGAGCGTGGCCAGCCCTTCGCTCGTCAACGACTCGGGCGCGGGCAGCGCGGGCAGCTGCGCATGGGTGCGGCGGATCAGGCCTTCGAAGCGCCGCGCCTCGGCCTGGTCCTGCCGGTGCCAGAGGATCAGCGTGCCGTTTTGCTGGAAATACACGGGCGCGGGCAGCGTGGCCAGCAGCGCGGGCCAGCGGGCCAGCGCGTGCAGGCCCATCTGCACCACCGGCAGCTCGGTGATGGCCGATTCGGCCAATGGCGCGAGCATGGCCGCCGCGGCGCGCGCGGCCGAATGCAGCGCGTCGGGCCCGTGCGCGTCGTGCACCTGCACGCGCGCACCCTGGACCGCCAGCGAGTATGCGAGCAGGCGGCCCATGAGACCGCCGCCCAGCACCACCACGTCATGACTCATGCTTCAACTCCCAGATAATCGGGCCCATGCAAGCCCCTTTCACACCCCCCACCGAGCGCTATGTGCGCGTGCTGACCATCGCCGGCTCCGACAGCGGGGGCGGCGCGGGCATCCAGGCCGACCTCAAGACCTTTGCCGCGCTGGGTTGCTACGGCATGAGCGCGATCACCGCGCTCACGGCGCAAAACACGGTGGGCGTGCAGGCCATCCATGCGGTGCCGGCCGAGTTTTTGCGTGCGCAACTCGCGTCGGTCCTGGACGACATCGGCGTCGACGCGGTCAAGATCGGCATGCTGCACACGCCCGAGGTGGTGCGCACCGTGGCCTGGGCGATCGAGCGCTACGGCCTGCAGCGCGTGGTGCTGGACCCGGTCATGGTGGCCACCAGCGGCGACCGCCTGATCGCCGAAGAAACGGTGGAGGTGCTGGTGCGCGAGCTGTTCCCGCTGTGCACCGTGGTCACGCCCAACCTCGACGAGGCGGCGCTGCTGATCGGCCGCCCCATCACGGGCGCGCACGCGCTGGAAGACGCGGGCCGCGCCCTGCTGGCCATGGGCGCACGGGCCGTGCTGGTCAAAGGGGGGCACCTGCCTGGCGACGAGGTGCTGGACCTGCTGCTGCAGCCCGAGCGTAGCCCTGTGCGCCTGGCCTCGGCGCGCATCGCGAGCCGCAATGTGCATGGCACCGGCTGCACGCTCTCGTCGGCCATCGCCGCGCAGCTCGCGCAGGGTTTGGCCTTGGACGAGGCGGTGCAGCGCGCACGCGCCTACATCCTGCGCGCCATCGCCGAAGGGGCCGCCGTGCAGACCGGCCAAGGCCACGGACCGCTCAACCACGGCCACGCGCCGCTGCCTGCGCAACGCGTGCCCTTGTGAGCGGCGGGTCGCCATCTCAGGCGGCCTGAGCGGGGCGCGCGCGCGTGAGCGCCGCCAGCACAAAACACAGGCCCAGCGCCACCAGCGAAGCGCCCCATTGCGGCGCCAGGCGCTCGACCGCGTGATAAACCACCACGCCAAGCAGCCACAGCGCCACGGCAGAGCGGTCGACCGCGTTGCGCTGCGGCTGCGCTGCGTCGCCCAGGCCGAGGCGGCCGAGGATCACACCATACAGGGGCACGAACACCGAACTGAGCATGAGCAGGAAGGGCTCGAGGCTGTGCATGGGCAAGACCATGGCCATGCCGGTGCAGGCCAGCGCGATCCACACGCCCCAGCGGCGCAGCGGGCCCGGGCGCAGGCTGCTGCTGGAGACGGCGGCCGAATACACATCGCCATAGGCGTTGTCGAGTTCGTCGAGCAGGATCAGGCCCAGCGCGAGCAGGCCGCCTTGCGCCAGCAGCAGCGCGGTCACCAGGTCGGTGCCGGGCTCGCTGACGCTGGCCACCAGCACGCCCAGCGCGTAACACCAGGCGTTGGCCAGGGCGTAGCCGAGCCATGTGCCGCCCAGCGTGCTGCGCGTGCCGCGGCCGTGGCGCGCGTAGTCGGCCACCAGCGGCAGCCACGAGACGGGCATGGCCATCACCAGGCCCAACGCCGAGAGCATGCCCATCTGGCCATTGCCCTCGCGCGCCAGGAAGGCGTCGACGCCTTTGTCCTGCAACACGCCCAGGAAGTGCCAGCTCAGCCACAGCAGCGAGAGCACCACCAGCGGCAGGCCCACGCGCGCGACGAAGCGGCGCACCAGGGTGAGCATGGAGCCAGTCATCAGCAAGGTGAGCACGCCACCCCACAGCAGCGTCGCAAGCACGATCGCCAGCGGACCCGAGCCGATGCCGAAGACCTGGCCCAGGATCGCGATCGTGCCGTCGCGCATCACCACCAGCTCGAAGGCGGTCCAGCCCAGCAGCTGCACGATGTTGAGCAGCACCGGCAGGCGCGCGAAGGCACTGCCGTAGGTGGCGTGCATCAGGCCCGCGCTCGACAGGCCGGTGCGGGTGCCGATGGCGGCGGTCCAGCCCAGCAGGCCGGCACCGATCAGCGAACCGAGCGCGATGGCCCACAGGGCCTCGCGTGTGCCCACGGCCGGCACCAGGTAGGCGCCGACCTGCATGACCAGCAGCCCGACGCCGAGGCTGAACCACAGCGAGAGGTGGGCGGAAAAACCGAAGACGCGCTCTTCAGGCGCGACGGGCGAGAGCGCCGCGGAGGGCGTGGGGTTCGTGGACATGGTCCATGCTCTTTCTGCACGATGGCATCAGGGCAGTGGAGGACTGGCGATGGGCGGAAAAAGGGTCTGGGACCCGTGTGCATCGGTCAGGCTTCCCTGCGCGAGGATTACCTCAATCAGGTTCAAAGGGACTTTCTCAGTCGGCACCTGGGCAGGTGCCAACACCCCTAGCGGATGCCGCAGCGCGCGCTGCAGCGGTGTGGATTTTAGACCAAGCCCAGCCGCTGGTGCAGCGTGGTCGAGGTGGTGGTGTACTGCAAGAGCGTCTTCTCCTGCGGCCACAGGTGGGCGGCGGCGCCAAAAGCGGCCAGCGTGGCTTCGTGGAAGCCGCACAGGATCAGCTTCTTCTTGCCCGGGTAGGTGTTGATGTCGCCCACCGCAAAGATGCCCGGCGCGCTGGTGGCAAAGGTCTCGGTGCAGACCACCAGCTGCTTGCGCTCGATCTGCAGGCCCCACTGCGCCACCGGGCCGAGCTTGGGCGAGAGGCCCAGGGCCATGACGAGCTGGTCGCAGGGCTGCGGCACTTCCTGGCCGTCGGCGTTGAGGTACTGCAAGGCCGTGAGGCGCTCGCCTTCGGTCATGAGGGCGGTGGGTTGGCCAGCGACAAAACGGATCTGGCCGGCGGCCACAGCGGCCTGGAAGGCGGCCACGCGCTCGGGCTCGGCGCTGAACTGCTCGCGCCGGTGCATGAGCGTGACGCTGGCGGCGGTGCCCAGCGCATCCAGCGCGCACTGCAAGGCGGCATCGCCATCGCCGGTCACGAGGAGGTGCCGGCCACGGAAATTGGGCAGAGATTGCGAGCCGTACCAAATGTGCCGGCCCAGGTGCGGCGCCAGGCCCTCGATGGGCAGGCTGCGCGGCACGAAGGCGCCGACACCAGCGGCGATGAACACGGTCTTGGCGACCCAGGTGGTGCCGGTGTTCGTCTGTACCTGCCAGCGGCCATCGTCCTGCGCTTGCAGGGTCTCGACGGTTTGGCCCAGGTGGAAAGTCGGCTTGAAGGGCGCGATTTGCTGCTGCAGGCGCTCGACCAGTTCACGCCCGGTGCAGACCGGAATGCCGGGAATGTCGTAAATGGGTTTGTCGGCGTAGAGCTCGGCGCACTGACCGCCCGCATGGGGCAGGGCGTCGACGATGTGGCAGGCGATGCCCTGCAAGCCGAGCTGGAAGGCCTGGAACAGGCCCACCGGGCCAGCCCCGATGACGAGCGCGTCGGTGTCGATCGGGGTGCTGGCCATGTCAGGCCTCCCGCCGAGCCGCCTCAAGGGAGGCCTCGCCCCCTTGGGGGGCAGCGATGACACGAAGTGCAGAGCGTGGGGGCATTTTTCGTTAACGGACCAATTCCTTGAGCTTGCCGCTCTTGTCTTTCCACTCGTCGGCGTCGGGCAGCGGGGCCTTGCGCTTGGTGATGCTCTTCCAGGTGGGCAGCTGGGCCAGCTCGGCGTTGAGCTTGATCATGTGCTGCTGGTCCTTGGGCAGGTCTTCCTCGGCAAAGATCGCGTTGGCCGGGCACTCGGGGATGCACACGGCGCAGTCGATGCACTCATCGGGGTCGATGGTCAGGAAGTTCGGGCCTTCACGGAAGCAGTCCACCGGGCAGACATCGACGCAGTCGGTGTATTTGCAGCGGATACAGGATTCGGTAACAACGTGGGTCATGGTGGACTCTGGCAAGGGGGACGGGGCGGTCGGCAGACCGGCCCCTGTCGAAAACCCTGATTTTAAAGGACTCGGTTCACCAGCACGGCGCCCGAGGTCTTGTGGCTGGCGGTGTCCACCAGCACCAGGGCGCCCAGGATGCGCGACTGGGCAAAGGGCAGGGTCACCAGCGGCTCCTGCAGCGCCAGGGTCACGTGGCCGATGGCGTTGGGGGGCAGCTCGGTGGCTTCTTCTTCGGCCAGGGTGTTCACGTCCAGGCGGTGCACCACGCGCTGCACCTTGGCCTTGACCCAGCGGTGGCCGTGCAGCGCCCAGTAGACGCGGCCGGGCACCAGAGGCTCGTCGTCCATCCAGGCGATGGTGGTGTTGAGCGTGCGTTGGCCTTCGGGCGCGCCTTCGCCGGCCAGAATCCAGTCACCGCGCGAGACATCGACCTCGCGGTCGAGCACGATGCCGGCGCTGTGGCCAGCGGCCTTGTTTTGCGGCTGGCGCGTGGCCGAGAGCACCTGCGAGACCACGGCCGTCTGGCCGCTGGGGAAGACCTTGACGGTCTGGCCCGGCGTCACGCTGCCTGTGGCCACGCGGCCCCAGAACACGCGGCGGCCCTGGGTGGTCACGCCCGAGTCGTGGAATTTCTCGACCCACTGCACCGGGAAGCTGAAGGCCACCTCGGTCTCCGCCGGGGTGACGGGCAGGTCTTCCAGAATCTCCAGCAGGCTGGGGCCGGTGTAGCCGCACCAGTCGCTTTGGCCATTGTTCTCGCGCTCCACCACGTTCCAGCCCTTGAGGGCGGAGACGGGCACCACGGCGGTCACGCGGATGCCGGCCTCTTGGGCGAACTTGTCCAGAGCGCCTGCAATATTCTTGTACGCCACAGCCGCATCGGCCACGGCGTCGAGCTTGTTGATGGCGAACACGACGGACGGCACGCGCAGCAGGTTCACCAGCAGCGAGTGGCGGCGGGTTTGCGGCAGCAGTTGCAGCGCGGGCTTGGCCCAGTCGAGCTTGATGGCGTCGACCAGCACCACGGCGGCGTCCGCACTCGATGCCGCCGTGACCATGTTGCGGGTGTACTGCTCGTGGCCCGGGGCGTCGCCGATGATGAACTTGCGGCTGGAGGTAGAGAAGTAGCGGTAGGCCACGTCGATGGTGATGCCTTGCTCGCGCTCGGCGCTCAGGCCATCGGTCAGCAGCGCCAGGTCGGTTTCGCCCGAGCGCTGCACGCCAGCCAGGTGGTCTTGCAGCACGGCCTTGGTGTCGACCAGCAGGCGACCGATCAGCGTGCTCTTGCCGTCGTCGACCGAGCCGCAGGTGATGAACTTGAGGGCGGAGAAATGTTGTTCGTTGTGCATGTGGTTCTCCCGGCTCAGAAGTAGCCGTCTTTCTTGCGCTTTTCCATCGACGCTTCGGAGGTCTTGTCGTCCATGCGGGTGGCGCCGCGCTCGCTGACCTCGGCGGCCAGGGTCTCGATCACGATCTGCTCGGGCGTGGCGGCATCGCTTTCGACCGGGCAGGTGCAGGTGATGTCGCCCACGGTGCGAAAACGCACATCGCGGATTTGCACCTGTTCGCCGTCCTTGGGCGGCGTGAGTTCGGTCACCGGCACCAAGAGGCCGCGGCGGTCCACGACTTCGCGTTTGTGCGTGTAGTAGATCGAGGGCAAGGCGATGTTTTCGCGGGCGATGTACTGCCACACGTCCAGCTCGGTCCAGTTGGAGATCGGGAACACGCGGAAGTGTTCGCCCGGGTGGATGCGGGTGTTGAACAGCGTCCACAGCTCGGGGCGCTGGGCCTTGGGCTGCCACTGGCCGAAGCTGTCGCGGTGCGAAAAGATGCGTTCCTTGGCGCGGGCCTTTTCTTCGTCGCGGCGCGCGCCGCCGATCAGCGCGTCAAAGCGGAATTCTTCGATCGCTTCGAGCAGGGTGACCGATTGGTGCACGTTGCGGCTCTCGCCCGGATGGGCCAGGCGCACGGTGCCGCGCTTCATCGAGTCTTCGACGTTGCGCACGATCAGCTCAGCGCCCAGTTCCTTGGCCCTGAAGTCGCGGAAGTCGGTCACTTCCGGGAAGTTGTGGCCGGTGTCGATCATCAAGAGCGGGTAGGGCAGGCGGCCGGCACCAAAGGCCTTTTCGGCGCACCTCAGCATGACCAGCGAGTCCTTGCCGCCGGAGAACAAGAGGGCGGGGCGCTCGAAGGCGGCGGCAACTTCGCGCAGGATGAAGATGGTTTCCTCTTCCAGCGCATCGAGGTGGCTGTTGCTGAGGGTGTGCAGCGGTTCGGTCATGGCGTTCATGGCTTTTCTCATTTCTTCACATGCAGGCCGCATTCCTTGGCGGCTTCGTCTTAACTTCGGCCGGTCTCTGAAGAGACCTTAACTTCGGCAGAGCCGAAGTTAGCCTGCGCTGAAACAGCGACCTGCGGGCTGTCGCCCGCATGCGGTTTGACATGCAAACCGCATTCTTTGAGGTCGCTGTTTTCCCACCACCAGCGGCCGGCGCGAAACTCTTCGCCCAGGCTGATGGCGCGCGTGCACGGCGCGCAGCCGATGCTCGGGAAAAACTGGTCGTGCAGCGGGTTGTAGTCCACCTGGTGCTCGGCGATGTAGTGCCACACATCGCCCCAGGTCCAGTTCGCCAAGGGGTTGAACTTGGTCAAGCCTTTGCTCGCGACTTCGCTGTCGTCTTGCAGCGGCACTTCGGCGCGGGCATTGGACTGCTCCTTGCGCAGGCCGGTGATCCAGGCCTTCTGGCCAGCCAGGGCGCGCGCCAACGGCTCCATCTTGCGGATGTTGCAGCAGGCCTTGCGCAGCTGCAGGCTCTTGTACATCGCGTCCTGGCCCTCGTTGCGGATGAACCAGACCACCGATTCCAGCTCGGGGCGGAACACCTTCACCGGGGCACGCGAGTGCGCCTGGGTGCGTTCGAGCAGGGCCAGGGTGTCGGTGTGCAACGCGCCGGTGTCCAGCACGAAGATGGGGATGTCCAGGCGCAGGCGGTTGATGATGTGGGTGATGACCACGTCTTCGGCGCCCAGGCTGGAGGCCTGTGTGAGCGGCTGGAAGTCGGCGGCGGCGCGCGTGAGCAGGGCCTCGGTCTCGGCCAGCTTGGCGGCGAAGTCGGGGCTGGCCTGGGCGTGCAAATCTGTGGCTTTTTGGGCGGTGGCCTTGCCCGGGGCTTGGCGGGAAGAAATCAGGCTGGAACTCATCACGCGGCCTTGGCAAACAGAGGGCGGGTGTCCACGGCCGAGCCCTGGTAGAAGCCGACGTAGCGGTCCAGCTGGCGCTGAGCCGCCGAGGCGTCCACGCCTTCGGCCAGCACGGCCACGTCAAAGCCGGTGCGCTGCATCTGCACCAGCTGGTCGATCAGCACATCGCCGGTGGCGCGCAGCTCGCCGGCAAAGTGCAGGCGGCGGCGCAGCAAAAAGGCCTGGCTGTAGGCGCGGCCATCGGTGAAGGTGGGGAATTGCAGGTGGATGCGGGTGATGCCACTCAGGTCGAGCGTGCGCGGGTCCACGTCGTTGGCCAGTTCGAGCGTGCCGGCCAGGCTGTCGGCCTGGTGTTCTTGGGCGGTGATGATTTTCATGGGGTGTGCTCCCTGCGTTCAGACGGTTTCGGCGTCGGTGGCCGGATGGCGCGCGGCGTTGGCGGCGGTCTTGAAGGGCTCGTGGCCGACGCGGCGCAGCGTCTCGATGAAGGCTTCTTGCTGGCCGTTGCCTTTGGGCGCACGCAGCTGCTTGTAGGTGTCCAAAATCGCTTCGATCACATCGGGCACTTCAAACGACGAGAACGAGGGACCGACCACCTTGCCGGGCGTGGCGGCGCCCGACAGGTCTTTGCCGTCCGAGCCGCCCAGCGTGACCTGGTACCACTCCTTGCCGTCCTTGTCCACGCCCAGGATGCCGATGTGGCCCGAGTGGTGGTGGCCGCAGGAGTTGATGCAGCCGCTGATGTGGAAGTCGATGGGGCCCAGGTCGTCGAGCTCGTCCAGGTCCTGGTAGCGCGCGAGGATGGCGCTGGCCGTCGGGATGGAGCGGGCATTGGCGAGTGCGCAGTAGTCGCCGCCGGGGCAGGCGATCATGTCGGTGAGCAAACCGATGTTGGGCTGGGCCACGCCCAGCGCCTTGGCGTCCTGCCACAAGGCGTGCAGCTGGTCCAGGCGCACCCAGGGCAGCAGCAGGTTTTGGGTGTGCGAGACGCGGGCTTCGCCGGCGGAGTATTTTTCGACCAGCTGGGCGGCGGCGTCGAGTTGCTCGGCCGTGGCGTCGCCGGGGGCGTAACCCGGGCGCTTGAAGGACAGTGACACAGCGCGCAGCTGCGGGTTGCGGTGCGGCTTGATGTTGCGCGCCAACCAGCGGGCGAAGGCCGGCGTCTTGGCGGCTTCGATGCCCAGCGCGGCTTCGGCCTGGGCGACCCACTCGTCGGTGTTTTCGGGCAGGTTCAGCGCAGGCGGCACGAAACCGGCTTTCACGCGGTCCAGCTCAGCTTGCGGCAGGGTGTGCGGGGCACCGTCGCGCGTGACGATTTCGCGGTACTCGGTCTCGACTTCGTCGACGTAGCGCTGGCCTTCGGCCTTGACCAGGATCTTGATGCGGGCCTTGTACTTGTTGTCGCGGCGGCCCCAGCGGTTGTAGACGCGCACCACGGCTTCGAGGTAGTTCATGATTTCCTGCCAGGGCAGGAATTCGCGGATCACCACGCCGTTGATCGGCGTGCGGCCCATGCCGCCGCCCACCAGCACCTTGAAGCCCACGTCGCCTTCGGCGTTCTTGAGCAGTTGCAGGCCCACGTCGTGCCAGCCAATGGCGGCGCGGTCTTCCGTGGCGCCGGTGATGGCGATCTTGAACTTGCGCGGCAGGTGCGCGAACTCGGGGTGCAGCGTGCTCCACTGGCGGATCAGCTCGGCATACGGCCGCGGATCGACCACTTCGTCGACGGCCACACCGGCCAGTTCGTCGGTGGTGGTGTTGCGGATGCAGTTGCCGCTGGTCTGGATGCCGTGCATGTTCACGGTGGCCAAGAGGTCCATCACGTCGGCCGACTTGGCCAGCGGGATCCAGTTGAACTGCACATTCTGGCGGGTGGTGAAGTGGCCGCAGTTGGTGTTCAGCTTGGGCGCGAAGCCGGGCAGCTGGTCTTGGGTGGCCTGGGCTTCGGCCAGCAAAGCGGCTTCAGGCGTGTCGTATTCACGGGCGATCTTGGCCAGCACCTGGAGCTGGGCGGCGTTGATCTCGCCATAAGGCACAGCCACGCGCAGCATGGGCGCGTAGCGCTGCACATACCAGCCGTTTTGCAGGCGCAGCGGGCGGAACTGCTCGTCGCTCAGTTGGCCGGCTTGCCAGCGCTCGAGCTGGTCGCGGTGCTCGGCGGCGCGGGCGCGCACGAAGGCTTTGTCGAATTCGGTGTATTGGTACATAAAACGGCGGGAGAAAAATCAGACCATGACCAGCTTGGTGCCGGCCCAGGCGAGCAGCACGGACAGCAGCGAGCGGATCACGCGGTCGGGGGTGTGGTGCGTCAGGCGCGCACCGAGCCAGATGCCGGGCAGCGAACCCGCGAGCAACTTGGCCAGCAGGCCCCAGTCGACCGAGCCGAGCGAGGCGTGGCCCAGGCCGGCCACCAGGGTCAGCGGCACGGCGTAGGCGATGTCGGCCGCCACGATGCGGGGCAGCGGCAGCAAGGGGTAGAGGATGAGCAGCACGCTCACGCCAATGGCGCCCGCACCCACCGAGGTCAGCGTGACCAGGGTGCCGATCACGGCGCCAAACAGCAGGGGCAGGGCCCAGTGGCGCGGGGTGCTGGCGCGGGCTTCGTCGGCGGCCGAGAGGTGGCGGGGCAGCTGTTGGCCGCGCACGGCCTTGTAGAGCATGGCCGCGGCCGTGAGCAGCAGCGCAAGGCCCAGCGTGCCCGTCATCAGCGACTGCACCTGCGGGTCGGCCGGGCCGACCCAGCGCAGGGCGGCGATGGTGGCCAGGCTGGCCGGGATGCTGCCCAGGCTCAAAAGGCCCACCACGCGCCAGGGCACGATGCGCTGGCGGGCAAAAGACAGGGTGCCGCCCAGCTTGGTGAAGGCCGCAAACAGCAGGTCGGTGCCCACGGCCATGTAGGGTTTGACGCCGAAAAAGAAGATCAGCAAGGGCGTCATGAGCGAGCCGCCACCCACGCCGGTGAGCCCGACGATGGTGCCGACAAAAAAACCCGCCAAGACATAGCCCAGATCGATCATGGGCGTGACTGTACGGGTTCTATATGCCTAAACAAACGATTTTTTAATTGTGTATATATTCTTTTTGTTTATAAGGCCGCCTCGGCGAGGGGGCGTGGTGGGCGCGCACGCCAAGCCGGACCCTGCTTTCACGTACAGTCACGGCTTTTGGACTCTGCCCCTTATGAAATACCTTATCGCTACCAGCCTGCTGGCCGCCACCCTCTCGGTCAGCGCCCAAAGTCCGATCAAGATCGGCGAGATCAACAGCTATTCGGCCATTCCGCAATTCACCCAGCCCTACAAGCAAGGCTGGCAGCTGGCGGTCGAGCAAATCAATGCCCAGGGTGGCTTGCTGGGCCGCAAGGTCGAAGTGATCGCGCGCGACGACGCCGGCAAGCCCGAAGACGCGCTGCGCCACGCGGTCGAGCTCACCGCCAAGGAAAAGGTGGACGTGCTCGCCGGCGGCTTCCTCTCCAACGTGGGCCTGGCCCTGGCCGACCACGCGCAAAAGAACAAGCGCCTGTTCGTGGCCAGCGAGCCGCTCACGGACGCCATCGTCTGGGACAAGGGCAACCGCTACACCTTCCGCCTGCGCGCGAGCACCTACATGCAGTCGGCCATGCTGGTCGAAGAGGCCGCCAAGCTGCCCGCCAAGCGCTGGGCCACCATCGCGCCCAACTACGAATACGGGCAGAGCGCCGTGGCCAGCTTCAAAGAGCTGCTCAAGGCCAAGCGTCCCGATGTGGAGTTCGTGAGCGAGCAGTGGCCCGCGCAGGGCAAGATCGATGCGGGCAGCACCCTGACGGCCACCCTGGCCAGCAAGCCCGACGCCATTTTCAACGTGACCTTCGGCGCCGACCTGGCCAAGCTGGTGCGCGAGGGCAACCAGCGCGGCATCTTCCCCAAAACGCCGGTGGTCTCGCTTTTGTCGGGCGAGCCCGAGTACCTGGAGGTGCTGCGGGACGAGACGCCCAAGGGCTGGATCGTCACCGGCTACCCCTGGGACCAGCTCGACAACCAGGACCACGCGGCGTTCGCGGCCAGCTACTACAAGCGCTGGGGCGAGAACCCCAAGCTCGGCTCGGTGGTGGGCTACGCCACCATGCAGGCCATCTTTGCCGCCATCCAAAAGGCCAAGAGCACCGACAACGAAAAACTTGTCACCGCCATGCGTGGCCTGCGCTTCAGCACGCCGTTTGGTCCGGCCGAGTTCCGCGCCATCGACCAGCAGTCCACCATGGGGGCCTATGTGGGCAAGCTCGATGTGCGTGGCCAAAAGGGCACCATGAGCGAGTGGCGTTATGCCGACGGCAAACACTACCAGCCCAGCGACGCCTATGTGAAGGGCCGCCGCCCGGCCGAGGCGATGAAGTGAGCGCCTGAGCCGCCGCGCGGGGGCGGCCGCGGCCAGGGCCGCCAGGGCCCGTTTGCCCGAATTTCACGTATCTGAAAATTTTGGTGATTTCGACAATAATCGCCGGGTTTGTCCCGTCCTGCAGGCGCAAGCGCCAGGCCAGGGCGGTTTCAGGAGTGCCGTTGTGACCCCCCCACCGCTTGTCCCATCCCGCAGCCCCCGCTGGGTCTGGTGCTTGCTGGGCGTGTGGTTGAGCTACAGCCTGGGCCTGCTGGCCTGGCATGTGCTTGAAAACCCCGGCCTCTATGCCATTTGCAGGACCCTTTGACATGCAGTATCTGTCCCGTTCCAGCCGCGTCGACACCGACCGCATCCTGCAGGCCCAGCGCGCGGGCGCCGACCGCACCATGCTGGTCATGATGGTTTTCCTCACTGGGGTGTGCCTGCTCACCGGCGCCTTGGCCGATGGGCTCGCGCTGGCCGCCGCGGCGGCCTTGCCCGCGCTCGTGGTGCCGGCCCTGATTTACCGTGCCGCCCCCGGCTCGCTGGCCTCGCGTCTGGCGATCGCGATGGCGCTCATGGTCTATTCGGCGCTGACCATCCAGCTCAGCGCCGGCATGGTCGAAACCCACTTCGGCATCTTCACGCTGCTGGCCTTCTTGCTGTATTACCGCGACTGGCGCCCGATCGTCGCGGCGGCCGGCCTGATCGCGCTGCACCACGTCGGCTTCGGCGCGCTGCAGCACCTGGGCCTGGGCGGCGTGCGCTTGCTGCCCGGTCAGGTGCAGGTCGGCACCATCGTGCTGCACGCGGCCTATGTGGTGTTCGAGGCCGGCGTGCTGATTTTCATGGCCCGCATCCTGCAGCGCGAAGCCGTCGAGGCGGCCATGGTGGCCGAGCTGGCCGAGCGCATCGGCGAGGGCGATTTCTCCGAACGCAGCGCGGCCCAGGCCGGCCAGGCCTTCCCGCTGCTGCACAAGGTCACGCAGATGCAGCGCTCGCTGCACTCGACGCTGCAGGACATCATCGGCGTCATGACCGCGGTGGCCCAGGGCCACCTCGACCGCCGCGTCAGCGTCGAGGCGCGCGGCGATCTGGCCGCGCTCAAGGACAACGTCAACCGCAGCATCGAGGTGCAGCAGGCGGTGTTCCAGGACATCACGCGCGTCATGCAGGGCGTGGCGCAGGGCGACTACAGCCGCCGCGTCACCGCCGATGCGCACGGCGAGCTCGACGGCCTCAAGCGCAACATCAACCAGAGCATGCAGGCACAGCAGACGGTGTTCCAGGACATCGCCGCGGTCATGCGCAGCGTGGCCACCGGCAAGCTCAGCCACCGCGTGGCCGCGCAGGCGCAGGGCGAGCTCGAGGTGCTCAAGTCCAACATCAACCAGTCGCTCGATGCGCTGCGCCAGGCCATGACGACCATCCACGGCAACACGCGCCAGGTGGCGGCGGCCTCGGGCGAGGCCTCCAACGCGATCGGCCAGATCTCCGATGGCGCGCGCCAGCAGACCGACGCCATCCGCCAGGTCTCCACCGCGGTGCGCCAGACGGTGGCCTCGGTCGCCGACGTCTCGAGCAACACCGAGCAGGCCACGCAGAAGTCGCGCCAGTCCTTCACCCTGGTGCGCGGCAGCATGGACAAGATGCAGGCCATGGTGCAGGTGGTCAACAACATCGCCGCCAACTCGGAGAAGATCAACAAGATCACCGAGGTCATCGAAGGCATCGCCAACAAGACCAACCTGCTGTCGCTGAACGCCGCCATCGAGGCCGCGCGCGCGGGTGAGCACGGCAAGGGCTTTGCCGTGGTGGCCGACGAGGTGGGCAAGCTCGCGCTCAACAGCGCCGAGAGCTCGCAAGAGATCGCGCTGCTGGTGCGTCAGGCGGTGGACGAGGCGCACAGCGCCGTCAAGGCCGTGATGGACGTGAGCAAGGACATGGCCAGCATCGAGCAGGAAACCCAGGTCACCGACGAGATGCTGCGCCGCATCGCCGCGGCCCTGGAGCAGCAAAGCGCGGCCGTGGAAGAAATCAACGCCAACCTGGGCAACCTCGACCAGATCGCGCAGAACAACGCGGCCGCGTCCGAGGAAATCGCCGCCACCGTGATCGAGCTGTCCAAGATCGCCGAGGCCACGCGCCAGGAAGTCGAGCGCTTCGAGGCCTGAGCGCGCGCCGCCTCAGGCGCCCCAGCGCTGCGGATCGGCACCGGCCCACTCGGTGCTGAACGGCCAGGGCAGGGCCTGCAGCGCCTGTCCGGGCTGGTTCAGGCAGCCGCTGGGCAAGGTGTCGATCAGGGCCGACAGCGGACGTGCCTGGCCCTGCGCGTTGCGCTGCACCACATGGTCCGGCGTGATGTCCGCGGCGCTGTGCAGGCCGGCCGCGCCCAGCAGATCGGCCAGCGCATGCAGCGTGTTGGCATGGAAGTAATACACCCGCTCGGCCTTGTCGGTGACGACGATGGCGCGCTGGCGCACCGGGTCCTGCGTGGCCACGCCGGTGGGGCAATGGTCGGTGTGGCAGCTGCGCGACTGAATGCAGCCCAGCGCGAACATGAAGCCGCGTGCCGAGTTGCACCAGTCAGCGCCCAGCGCCAGACATTTGGCGATGTCAAACGCCGAGATGATCTTGCCCGAGGCGCCGATGCGGATCTGATCGCGCAAGCCCGCGCCCACCAGGCTGTTGTGCACCAGCCGCAGGCCGTCGCGCAGCGGCATGCCCACATGGTCGGCGAATTCAATGGGCGCTGCGCCGGTGCCGCCCTCGGCGCCATCGACCACCACGAAGTCGGGCCGCTCACCCGTCTCTTGCATGGCCTTGACGATGGCGAACCATTCGCGCGGGTGCCCCACGCACAGCTTGATGCCCACCGGCTTGCCGCCCGAGAGCTCGCGCAGGTGGGTGACGAAGTGCATGAGTTCGATCGGCGTGGAAAACGCCGAATGCCGCGACGGCGAGACACAGTCCTGCCCCATGGGCACGCCGCGCGCCTCGGCGATTTCGGCGCTCACCTTGGCCTTGGGCAGCACACCGCCGTGGCCGGGCTTGGCGCCCTGCGAGAGCTTGACCTCGACCATCTTCACCTGCGGCGCGCGCGCCTGCTGGGCAAAGCGCTCGGGGTCGAATTGCCCGTCGGCCGTGCGGCAACCGAAATAGCCCGAGGCGATCTGCCAGACCAGGTCGCCGCCATGCGCCTTGTGGTGCACCGAGATGCTGCCCTCGCCGGTATCGTGCGCGAAGCCGCCCTTGGCCGCGCCCTTGTTGAGCGCCCGCACCGCCTGGCCCGAGAGCGCGCCAAAACTCATGCCCGAGATGTTGAGCAGCGACATCGCATAGGGCTGGCTGCAGCGGCCCGCGCCCACCACCACGCGCAGCGCGGCCGGGTCGATTGACGTGGGCCGCATCGCGTGCGTGATCCACTCGGTGCCCGGGCTGTACAGGTCCTTGATGCTGCCAAAGCCGCGCTTGTCGTTTTGCACCTTGGAGCGCGCGTAGACCATGGCGCGTTCGCTGCGCGAGAACGGCAGCTTTTGCTCATCGTCTTCGAGAAAGTACTGGCGGATTTCGGGGCGGATGTACTCGAGCGCATAGCGCAGGCGCCCCGTCAGCGGGTAGTTGCGGCGCACCGCCTGGCGCGTTTGCAGAAAGTCCTGGCAGCCCAGCGCGAACAGGGCCAGCAAACCCAGGCTGGCCGCCGACGAGGCGGGCCAGACGAGCGCCGCGGCGGGGGCGGTGATCAACCAGGGCAGATAACGAACAGAGGACCGGCTGGGCATGGGATGACCTCGGGCAGTGGCGGTCGGACCATCTTGTCACAGCGTTCTGAAAGTTACAAATTCATCAGATTCATAAAAATCGGGAGGCCGCCAGCGGGGCCGCCAGGGTCGGGGCGAGCGGCAGCGGCTCGCCTTCGAGCTGGGCCGCGATCAGCTCGCCGGCCAGCACCGACAGGCTGATGCCGCGCGCGCCCATGCCGGTGCAGACCTGCAGGCCCGGCCAGCGCGCCGGGTCGACCGGGCCGACCGCCGGCACGCGGTCGGGCAGGGTGCAGCGCAGCCCGGCCCAGGCGAGCACGCGCTCCGGTGCGAACGCCGCCCGCATGGGGCCGTCCAGCGCGGGCAGCAGCGTGGCCAGGCGCGCGTGGTTGGCCGCGTGGTCCTCTTCGCGCAGCACGGCCTCGGTGCAGCCGCGCTCGAAGGTCGAGCCCAGGTACCAGGCCGGCCCGCCACCGCACTCGGGCGGCAGCGGCACGCCTGCGATGAAGCTGCCGTGGCCGTTGACCGGCACCGGTGGCAGGGCCTCGCGCAGCGCGGCGGGCAAGGCGTCCAGCGGCCCCATGCTGATCTGGCCGCGCAGCGGGTGCAGCGGCAATGCGGCGCCGGGCAGCAGGGCGCCGGTGTCGTAGCCGGTGGCGACGATGGCGTGTTGCGCTTGGGCCAGCACCCGGCCCTGTGCATCGAGCGCCTGCCAGCCGCCGTCGCCGGGGCGCAAGGCCTGCACGCGCGCGCCCCAGCGCAGCGCCACGCCGGGCGTGGCCAGTTGGGCGGCCACCAGCGCGCGCGGGCGCAGCCAGCCGGCCATGGCATGCCACAGCGCCTGGGCGCCCTCGGGCAGGCCCGCGCGGGCGCTTTGCGCCGGGGTGGCGGGTGTGCTCCATTCGTGGCCGGCCGCGGGCCAGGCTGGGCCTGCGGGCAGCGCGCGCTTGCCTTCGACGCGGTGCTCGAGCACGCCGCTTTCGGCCCAGTCGGTGCCGGGTGCGAGCAGTTCGGCGCAGCGCTGCACGGTGGCGCGCACGCCGGCGCGCGTGAGGCGCGAGAGCACGCTGTCGTCGGGCG
>JACCED011067068.1_pt1 | contig 19898 bp, 20 predicted proteins | sample 7455021 | NCBI WGS metagenome assembly JACCED01 (sample SAMN15323456, study PRJNA562643) | freshwater metagenome | isolation source: river surface water | place: USA:Blue River Watershed | collected 2017-08-19 | reverse complement strand
GCGCTGGTCGGTCAGATCGAGCTGGGGGGCGAGAAGGTGCCTTACATCGTGTTCCTGGCCAGCGGCAGCATCTGCATGAGCGCGATGAATGCGGCCACCTTCGAAGCGCTGTACTCGGCGTTTTCGCGCATGCATGTGCAAAAAACCTGGGACGGCATCATGAACGCCCCAGTGCGCCTGGACGATGTGGTGCTCGCCGAAATGCTGTGGGCGGCCTTCAAGGCCCTGTTCACCGTGACGGCGATTCTGGGCGTGATGCTGGCCCTGGGCATCAGCCACAGCCCCAAGCTGCTGGTGGCCTGGCCGGTGCTGCTGGGTGTGGGCATCACCTTCAGCTGCATGGCGCTGATCTTCAACGCGCTGGCCAAGGGCTACGACTTCTTCACCTACTACTTCACGCTGTTCCTCACGCCGATGATGTTCCTCTCGGGCATCTTCTTCCCGCGCGATCAACTGCCGCCCATCGTGCGCACCATCGCCGACTGGTTGCCGCTGTCGGCCGCCGTGGAGCTGGTGCGCCCCTTGTTCATGGACCGCTGGCCCGAACAGGCGCTGCGCCATGGTCTGGTGCTGGTGGTGTTCAGCGTGGTGTCGTTCTGGATCGCGCTGGCGCTCACGCGCAAACGCTTTCGCAGCTGAACCCAAGGATCAGCGTGGCACCTGGGTCAGCAACTCTTCGCGGCTGACACTGGTCGCATTGGCTTTCCATTTGAGCCTTGGCAGGTAGCCTTGCACGCGTTCAGGCGAGCGGAAAGGTCCGGTGACCACCAGATAGCGCTCAGGACGCCCCGGCTGTGCGACCGTCAGCAAGATGCGCGCATTGGCCAGCACTGGCTGGCCTGCCACCCGGAAGGCTTCGGCCTCGCGCAGGGTGGGCACTTGCGCGTGCACCACCACCAGACTGTTTGCCGGCAGACCCAGCAACCAGCGCCGGGATGCCGACATCGGCGCGTCGGAAGAGGCTTCAGACATCCGCGGCTGCACTGCCGCTGATGCCGGCTCGCTCGCAGCAGGCGCCGCGGAAGCTGCCGGTTCAGCAGGCGCAGAGGCCGCCTCCAGTGATGGCTGGGCCGCGCCAAGCGGGGACAAAGCTGGCGCAGCAGGTCCGGTCCACCACACCCCCAGCCCCAGGACACCGGCCACTGCGGCTGTCAAGACGGCCAACGGCCAACGGCGCCGGTGGCCGGCAACGGCAGCCGGGGTCAATTGGGCTGCCCCCCCACGCACCGATGCCGAAATCGGGGCCTCATGCACACCTTCTGCAGCCACAGGCGCAAGCGCGGACAGACTGAAACAAGCCAGACGGATGCCCAGCTCCGGGTAATGCAGACAAATGGCGCGCAGGATGTCGACATGGTCGGCCGGCATCTGGTCCGCTCGTGCCAGGATCCAGACCTCTTGGGCACCGTCAGAAACCGTTTCCGGTTGAGATGCCGCGATCAGCCCATTGAGCCTGCGCAACAGGACCAGAAAATCACTTTCATTGAGAACCCGAGCCAGCCGTGCGGGCTGGTGGGCCTGGGTCACATGGACCAGCGTCTGGACAGCCTGCTCCAGCAGGAGTACGTCCGGACTCCACCAATGCGCCACCCTGTGCGAGCCCTGGAGCCAGAGCTGTGCATCCTGCTGGTACTGTGTCAGCAGGCCTTCGTCTTCCAAATGGGGGGCAAAAGAAGTTTCAGTCACGGCATGAATCGGCATCATTCCAAAGTGGTCATTGTGCCTGCTTTTGCATACCGGGCCTCTACTTCCAACCACCAGTGCACTGTCGCGGTAACGCTCGGATTCAGCGATGCAGCGCAATCAGGCGCTGCAAAACGGCCTTCAACTGCTGCGCCTGCTCAGGACCGAAATCGGCCATCACCCGTTGCTCGTGCAAACGGGCTTGCCGCAACAGGGGTTTGACTTTCTCACGGCCTTGGGCTGTCAGGCTCACCAGCGACTGGCGCTTGTCATGGTCTGCATCGCAACGCAAGACCCAGCCCGCCGCCTGCATCCTGCCCACGAGCTTGGTCACGGTGGGTTGCTTGGCCAGCACGATGTCGGCCAGCTCACTGATGCTCAAGGCGGATTTGCCCGAAAGGCTGGCCATGATGCGCCACTCCATGAGGCTCAGGCCGCTGGCCTCGACCACCTCGTGGAACTCGCTGGAGATCAGGTGACTTGCACGCGCCAGCAGATAAGCCAGGTAGTCGTCTACAAAGCCCTTCATGGCTGCAGTGCACGCGTCGTGGCGAACTGCCCGGATTGGAAAACCAGGGGTTCACCTTCGGCAAAGCCGCAACGCTCGACCTCGCCCACAAAGATGACATGGTCACCTTCTTCGTAGCGGCTGCGGTTGTGGCATTCGAACCAGGCCAGTGCCCCGCCCAGGATGGGCAAACCACTCTGGCCCAGGCTGTAGTCGACTCCGGCAAAGCGGTCGCCCTTGCCGTAGGCAAAACGCTGACACAGCTCGAGCTGGTCGGCCGCGAGCACATTGATGACGTAATGTGTACCGGCATGGAACAACGGCAGACTGCCCGCATGCAGGCCCAGACTCCAGAGCACCAGCGGCGGCGTCAAGGACACCGAATTGAAAGAGCTGGCGGTGATCCCCACAAAACTGGTGCTGGCCGTCTGCCCCTTGCTGGCGCCGGGCGCATGCGTCGTCACCACCGTCACGCCAGTGGCAAAACGGGAGAGCGCCTGACGGAAATGCGGCGGCTCGAAATCCGGGCTCAGGGCGCGAACATCGGCTGGAGGGTGGGCGGGACGCGGAGATCTCATAGGGTCATTATGGATGAATTTCCATGAAATTTCATATAAACTGGTTTCAACGAGGAGACAGGCATGCTGGTGGAACGCATCGAACACAAATGGCTCGCGGCATTTGTCCGCACCTTCACGCTGTGCAATGTGCAGCCCGGTGAGGTGGTGGCCATTCTGGCCGAAACCCAGTCCCGGCGTGTGAATGTGGACATGGCGCGACTGGCGCTCGAAGGTATGGGTGCCAGGGTTTTCGAAATCACCCTGACCACCCCACCGCTGACCGCACCAGCCCCCGTGCGCTCCACAGGTGCCAGCGATGCCATTGGGCAGCTGGCCCCGGTGGTGGCTTCGCTGGCCCGTGCCGACTTTGTGGTGGACTGCACGGTCGAAGGCCTGCTGCATGCCCCCGAGCTGCCCGCCATCATGCAGGGCACGCAAGACGGTTCGGGCAAGCGCCCGCGCCTCTTGATGGTGTCCAACGAGCACCCTGAAATTCTGGAGCGCACCGTGCCTGACCCGGCGCTGGAGGGGGTGGTCAAGACCGCCATGAAAAAGCTCAAGGGCGCACAGCAGATGCACGTCACCTCCAGTGCCGGCACCGATCTGCGCGTGAATCTGCGTCATGGCGAAAAACAAGCCGTGGTCGGCGGCGTCTGGGGCTTTTGCCCCAAGCCCGGCATGGTCTCCCACTGGCCTGCAGGCTTGGCTCTGGCCTTTCCGGCTGCGGGCAGCGTCAACGGCACATTGGTCATGGCGCCCGGCGATGTGAACCTGACCTTCAAGCGCTACCTGCGCGACACGATCACGTTGACGATCGAGAACGACAGCGTCGTGGCGATTGATGGCAGCGGCGTGGATGCCGACATGATGCGCGGCTACTACAAGGCCTGGGAAGATGCCGAGGGCCACCGCGCCTGCTACGCCGTCTCGCACGTGGGCTTTGGCCTGAACCCGGCGGCGCGCTGGGACGCGATGACCTTCTACGACAAGCGCGACTGCAACGGCACCGAGCTGCGTGCCTTTGCAGGCAACTTTTTGTACTCGACCGGTGCCAATGAGGTGGCAGGCCGCCACACGCTGGGCCACTTTGACCTGCCCATGCGCGGCTGCACCGTGAAGCTCGACGACACGGTGGTGGTTCAGGCCGGTGAACTTGTGCGCGAAGCCCTGGCATGAACATGGTCCCTTTTGGCCTGCATGTGCCCGCACAGGGCTCGCCGCAAAGCCACACGCTGGTGTTTCTGCATGGCATTGGCGGCCGCGCCAGCGGATGGGCGCCGATCCAGCAGACCTGCGCGGCAGCGGGCTACAGCAGCCTGGCCTGGGACATGCCCGGCTACGGCGACAGCCCCTCGGTCGAACCCTATGACTTTGACGCTCTTGCCGATGCCCTGGCCGCACTGCTGGACGCGCACGACCTGCAAAAGGCGGTGCTGGTGGGCCACAGCCTGGGCGGCATGGTGGCACTGCAGATGTGGGCGCGGCACCCGGCACGTGTGGCAGGCCTGGTGCTGGCGGCCAGCAGCCCGGCCTTTGGCCACGGCAGCGGCGACTTCCAGCAAGCCTTCATCGAACAACGGCTGGCCCCGCTGGAGGCAGGCAAGAGCATGCAGGACGTTGCCCAGGGCCTGATCCCCACCATGGTGGCGCCGGGCTATGACGGCCCGGGTCTGACGCAAGCCACGGCCTGCATGGGTTCGATCACGCCTGCGGCCTACAAGGCCGCGCTGGGGGCGCTGGTGCAGTTCGAGCAGCGCGCAGCCCTGCCCACCATCACCGTGCCGACCTTGTGCCTTGCTGCCGAGCACGACCGCACCGCCGCACCGAGCGTGGTGCAGCGCATGGCCGAAAAGATCCCGAAGGCCCGATACCTGTGCCTGACCGGTGTGGGCCACCTGCTGACGTTTGAGCAACCCGACCGCTTTGCCGATGCATTGCTGTCTTTTTTGCGGAACTTTCCATGACCGACAAGACCATGCCCATCTGTGGCGACGATTACCCGCTGACCGGGAAACAGCAAAAGCTGATGGCGCTGGCGCGCCAACTGGGGCGCGACAAGTTTGCAGGCCGCGCGGCGCAGCTCGACCGGGATGCGCAGTTCCCGTTTGCCAACTACGACGACATGCGCCAGGCGGGCCTGCTGGGCCTGTGCGTGCCCGAAGCGCATGGCGGCCACGGCGCCGACTACGCCACCTACGCGCTGGTATCGGCCGAGATCGGTCGCTACTGTGGTGCCACGGCCCTCACCTTCAACATGCATGTCTGCACCACGCTCTGGAGCGGCCTGCTCTCCGAAGACCTGGAGATGACGCCCGAGCAGCGTGCCCAGCACCGCGAACACCAGAAGGTCCACTTTGCCCGTGTGGTGAAAGACGGCGCCATCTACGCGCAGCCCTTCTCTGAAGGCGGTGCGGCGGCTGCGGGTGCCCAGCCTTTTGGCACCACGGCCGTCAAGGTCGAGGGCGGCTGGAAGGTCAACGGCAAGAAGATCTTTGCCTCCCTCTCGGACGCGGCCGACTACTTTGGCGTGCTGTGCACCGAGAAAAAGCCCGATGCGGACCTCTCGCGCCGCGATACCCTCTACCTGGCCATCCCGCGCACCGCACCGGGCCTCACCGTTGAAGGCGACTGGGACCCGCTGGGCATGCGCGCCACCGTCTCGCGCAACCTGGTGTTCAAGGACGTGTTCGTGCCCGACGACGCGGCGCTCATGCCGCAGGGCCTGTACTTCCAGGCCGCCAGCCGGTGGCCGCACATGTTCATGACCCTCTCGCCGACCTACATGGGCATCGCCCAGGCGGCCTACGACTTCACCGTGGCCTACCTGCGTGGCGAGATCCCGGGCACCGGCCCTGTCAAGCGCCGCCAGTTCGCCACCAAGCAGATCGCGGTGGCTGAGATGTTCATCAAGCTCGAGCAGACCCGCAACCTGTTTCTGCGGGCGATTGAAGACGCCAAGGTGGACCCCAGCAAGTCCACCCGGCTGCGCGCCTACGCAGCGCAGTACACCATCATGGAAAACGCGCAGGACATCGCACGCCTGGCGATCCGCACCTGTGGCGGCCAGTCCATGCTCAAGAGCCTGCCGCTCGAGCGGCTCTACCGCGATGCCCGCTGCGGCGCACTCATGCTGCCCTGGACGGCCGAGCTGTGCATGGACCGCATCGGCCGTGAAGCCCTCTACGAACCCGCCGAAAAAGACGAGTGACACGATTCGACCGTTCGCCCTGAGCTTGTCGAAGGGTGATCGGGCCAGCACATTCCTACCCGAGCACAGCGGATCATGTTTCCAGACGAGACCAGCCCGATGGCGGCGCGCTTTGCGCAGCTCGCGCAGGAGAGCGGCACACGGCCAGCCATGACCTTCCGTGGCGATGCGCGCAAGCCTGGCGGCACCTTGGCTTACGACTTCGGCAAGTTCTGGCGGCGCGTGGAGCGCGTGACTGCGCACCTGCAGTCCAGCTGGGGCGTACAGACTGGCGACCGCGTGGCCTGGCTGGGCTTCAACCACGAACTGCAACTGGTCACGCTGGTGGCCTGTGCCCGGCTGGGCGCCATCTTCCTGCCGCTGAACTTCCGGCTGGCGGTGCCCGAGCTGCAGCTCGTGGTCAGCGATGCACAACCCCGCTTGCTGGTGCATGACAGCCACCATGCCGACACGGCCCAGGCATTGCGTGCTGCAGCGCTGCAGCACGCCCACCACGATGCACTGATCGCCACCGCCGCGCCGCGCGGCTTGCCCCTGCCCGAAGTGCGCAGCGACCTGCCGCTGCTGCTGGTCTACACCTCGGGCACCACGGGCCTGCCCAAGGGCGCGGTCCACACGCAGGCGGCGCTGCTGGCCAATGCGCGGGCCAGCCAGTGGGCGCATGGGTTTGTGTCCGGTGACAAGGTGCTTTCGACCCTGCCACTGTTCCATGTGGGCGGCCTGTGCATCCAGACCCTGCCCGCGCTGCTGGCGGGCGTCGAGGTGGTGCTGCACCCACGCTTCGATCCGGCAACGTGGCTGGCCGAAATGGGCAACAGCCGACCCACTTTGTCCCTGCTGGTGCCCGCCACCATGCGTGCCGTGTTTGAACACCCGCACTGGACAGACACTGCGCTGGCCTGCCTGCGCGGCATCATGACCGGCTCGTCCACTGTGCCAGTGGCCTACCTGGAAACCTGGCATGCCCGTGGCGTGCCGGTGGGGCAGGTGTACGGCACCACCGAGACTGGCCCGGTGTCCATCGTGCTGCGCCTGTCCGAAGCCATGGCCCGCGTTGGCGCCTCGGGCTGGCCACAGCCCGAAGCACAGGTCAAGCTGATCGACCCCCAAGGTCAGGAAGTGGGACCAGGTGAAACCGGGGAGGTCTGCATCCATGCCCCCAACCTGATGAGCGGGTACTGGAGCGCCAGCGGCCAGGCCGGCGTCGGCCTGCATAACGGCTGGTTCCACTCGGGCGATCTGGGACAACGCGAAAGCGACGGCTGCATCACCATCGTGGGCCGCAGCAAGGACATGGTCATCTCGGGCGGTGAAAACATCTACCCGGCCGAAATCGAGAATTTGCTGGTCATCCTGCCGGGTGTGGCCGAATGCGCGGTGGTCGGCCTGCCCGACGCGCGCTGGGGCGAGGTGCCCGTGGCGGTGCTGGTGCGCACGGTGGATACAGCGGGCCAGACACTGAGCGAAGCGGGTGTGCTGGCGCACCTGCAGGAACGCATTGCCCGCTTCAAGCTGCCGCGCCGCGTGGTGTTCATGAGCAGCCTGCCCAAAAGTGCGCTGGGCAAGGTGCAAAAGCCGCTGCTGCAGGCCGAACTGATCCGAACAAACCCTTAAAAACGCGCCCCTGTGACAGCGCAAGGGCGACGGGCTGGCATCATGGTCGCATTCAAGACCGAGGAGACGACCATGCGCCACACCAACCGCCGCGCCAGCCTGATGGCCCTGACCTTTTGCGCTCTGGGGCTCAGCACCACCGCAGTCCACGCCCAGGGCGCCTGGCCCAACAAGCCCGTCAAGATCGTGGTGCCGTTTGCCCCCGGCGGCACCACCGACATCCTGGCCAGGGCCATCGCACCCGACCTCTCCAAGGCCTTTGGCCAGCAGTTCGTGATCGAAAACAAGGGCGGTGCCGGTGGCAACCTGGGCGCCGAGCAGGTGGCCAAATCCCCAGGTGACGGCTACACCCTGCTCATGGGCACGGTGGGCACCCACGGCATCAACCGCGCGCTGTACGCCAAGCTGCCCTACGACCCCTTCAAGGACTTCGTGCCCATCACCCTGGTGGCCGGTGTGCCCAATGTGATGGTCGTCAACGGCGACTTTGCTGCGGCCAACAAGATCAACAGCGTCAACGATTTCATCCGTTACGCCAAAGCCAACCCCGGCAAGCTCAACATGGCCTCCAGTGGCAACGGCACCTCGATCCACCTGGCGGGAGAACTGTTCAAGAGCATGACCGGCACCTTCATGACCCACATCCCCTACCGGGGCTCGAGTCCGGCCCTGCTCGACCTGGCCGGCGGCAACATGCAGGTGATGTTCGACAACCTGCCCTCGGCCATGCAGCTCATCAAGGCGGGCAAGATCAAGGTATTGGCTGTGACCAGCAGCCAGCGCTCGGCCGCGCTGCCCGACACCCCCACGGTGGAAGAAGCGGGCAACCTCAAGGGCTTTGAAGCCAGCAGCTGGTTTGGCCTGCTGGCTCCGGCCGGCACACCGCCCGATGTCGTCAACCGCATCCAGCAGGAAGTCGCCAAGTCGCTCGCCAGCCCTGCGCTCAAGGAGCGTCTGGCCACCCTCGGCGCCATTCCCAGCGGCAACACCCCGGCCCAGTTCGCGGCCCTGATCGAGGCCGAGCACAAGAAGTGGGCCGAAGTCGTCAAGGCCTCGGGCGCCAAGGTCGACTGATGGCCTGGTTTGAAGGGTTTGAGCGGGAGACGGTCACGCTCGACGGCTTGCCGGTCACCTTCAGGCGCTCCAGCGACTGGAGCAGCTACAAGCCAGTGCTGTTGCTGCTGCACGGCTTCCCGCAAACCCATGTGCTGTGGCACCGTGTGGCGCAGCAGCTCAAGGACCGCTACCGCCTGGTCATGCCCGATCTGCGCGGGTACGGCGATTCGTCGCACGAGGCAGCGGACGCCGAGCACGCGCATTACAGCAAGCGTGCGATGGCGCAGGAAGTCATCGACATGCTCGACCATCTGGGCATTCAGGACTTTTATCTGTGCGGCCACGACCGCGGCGGCCGCGTGGCGCACCGGCTGGCGGTCGACCACCCAGGCCGCGTGAAAAAACTGTGCGTGATCGACATCGCGCCCACGTTTGACATGTACGACGCGACTGATTTTTCCTTCGCTCAGGCCTACTACCACTGGTTCCACCTCACCCAGCCCGCGCCATTGCCCGAGTTCATGATCGGTGGCAATGCCCGGGCCTACCTGCACGCCAAGCTGGGGGGCTGGGGCAGCCAGGGTCTGGGCTACATCGAGCCCGAAGCGCTGGCCGAGTACGAACGCTGCTTTTGCAACCCCACGCCCAACGCAAAGGGCTGGCCTGCCGCCATCCATTCGGCCTGCGAGGACTACCGCGCCAGCGCCGGCATCGACCTCGAACACGACCGCGAAAGCCGCGCACGTGGCGACAAGATCGCCTGCGACACGCTGGTGCTGTGGGGCCAGCGCGGCGTCGTCAACCGCCTGTTCAAACCACTCGAACTCTGGCAGGCGCAATGCGCAGGTCAGGTGTCAGGGCAGGCGGTGCCGGCCGGGCATTTCATTCCCGAAGAACTTCCGGAGCTGACGGCGCAGGCATTGGCCGACTTCATGCGCTGAGCCAGAGCAGTGCAGCCCGCCGCTGGGCAGCAGCAAGCTTGCACATGACCAGCCTCTAGTGCTTTTCTTCTTGGTACCCACCTTCTGGATGCAGCCACCGGGGTTGGTGCTTGAATTGAGGGTCATGGATGTACTGCCAAGTCTGCCATGACCAGAAGCTTGCGGTCAGGAGCAACCAGAAGATGGCCACAGAGACCAGGTTGTGCTTGACCAAATCCGGCCCCTTGCCCTTCAGCCGTCCTGTGAGCATGGGACGCACAACATGGCCGGACTTGCCTCTCGTCAACAGGACGACGGTCGCCACATGGCCCCCGACGGCCAGCAGCATGGCGTTGGCGAATGCTTCATGGACCTCTTCGGCCCACTCGCCCAACATGCCGAAATAGGTCAGATAGCCCGATACGACCAGGGGCAAGACGCACCCCAACAATGCGACCATCGAACAAGCCAGCACCAGCTTGAGCATGGCAGGCCACTCAAGGTCTGCGATGAAGTCGCGCATCTGGTAGATGCCAGAGAGCCGCCCGCCCAGCGCCCACAAGCTGACACGGCGCGGCCCCACCCCACTCCAGACAAGCCTGAGCAGAAAAACTGCGCCCAGGGTGTAGCCAAAGGTCACGTGAAGCCATCGCAGGCCATCCATCTCGGAAGTGAGGTAGGCCAAACCAAAACTGACCGCCATCAGCGCATGCAGGGTTCGTGTGAAGGCGTCAACAATCTTGCGTTGGGGTGCTGAAGCCTCTGTTGTGTTCATGGTCATGGCCGCTCCAGGCAAAACCAGCGGACCACCCGCAGGCATGTCCCCAGTATGGGCAGACCCGAGGGCCTCAGGCTTGACAGAGGTCAAGCACCGCAGCACTTCTTGTATTTTTTCCCGCTGCCGCAGCTGCAGGGGTCGTTGCGACCCGGTGTGGCGTCCTTGATGACCTGTTGCACACGCGGGCCGATGTTGCGCCAGATCTCTCGCAGGTCATAGACCGCCCAGAGGGCTTCGCCGTAGGCATTGAGGCGGTTTTCGCTGACGCTGGGCGGGCCGTCTTCGCCAAAGGCCGACAGGGTGGGCTCGTCGGTGTCGTCTTCGGTCAAGGCCACGATGGCCTGCAACGACAGGTCGTGCCACTTGGCGGCGTCCTTGTCCTTGGGGGCTTCCCATTCCTCGGGCCAGCTTTCGATGGCGTACATGAAGCCCAGTGCCCAGACCTGCGCAAAGGAGGGAATGTCCTCGCCTTCCACTTCCTGGCGCTCTTCGGGCGGCAGCGAGGCGATGGCGCCACGCACGTCCATCACCTCGGGGGCGTAGGCCTTGTCCTCATCGAGCGCCTGCACCTCGGTGTCGAGCGCCACGCGCACTTCTTCAAAGCGTCGATCCCAGAGCGCCATGAATTGTTCGCGCTGCGCATCGCTGGCAAACGAAGCGCCTTCGTCCAGCCCCAGCAGCACCGGCAGCCATTCGTCTGCACCGATGCGGCGGCGGCAGCACACCAGCGCGACCAGAAATCCTTCACAGAATTCCCACTGCGGGGTTTCGTCATGGCGGGTGCGCAGGTCGTCGAGGATGTCGTCGAGCGCGTCATAGTCCTGGGCTTGGAGGCCGGTGGGGGGGGTCATGGTCAGTTCTCCTGGTGGGCTTCGACAAGCTCAGCCCGAACAGTGGTGGGTTCAGCCTGAACGGTGGTGGGGGCCGTTTGAACGGTCAACGGAACAGGGGGGTTGAGGACAACGCCACAGCGGGCGAGGCGGTTTTTCATGCACAGGACCTGGGCGTCCTTGCTGTGCAAGGCAGCGCTGTGCTGTACGGCGAGGTCGATGAATTTCTGGTCGTCGGCGTCCTTGCAGGTGTAAGGGGCCTTGGGTGCCTCAGGCTGCACCTGCGCATGGCGGTCAAAGTGGCCCAGAACGGCATCGGCCTGCAGCCCTCGCGATTGCAGGCGGCGAGCGATGTGCGGATACGTCAGCACACGGGCCAACTCTTCACGCATGGGGGCAGTGGCCAGCCAGCGCACATCGCCACGCTCGATTTGGACGAGCAAGGCTTGGCTGTGTGGATCGTCGAACACCCACAGATCGAGCACGATGTTGGTGTCGAGCACGCGCACCGTGGAATGCCCTTCGACAGGCTCAGGGCGAACGGAGGCTGAAGCTTGTTCGGCATGCAGGGCGTGCCAGCCCATGGACTGGCTCATGGTGTAGGGGGGCTTTCACGGCGTGCGCTGCCCGCCACCAGGTCAAAGCGGAACAGGCGACACTCGATCGGACCGTTCCACATGGGCACACGGCGCGACTCTTTCAGGCGCATGCGGCCGGGCAGTTTGAGGTCGGGCGTGAGCATCCAGGCACTCCAGCCAGCGAAGTTTTTCTTCCAGTGCGCCGACAGCTGCAAAAAGAAATCGCCGCCGTCGTCGGTCTGCACCTGCTCGCGGTGTTCGCGCGGCTGGCCGGTGCGCGCTGCCGCCAGCAGGCCGGGCACAAACTGGTCGCGGCCACGGCCCGCCACACCGGCGGCGGCAATGCGCTCGCCATACGGTGGGTTGAGCAGCATCACCCCCGGCACCTCACTGGGTGGCATGCGCTGCAGCGCATCGCCACCGCGCAGCTGCACAGCGCGAGCCACACCGGCCCGCTCGGCGTTGCGCTGCGCAAAGTCGACCATGCGGTGCGCCACATCGCTGCCAAACACCGGTGCGGTGGGGGCATGCTCCATGGCCCGCGCTTCGTCCTTGAGGCCTTGCCAGACATGCGACTGGAAGGGCAGCAGTTTTTCAAAACCAAAGCGCCGCTGGCTGCCTGCAGCGATGCCGCAGGCGATCTGCGCGGCCTCGATCGGGATGGTGCCGCTGCCGCAGCAGGGGTCGTACAGCGGCACGGTGGCGTCCCAGCCGCTGGCGGCGATCATGGCGGCGGCCAGGGTTTCCTTGAGCGGCGCATCACCCTTGTCGGTGCGCCAGCCACGCTTGAACAGCGGCTCGCCCGAGGTGTCGATGTAGAGCGTCAGGTGCTCGCGCGTCAGGTGCGCGTAGATGCGGGCATCGGGCCACTGGGTTTCCACGCTGGGGCGCTCGCCGCGCTTGGCACGAAAGCGGTCGGCCACTGCGTCCTTGATCTTGAGCGCGGCAAAGTTCAAGCTCTTGAGCGGGCTGTGCTGCGCGGTGATCTCGATCTTGAACGTCTGTTTGGTGGTGAACCAGATTTCCCAGGCGACGTTGCTGGCCGCTTCGTAAAGGTCCGACTCGCTGCGGTAGGGCGTGTGCGAGAGCTGCACCAGGACGCGCTGGGCCAGCCGGCTGTGCAGGTTCAGGCGCATGGCATCGCGCCAGCTGGCGTTGACCACCACACCGCCTCGGCCAGTGAGCAGGTCATGCCCGGTCAGACCGGTGAGGTGGTGAACCTCGTCGGCCAGAAAGTCCTCGACGCCTGCGGCGCAGGGCAGGAACAGTTGCAATGCATTCACGATGGGATTCTCAGAGGGTCTTGCGCAGGTTGGCGGGCGCGATCTTCAGCGCCTCGCGGTATTTGGCGACGGTGCGGCGGGCGCAATCGATGCCCTGTTCCTTGAGCATGTCGGAGATCTGGTTGTCCGACAGAGGTTTGTGGGGGTTTTCGGCCGCCACGAACTGCTTGATGAGGGCGCGCACGGCGGTGCTGGATGCGGCACTGCCGCTGTCGGTGCCCAGGCCCGAGCCGAAAAAATATTTCAGCTCGAAGGTGCCCTGGGGGGTGGTCATGTATTTGGCGGTGGTGACGCGGCTGATGGTGGACTCGTGCATGCCCAGCTCGTCGGCGATCTCGCGCAGCACCAGCGGGCGCATGGCCAGTTCGCCGTGGACCAGGAAGTTCTTCTGGCGCTCGACGATGGCACTGGAGACGCGCAGGATGGTGTCAAAGCGCTGCTGGATGTTCTTGATGAACCAGCGCGCCTCCTGCAGCCTTTGCTGCAGGCCCTGCGCGCCATCGCCCTTGCTGCCCCTCAGGGCGTTGGCGTAGATGTCGTGGACGCGCAGCTTGGGCATCACGTCGGGGTTGAGCTGCACCCTGAACTGCGGCGTGCTGCCGCGCCGCACCGGGGTCACGATCACATCTGGCACGATGATGTTCTGTTCGGCCTGCACGAACTGCCGCCCTGGCTTGGGCTCCAGGCGGGCCACGAACTGCAGGGCGGCGCGCAGCTCGGCATCGCTCAAACCGGTCAGGGTCATCAGACGCTTGATGTCGCGCTTGGCCAGCAGCTCCATGGGCTGGGCGCAAAGCAGCAAGGCCTGCGTGGCCACGGCGTCATCCGGCTGGCGTCGCAGCCAGTCACGGCACTGCAGCTGCAGGCATTCGGCCAGGTGCCGCGCGCCCACGCCGGCAGGTTCGAGCGACTGCAGCAGACGCAGCGCCACCGTGAAACGGTGCACCAGCTCGTCAAGTTCCTCCAGGTCGTCGGTGCCAGCCAGGCTCGCGGCCAGTTCTTCGAGGCTGTCTTCGAGGTAGCCATCGTCGTTGAGCGAGCCGATCAGGAATTGCAGCGCCGCCCGGTCGAGCGGCGACAGCCGCAGCGACAAAGCCTGGCGCAGCAGATGGTCATTGAGCGAGCCCAGGCTGCGGGCCAGATCCACCGCATCGGCAGTTTCGTCGTCGTTGCGGGTGCGCGCCTTGGCCTCGCCGCCCCATTCGCTGTCGTCGGGGCTCACCTCGACGCTGCCGTCGCCATCCCAGCTTTCGGCCACATCCTGCACCGCCTCGTCGCGCACATCGGGGCCGTCGTCATGGCTGTCGCTGGCGCTCTCGCTGACCCTGTCCCCCAGGCTGACCCTGGCGTCGGCGGTGGACAGCCCCAGGGTCTCGATCGGCAACTCTTCTTCTGCCCGCTCCAGGAAGGGGTTCTCGTCGAGCATCTGGTCGATCTCCTGCGACAGCTCCAGGGTAGACAGCTGGAGCAGGCGGATCGATTGCTGCAACTGGGGCGTGAGCGCCAGGTGCTGGGACATCCTCAGTGAGAGGCCGGGTTTCATGCCCTCACATCCTGAAGTGTTCGCCCAGGTAAACCCGTCGCACGTCGGGGTTCTCGATGATGACGTCGGGGGTACCCTGCGCCAGCACGCGGCCATCGCTGATGATGTAGGCGTGGTCGCAGATGCCCAGGGTTTCGCGCACATTGTGGTCGGTGATCAGCACACCGATGCCGCGCTGCTTGAGGAAAGCAATGATGCGCTGGATCTCGATCACCGCGATCGGGTCGATGCCGGCAAAAGGTTCGTCCAGCAGGATGAATCGGGGCTGCGATGCCAGCGCACGTGCAATCTCGACACGCCGACGCTCGCCGCCTGACAGCGCCAGCGCCGGCGAGTCACGCAGGTGGTCCACCCGCAAGTCGGCAAGCAGATGCTCCAGCTGCCGCTCGATGGCGATCTGGTCAAGCGGGCGCCCCTTGTCGTCGTGTTGCAGCTCCAGGATGGCGCGCACGTTGTCGGCCACCGAAAGCTTGCGGAAAACCGAGGCCTCCTGCGGCAGGTAGGACAGGCCCAGACGCGCACGCTGGTGCATGGGCGAGCGGGTCACGTCCTGGCCGTCGATCAGGATCTGGCCACCGTCGGCGCGCACCAGACCGACGATCATGTAAAACGAGGTGGTCTTGCCGGCGCCGTTGGGACCGAGCAGCCCCACCACTTCACCCTTGTTGACCTTCATCGAGACATCGTGCACCACCTTGCGGCTGCCATAGGCCTTGCGCAGGTGCCGTGCCTCCAGGCAGGACATCTCGTTCATGGCTTGCCTTTTTGCAGTTCGGGACTGCTGCGCAAGGCAGGCTGCGCTGCCTGGGGGGCCGAGGCGTCGGCCTTGGGCGCGAGCACTGCGCGCACGCGCGAGCGGCCAGCGCCTGCGGTCTCTTGCAGCTTGCCGTCCACGTGGAGGACTTCGGTGGTGTTGTTGTAGACGATGCGCTGGCCTTCGAGCCGATCGGCCGCCTGGCCATTGCGCAGGATGCGTGCCTCGGCACGCTCGGTCAGCGTCATCAGGTCCTGACGGCTGTCATAGACCGCATGCACCGCCTCGCCTTCGATGAATTCATCCAGGCCTTCACGCTTTTGCCGGAAAAAGACACGCTGCCCCGGCTCGGCCCAGAAACGCACCACCTGCTGGCCCTGCGCATCCTGCTGCACCTCCATGCGGGCCGCGCGCATGATCAGCGTGCCCTTGACCGCCTGCACCTTGCCCGTGAGCAGGGTCAGTTGCCGGGGCTCGTCGTGCTGCATGCGGTCGGCTTCGACCTGCATGGGCTTGTTACGGTCGGCCTGTTCCGCCCGGACGACCCCGCCGGGCACCACAAAGAGTGCTGCGATCGGGATGAGGAAAGGAAACTTCATGGGGCACGAATCTTGCTGTTGCCCGCATTGTAGGTGTTGCCCATGGCCTGGCCGGACCGCAGACGAAAAAAAGCCCGCAGGGTGCTGCGGGCGTGTCCGGGCGCGGCCGAAAGACTCAGCGCGCGGCTCTGGACTGGGCCAGCAGCGACTCGGCCACCTTGAGGGCACGCTCCATGCCACCCGCCAGTGAACCATCGGTGTAGTAGCGTCCGGCGATGCCCAGCGAGGGCACGCCCTCGACCCGGAATTCGTTTTGCAACTGCACCGCCCGCTTGACCTTGCCAGCGACGCCAAACGACTTGTAGGTGTCGGCGAACTTCTTGCCGTCCACCCCCTGCTTCTCGATCCAGGCCTGGATCAGGGCATCGGTATTGAGTGGCAGCCGCTCCACATGCACGGCATGGAAAACCTTGGCATGAATGGTGTCGAGCAGGTCCATGGCTTCGAGCGTGAAGTACAGGCGCTGCTGCGGCGCGAAGTCGTCACGGAAGGCCACCGGCACACGACGCACGACCACCTCCTTGGGCGCATTCTTGATCCACTGGGCAAACGTCGGCTCGAAGGCGTTGCAGTGGGGGCAGCTGTACCAGAAGAACTCGATGAGCTCCACCTTGCCCGGACCCGCATCGGTGGGCACAGGGCGCTCGAGGGTGAGGTAATCCTTGCCGGCGCGAAAGGCCTGCTGCGCCCAGGCTGCGGCCTGGCCAAGTCCGGCAGAAGCGGCCAGCAGGCCGGTGGCAAATGAACGGCGTTTCATGAGAAGACTCCTCGGGGGTTCAGCGCTGAACGCGCAAGATGGTGTTTTCGATCTGGGCACTGTCGAGGCGGGCATGCAGCCGCTCGGCCGCGGCCTTGTCGTCATAAGGCCCCAGACGCACACGGTACACAGTGCGCCCGGCCTGCTCGCGTTCGGACACCTTGGCGTCGAGCCCCATGAGGGCCATACGGGCTTTCTGGGCATCAGCCTCGGCCTGGGTGCGGTAGGCCCCCACCTGTACAAAATACTGGAAAGGCTCGGCCGCAGCATCGCCAGTCGTCCCGGCCGCCCTGGACTTGGCGAGATCGCCCAACGGGTCGGCATTGACCGCCGGCTTGACTTCTTTGCGCGGCGCCTCGACCGCGCCAGGCAAGGCAGGCGCCTCGGCCGGTGGCGGGTTCGGCGTGATGGCACCGTCGGCAGCCGCAGAAGCCGGCGCCTTGGGTTGCAGGACCCCGTTGGGGTTCCAGTCCTTGTTTTTCTGGCTCTCGACCGCGTCCTGATCGGGTGAACGGGTCTGGTTCTTGTTGGAAAACGGCGTAGGCACCTTGGTCACGTACATGGCCACGCCCAAAGCCACCGCCAGGCCGATGACCAGGCCCAGAATGAAACCGAGAAAAGTGCCGCCACGCTGGCGCATAGGGTTGTTCATGTCATGCATCACATCTTGGTCGGTGCGGAAACACCCAGCACCTTCAGGCCATTGTGCAGCACCTGCGCCGTAGCGGCCACCAGCGCCAGGCGGGCTGTTTTCACCACCACATCCTCGACCAGGATGCGCTCGGCATCGTAGTAGGAGTGATAAAGCGAAGCCAACTCACGCAGGTAGAAAGTAACGTCGTGCGGCGCAAAATCCTGTGCGGCAGCGCTCAGCATTTGCGGGTATTGCGCCAGCTTGAGCATGAGGGCCTGGGCCTGCGGGCCTTGCAGCGCAGACAGGTCGGCCTGCGCCAGCGTGGCGACATCGCCGCCTTGATCCTTGAAGGTGGCCAGCACCGAGCAGATGCGGGCATGGGCGTACTGCACGTAATACACCGGGTTGTCGTTGTTCTGCGCCAGCGCCAGATCGATGTCGAACACGTATTCGGTATCGGGCTTGCGGCTGAGCAAAAAGAAACGCACCGCGTCCTTGCTGGTCCATTCGATCAGGTCACGCAGCGTGACGTAGCTGCCGGCGCGCTTGGAGATCTTGACCTCCTCGCCGCCACGCATCACACGCACCATGGTGTGCAGCACGTAGTCGGGGTAGCCCTGCGGGATGCCGACATCGGCCGCCTGCAGACCGGCACGCACGCGGGCGATGGTGCCGTGGTGGTCGGTGCCCTGGATGTTGACCACGCGGGTGAAACCGCGCTTGAACTTCTGGATGTGGTAAGCCACGTCCGGCACGAAGTAGGTGTAGCTGCCGTCGGACTTGCGCATCACGCGGTCCTTGTCGTCGCCGTAGTCGGTCGACTTGAGCCACAAGGCGCCGTCCTGTTCGTAGGTCTTGCCGTTGGTGATCAGGCGCTGAACGGTGGCGTCCACATGGCCGTCGGTGTAGAGGCTCGATTCAAGGTAGTAGTTGTCGAACTTCACCTCGAAGGCCTGCAGGTCCAGGTCCTGCTCGTGGCGCAGGTAGGCGACGGCAAACTGGCGTATGCCGTCGAGGTCATTGACATCGCCGCTGGCGGTGAAACTGCGGTCGTCGGCCTTGACGGTTTTCTTCGCCAGGAAGTCGTTGGCGATGTCCTGGATGTAGTCGCCGTTGTAGGCGGCCTCAGGCCACTCGGCATCACCTGGCTTGACGCCCTTGGCGCGCAGCTGGGTGGACGTTGCCAGAGTGCTGATCTGCACGCCGGCATCGTTGTAATAGAACTCGCGGTACACGTCCTGGCCCTGCGTGGCCAGCAGATTGCAGATGGCATCGCCCAAGGCCGCCTGGCGACCGTGGCCCACGTGCAGCGGACCCGTGGGGTTGGCCGAGACGAACTCGACCAGCACGCGCTCACCGGTGGACGGCTGCTGACCAAAAGCCGCACCGGCCTGCAGCACTTCGGCCACGATGGCCTGTTTGGCGGCATCTTTCAGTCGGATGTTGATGAAGCCGGGACCGGCCAGCTCGATGGCGTCGACCCAGCGCCCGAAAGCGGAGGTGGCCAGCAGCGATTCACGCAGGGACTCCCCCAACTGACGAGGATTCTGCTTGAGGGCCTTGGCCAACTGCATGGCGGCTGTGCAGGCGAGGTCGCCATGAGCAGCCACTTTGGGCGACTCGAAAGCCGCACGTGCACCGGCACCGGGCTGGAGTTTTTCAAGCTCTGCGGCCAGGGCCGCGAGCAGTTCTTGTTTGGCATTGAGCATCGGGCGATTTTACGGGGGTGGCGCACGACCGAAGAATGCCGTACGCTGTCGTTGCCCGCACCGTTCGGGCGGGTTTTTTCAACCATTTCAGGGAGACACACATGAAAACCACCCTCGCCACCGTGCTCTTGGGCCTCGCTTTCCTGCCTGCCGCAGGTTTTGCTGCCGACAAGTCACCGGCCGACAAGCCCACTCAGCAATCCCGCATGAAGACGTGCAACGCCGATGCCAAGGCCAAAAGCCTCAAGGGCGATGAACGCAAGGCCTTCATGTCGGACTGCCTGAAGTCCAAATGAGTCCGTACTGAGGACAAAGGGCCTGTGTCACCAGGCCCTTTTTTCATGGTGCACCGCGCTGCCAAAAGGCCGGCTGGCCATAGTGCTGCTTGAGGTATTCGATCCACAGGCGCACCCGCAGTGGCAGGTGCTTGCGCTGCGGGAACACCACGTAAATGCCATTGGGCGGCGCCGCAAAATCTTCGAGCACCGCCACCAGACGCCCGGCCTGGATTTCGGACTCCACCTCCCAGGTGCTGCGCCAGGCGATGCCATAACCGGCCAGGCACCAGTCGTGCAGCACCTGTCCGTCAGAGCAGTCGAGTGGCCCGCCCGGGCGCAGGTGCACCACCTCATGGCCTGCGGCCTCGGTCGGCACGCGGAAAGCCCAGCCCCGGGTCTGCGAAGCATCGCTGGACAAGGTCAGGCAGGCGTGCTGCAACAGGTCTGAAGGCTGCCTGGGCGTGCCGTGGCGCGCCAGATATTGCGGCGTAGCCACGCACAGGCGGCGGTTATCGGCCATGCGCACGCTCACCAGCGAGGAATCCGGCAGATCGCCGACCCGCACGGCGCAGTCGAAGCCTTCAGAGGCCAGATCGACCACGCGGT
>JACCED010669104.1_pt1 | contig 19908 bp, 25 predicted proteins | sample 7455021 | NCBI WGS metagenome assembly JACCED01 (sample SAMN15323456, study PRJNA562643) | freshwater metagenome | isolation source: river surface water | place: USA:Blue River Watershed | collected 2017-08-19 | reverse complement strand
TCAGTGGAGGCGTCAATCGAAGCGTATTATTTCGGGATGAGCAAGTTATAATTCCCGCTTTCAAAAGGCGCAACTGTAAATTACGTAAATCGTATTTTTCGTCCATTTGGACCCCCCAGAACATTCCGCGTCCGCGAACCGCCTTCGGACTCACCAGTAAATTCAGAAAGTCCTTCATAAATTGCTGTTGATTCAGCACATTCGGAATACAGTCATCCTGAATTATTTTTAATGCCTCCACCGACACCGCACACGCCAAAGGATTACCTCCGAAAGTTGAGCCGTGAGAACCCGCATTGAAAACGCTCATATGCTCGTCGTTCGCGAGGATACAGCTCATCGGAATCATTCCACCACTCAGCGCTTTCCCCAAAATGACAACGTCCGGCTTTATTTTATTATACAACACGCTCTGCGCCGTTAGGCCACCCGCGCGACCCAACCCGCTCTGAATTTCATCGGCCATCAGTAAAATCCGCGGGTTCGCAAGCCTGACCTCGCGCATCGCATCAAAAAATTCGTGCGTTATTGGATTTATTCCACCTTCTCCTTGAATTGGCTCGTATAAAATGGAGCAAACATCATTGTTTTTCTCAACCGCACTATATAGCGAAAGTGGGTCGTTCATTTTAACTGGGATAATATTTTTGAGAAGTGGTCCGAAGCCTTTCTTATAGCTTTCGTAATCGCTTAAACTTATGGTTCCCAGTGTTCTCCCGTGGAAATTCCCAGTTAAGCAAATAATTTTGGGGTTATTATAGTAAATAGAACCGTGTCTTCTCGCGAGTTTCATCGCAGTTTCCACGGCTTCTGCTCCACTATTCATCGCTAAGACTTTATCATATCCAAATATATTCGTAATATATTCGGACCATTTATTAAGATTTTCGTTCATAACGACTCGACTCGTCAGCGTCAATTTACTACACTGTTTCCTCATTACTGATACTAATTTCGGATGACAGTGGCCTTGATTGACAGCGCTGTATCCGGCGAGTAAATCTACATATCGTTTATGGTCTGTGTCCCATAAAAAGACATCTTTTCCTTTGATTATATTGACCGGTAATGGACTATAATTATTAGCGAGTCGAGTAATGTGCTTCATATAATCATGAGATATTATTATTTCATAATTCGATAAATATTTTATTTAATGAATCCAGATTCATTCTGATACGAAACAATAAAAATTGCTCGGGAAATGCGTGTATCCATTAAATATAAAACTCGCCGTATGTGTATAAGCGCCCATATTTTCCCATTCCAGCCAATCATCTTCCGCGCAATATGTCAAACGCGTATTATCTGCATTACATATTTGGTCCAGACCATCGCATGTAGGACCAAAAATAGCCGTATTTAAGAGCCGGACATCATCATATTTATCAAGAATTATTTTACTTGGGCGAGGCGTGGCGTGGTCATAAATAATATTGTTAAAAGTTCCATAAACGCCGTCATCAACATATAGAGACTGTGATTCTTTATTATCACCTTTTCTTGCGTAAATATGTGTTGCAACTGTCGTCGCATCCGAAACAAGAAATCTTCCGGGCTCAGCAATAAACTCGATTTCATCATTATTTCCGATTCTCCTACGGAAGTCATGAATACCAATCCTGATAGTGCTCGAAATTTCTTGGAATGTGGGTCCATTTTGGACGGAATTACTCGGAAAACCACCACCTATATCAACAATTTTCATGGGGGCCATCCCAATTTTATTTGCGGTTTCAAAAATATCTGCGACATTTGCGAGAGATTTTGTGTATGTTTTCACATCACCGCATCCGCTACCAACGTGGAAAGATACACCGACTACTGGTAATCCAAGGCTTTGAGCATATATCAAAAGTTTTTCGGCTTCTTTTGGGTTGGCTCCGAACTTATTGCTAAAACGACACATCGAATCTTTATCATCAGTCGCAATTCTCAATAATAACTCAAATTTTTGATTTGGAATTTTGGATATTTTCAATAATTCATCATGACTATCAAATACAGTCAGTTTAACACCTGCACTTTTAGCGTAGACTAAATGTAAACACATCTTTGCTGGGTTCGCATAAATTATTCTGTCCGGCGAAAAACCTAATTTTTCGCAAATTAAATGTATTTCACCTTGGGTCGCGCAATCAAAATTGACCCCCAGTTTTCCTAAATAACCGACAATTATTGGGTCCGGATTACATTTAACTGCGTAATATGGCTTAACATCTGGTAATTGTCGCTTCCATAACATAACTTGGCGTTCTATTGTGGAAAGATTTATCACTCTAAATGAGCTATTTGCCTTTTTATTTTGAATAATGTATTTTATGTAATTCGATGTATTATTATTGAATTGAAAAAGGTCAACTGCTTTTGGACAAATATGTTTTATAGTATTTATTCCATTTTTATACATAATTATTTATAAAAGAAAAATATTACTCGGAATAAATACGCAATTCATATTCCATAATTTTATGATCTCCAATTATGAAAAAAGTGTATTCAATATATTTTACTAAAATAAATTAAAGATTATACCAAAGACCAAGAGGATTCGTTCCGGTGCCGGTGTATGTTTTTGTCCATGTTTGCGTGATTGGATTATAATCAGCAACACTTCCGTTAATATCAATAAGACATAAACGAAAAGTTTTTGTTGGAAATAATTTGAGCATATATTTTTGCGCATATGTAAGAATTCCAGCATTTATTTCAATCTCTTTGGGATTATTACTGCCAAGCGTATTTGGATATCCACTGCAACCAAGAAATGCTTTTATCGCTCCACAGTCTTGATGATTCAGTAAATATACGTTTGTAATCGGTTGTAAAGTAAGTGCGATTTCAAGATTCTTCACTAAGCTATCTCTTAATAAGTCCATATCTGCATTAGAAGAATTGCAGGAGCCTTTTGGACATAATTTACAACATGAACAACGGTATCCAAGAGGAAGCGCAGCGCCCGCAGCGGTAGAAGCAAAATAAGAATTTAATAATCCAACAGCTTGGAAATAATCCGCAGTTAGCTTATCATACCGGAAATCAATGCAGAATACTGAAAAAATAGGAACTCTCGCCATATAAATATTATAATAATAAATAATTTATTATCTATATAAATTATTTATCTGAATTATACGGTTCTAAATGAAAAATTCAAATATAAATATTTGAATATCAAAAACTGTATAAAATGAAACAAATAATCGAAGTAGAAGTTTTTGTAATAATATCAGTCTATGATGAGTATGCAATCGTCAATAATTAAACTTGGTATCCAATATCAAGCGAATCAGTCTGTGTTTCTTGCGACTCGAAATTGATGAAAGAATTCTCAAAGTCTCGATAAGCATTTTTGGCGGAGGTTAGTTCGCCAATTGTTATGCTCGGCTTATTTACAAGAAGCTTACTATAAATTTCCTGTTGCGTTCTTATAAATTTATCTGCGTTCATTCGATATTCCGCAGTTTTTATCAGTTCGGACGTTATATTCCCAAGAAACTGGCTTACTTCTTCCAAATAATTGCGTATCTTCTCATTGCGATTATCATCTATGTATCGTTTGGAAGTCGTAGTTATCGCAGCGATTAGAAAATTGGAAAAAAGCATAATGATGTCCGACGTCGCTTGAAATGTGCGGTCATCTTGGACCCACAACTTGAACGCAGAAAAACATCCCATTGCAGACGATGAAATGACGGATATCAAGTTCAGGTTCGTCGAAATGCGATGATTCTTCTCCAAAACCCACTCATAAATATACTTGTTCTCTTTGAATAATATGCGCCAGTTTCTAACGGTTTCAACTGCGTTTTCATCCCATCCATTAACGTTCGATACTTTGTAGCCAGTATCATAAATAATTGCGGAACTTGTGCATCCAACATTTTGCGCAGGTCGCCTCGCTCGAACCACTGGTGAATTGGACCGGTCTCTTCTCAGTGGAGGACTCCTACTGCGCTCATATAAAAATGCATTCTTTTTCGATTCAAATAATCCATTTAACCTCTCAATTTCATTATTTAATTTGTCTAAGTTCTCTATGTATTTATTCACATCCTCTGATATCTTTTCATATTCTTCTTGCGAAGATTTTTGTGAAATAAGTTCCAAGTCCGCAATGAGTGCTTTATATTTGTCCATCTCTGCTGTAATTTTTTGGATATTTTCTATATGTTTTGTTTCTAATGCAGATTTACAAAAATCAAATTTATTATTATCTCTTAATTGAATGCGATTTCCATGTATATTAAGAATGTCGTATTCATTCGTCAAAATTGCGAATGAATTAGTAGGAGGCGAACGATTATCAACTTGTTGAATTATCTTGTTATCATTCGTTAAAAATGTGATTATTTCTGCCATATAATATAAAGAATATAAAGAATATAATATATGAATATAAAATGAATAAATCTACGATAACTTTTTATGAACCGTTCGAATTTATTGTTAAATATGATGGACAAATTGTTTCCTACTTGGACGATTCTCAAATGACGGAAAGCGAACTATTGGAAAAATATGCGGTTGATTACAATAGTTTTCTCACTAAGGACATTCGCGACGAAAATGGATTACCGATGCGCCTTGAATCGGTCCTTGATATCCACGCACTTATTTTAGATTATATAAAGATTGTTGATACAAAAATTGATTAAAAATCGCAATAATTCTGATACACTTTCACAAAAATGTCAGCGAAACAAATTGAAGAAATTATTGCTCATTTGATTTTGACTCAACAAAACATTGATGATTGGGATGAATATCAGACCAATATTATTCGAAGTTTCAATTCAGTCGATTTTCGAAAAGTGATTGAAAATTATGAACCGTGCGCTTTTAGCAAATTACACGTATCAAAGGACCGAATGGCGAAAATCTTATACGAAAATATTCAACAAAATGACAAACTTTTTGTTGAATTATTCGATGGAGGCCGGTATCCAAGACAAGAATGCGATTTTACTGGGACTGATACTTGGGCTCTTATTGAAGAGTGTGTTCATATATTAGTTAAAAAACAAATGTGCGCTTAAAATGATTATTCCATATTTATATTATGGATTACGCAATTGATTTTTATAATGGAAATAATGATATACACAATGGAATTCTATATCCGGAATTTATATATGATGACCGGAGAATTTTCTCAAAAATATACGTTATTTTTAGATTATTATTTCTAATATTTTACTTATTAACCTTGCCAACATGTTATAACCGCAAGTTTTATATTGGTATGATATTCGCAATGTTTTTATCGGCGATGAATAGTGCGCGGTATGAATACGCACATTTCAAAAGATACGGAACCACATTTTCATCAGTGAATGAATACGTAAAATGGAAAAATGAGCTATGGCCCAAATCAAGAATTTTTTTTTATGCGATTGAGGTCGCTCTTAAAACTGTGTATTTTATAAAAATATTCCCACCGCAATTTGATTTTAATAATTTATGCGAAATTGGAGAAAGTGTCTTAAAGATTCATATTTTAGCACTTTCTGTTATTTATATTATTTTTGCAATTCTTACAATTTTCATTATATTGATGATTTATTGTGTCGATTGTTTTAATTATAGGCCAACAACCAGACGGCGAAAACCAGCTTCTTTACAAATTACTATAAATCAAAATGAAGAATGTTGTATTTGTTTGGATACTGATAATACTCTTGCGTGGTCTATATTACCTTGTGGTCATAAATTTCACATGTCGTGTGTTTCAACATGGATAATCAACCATCAAACGTGTCCAGTTTGTCGATTTAATCTAAGTATTGTTTCATAAAAATCTGTTGTGTCAATTGAATATTTTTGAAAATAATTATTCATCCAGCCATTCCAGATTATTTAATGTCCATTTTACTGTCTTTTCTAATGATTCCTCAAAATTGAAGCTCGGGAACCAGCCCATATCGTGTAATTTAGTCCCATCTAATCCATATCTTAAATCATGCCCTGGACGTGAGCTATGAAAGTCAATCATCTCGTATTTCAATTCTTTACCAACAAATTTAGCAATCAATTTCGCCAAATCTAAATTAGAGACCTCTTTTTCTCCTGCAATATTATATTTTTCTCCAATTTTTCCATTTTTTATTAAAAATAGAACCGCACTTGCAATATTTCTCGAATGAATATAAAATCTAGTTCCTGATTCCTTTTTATCTGGATAAGAATGTATATACACTAATTCATCATTCAATACTTTTTTTATACATAAAGGTATAAATTTTTCGACATGCTGTCTCTCTCCAAAAGCATTCATAACATTTACAATCATAATCGGTATTTTATAGGTATTTTCATATGAAATACATATATTTTCGGCTGCGGATTTTGATGATGAATATGGATTCGTTGGGCGATGTCTATCCCACTCTTTATACAATGTATCCCCCAATGCTGGACCGAATACTTCGTCAGTGCTAAAATAAAAGAATATCTCTAAGTTTTTCAGCTTCCTAGCCCATTCAAGCAAATTAATTGTGCTATTTATATTATTTGTAATAACTTTTAATGGTTCCTCAATGCTATTATCGACGTGCGTTTCGGCCGCCATATGAACAATATAATCAACATCATCTCCAATTTCTCGTTTAATACCGTCAGATAATTCATTACATAAATCAATCGTAAAAATTTTTACTCTTGGCGATTCAATTAATTTATTATTTCGTAATCTATCTAAACCTTTACTCGCATAATTTAATTTATCAATAATTATAATATTCCAATCTGTATTTTTATGAACATGTTCCGCAAAATGATGTCCAATGAATCCACAACCACCTGTTAGAACAATTGTTTTTGATTTTGATTTTGATTTCGATTCTGACATATATTTATATTAGATATTTAATTTAGTAGTAAATTCCAATATAATTAAATGTGATTACACTTTTATCAAATGGATACCACACTATATGATATTTTTCATCGTCGATTAAACACCAAAAATCTTTCTTTTCTTTTTGAACGCAAATGCGACAATCCTTTTTATAATTTGCAATAATTTTATTATATAGTTCACTCGAAAAAGGAACCACTAATTTATATTTCACAATATCTTTATCTAATCCAGATTCATTAAAAAAATCAGTTGTATCTCCTTCAACTAATTCTTCTAGTTTGATTTGGATTTCATTAGAAATAATAGCATAATTGCGGTCATCAGGATAACAATTTAGATTTTGCGTTATAAATAAATAAAGCATCGGAGTAGTCATTATTGATTATATACAGATTTATTTATGTATATTTTACTTTATTTTTCTAAACTGGAAAAATAAATATTACTATATTTATTATGCGTATTCAATACTAACTTTTGTCCAAGCTTCTCGATATGTTACTTTGATACGTCTATTATTATTTGTTCCAACATAATAAACAATTAAATTTTTATTTAGATCATAAACATCTTGACTAAAAGTATAAACAGCAGTATATGTTCCATTGAATTTTTCTATATTTTCTATTTCAACGGTAGATGAAACAACAAAATTTCGGATGTTAGTCTCTGGATTTATTCCTGTGCTTGTGCTTGACCAAGACTCAATAAAAACTGTTTTTCCCGATTTATTGTCATAATATGTTGAGCCAGCATAAATTGAATCACTTGGATTTCCTTGACTATAAGTCTTCGCAATATTTCTGTTGTAAATACATACACATGCCATTATAATTTATAATATATAAAAATTAGTATCCGTATAAAATAAAATATATTTTTATTTTTATGAGTCAAGAAAAATGTATTCATTTTGAAAAAATCTTTATGAAATACCGATATTATTTGAATTATAAATATTTTTAACTAAAAAATCACTGATTTGAACTCGGACTCGCAAAGAAAACTTTTTTCGTTGCGGATATTTTAGTTTTACATATTGGACAATCTTTTGCAATTAGCGAATCATAGCATTTTTCGCAAATACAAATGTGATTACATGGTTCAAGCAACAGTGTGATTTCACCGTCGTAGCAAACAGAACACATCATTTTTGGTTCTTTCTCTTCTTTGAATGCGCTAATTGGTATTGAGACATGATTTGTGTTATATTTTGGAATTGATGATTCAACTGCGACACGTCTTTCTCTGTATTTTTTACAAATATTGAAACAAGGAACACATAATTCATGTAATTTTGAATCAATAATTATGTAATATAGAAAATTGATTATTTCTATAATAATCAAAAGTGCTTCAATGAATGTAATCCAAATGACGCCATAAACGGCCAATTTTATTCCAAATTCAGAATCATTATCGGAACACTGTAAATTCGTCATTCCGGAAGTAATCGAAAAAATAGCCAAAGCATTTATACCAGCTATTGATAAAAGAGTTGATGATGTAATCAAGATACAAACTAAGTTATCAACTGCAATTTCTTGAAAGCGATACAATATATTGTTCGTCGCGACAAAAATATTCAATGTCGTTATACACATTGAAATTCCAACAAGATATTTGATTGCTTCGCATAGCTCCTTTGTATAATTATTACAGGTTTGTGTAGTCAAATTTTTGGTGTAATACATCAAATAGCCAAAATAGACCCATCCTCCAATATTGAACATTATGTATAATAGGTAAATTCGTAAAAATATGATTATATGCATTTATGAATTGGTTTCAAATGACCATAATATTTAATCAATTTTTATTGATTAAATTTGTAAAATATGATATATCAAATCAGTAATACCGAATCTAATATTGTGTAAATATCGCAGTAAAATATTCAAATGTATAAATTATTTTTTGTATATCAATTCATTCATTTTTTCTAAATTATAAACTGTTCGATGCATATTAGAGCTATTTTTACATCTAAAATGAAATACATCATTCTTTTTTATTTCATCATTCGTTATTTTCTTAGTATCAAAATCTACAAAATCAGTTCTTTTATTCGGTGTAATCGAATATTTTGGGATTAACATATCTCCAATGGCAACATCATCAATATATTTATTATAATCAATATTATTTTTTGTAATTAAATAATTTACGCATTCTTTTGATAAAAAAAATCCTGAACCCGAACCAAATTTAATACCCCTACATGATCCAATAATTGCTGAATAATTAATTGAATTATTTATCGCCCATTTATATAATTTATTTAAATCAACAAATGATGACAAATTAGTTCTGAATATATATTTGAAATTATAGTTATTATAAATATATTTAAAACTTTCAATCGTTTTTATCAGAATACCCGGAATACGAGATTCTTGACATTTAACATTAATTGTATCATTCTTTTGATCTAAAACAATATTTTCATTAATATTCATATTTCCTTTTATAAAAAATGCTTTTATTTTCGGATGTGTGTTCATATATAATTTCCAAACTTTTTGCATGTTTATATAATAGTCTTTATTATCAGATGCTATTATTAATATAATTATATCATAATTATTAATCATACTTATTAAAATATTTTATTTTAATAATTCTAAAATTTATTTCATTTTTTCAAGACATTCTCTTATTGATTCTTTAATATTTTTAACATTTGGATATAATTGTTCTAATACTGTAGTATCTAAATAATTATTGGATCGGCCTGATGCTAATATTTTATTTTGTTCATTAATTGTAAAATTTTTCCATGTAAAATTCTCATCAATAATCTCTTTATACATTTCTAATATTTCATTGTGTGATATTAGTCCGGGGTTTGTTAAATTTATTGTTCCTATTATTCTTTTTTCAGCCATATCAATCATTACCGGTAATAATTCATCTAATACAGTCATTGAATTTGGGACAGAACATATATTTTCATAAGTTATTATTTTTGTTATAAAATTTCTCGGATTTATATTACTGGTTATTGGCATTCTAATTCTTATATTTAATACATTATCAAACAAATGCATTAATTTATCTGTATAACCTTTAACAGTTGAATATTCTGATTCAAAAAAATTTGGTGAATCATCTTCATTAAATCCATTTTCTTCTTTTCCAAATGGGTGTTCATCATCATACTTAAATATACAGCCTGTTCCTAAATAGGTATAATGAATATTGTATTTTTTACTAAGAATCGCAAGCACTAATGGAGAATACAAATTATCTCGAATATTTTCTCGTAATTTTCCGGGTTGTTCTAAATAATCGATTGTTGTATATTTTTTATCACCAATCGTTCCGTGAGTTCTTCCAATTAATGATATAATATGTGTTGGATTTACTTTCTTTATTTCTTTTTCCAATTCAGTATAATTTTCAGCTCTTTCATTTGCGATTATAACTTCATGATTATTGCTATTTATTAATAAATCATAAACCTGACTTCCAATCCATCCATGCCTACCAAATAATAAAACCTTCATATAATTTATAATAATATAAATTATATAAAGAAACTATTACAAATTTCTTTAAGGACTAATAACTTCATAAGTAATTCAATAATTATAAGAATCTATTTTTTATAATTATATTTATGATAATTTATAAGAGAATTATGTTTATCAAAAAAAAGTAAAAAATGATTTAAAAATTCTAAGTTTTATAAATGAATAAAAATGGAAATCAACCTTGAATTATATAACATTATTCGTTTGCGTAATGGTAATATTTTACTCGAATTGAAAAAAGCCACTGAAACAGAATATAATTTGGTTTTAACGGACGTCTCATTTTATAGTGCATGTCAGCAAAGTATTGGGAAAATCAACATTTACGAGCCGACAATTTTAACGCCAAAATTATTGAAAATAATTATGGATGAATGCGCAAAAATTGAATCATGGGACGAATTTCTGGAAAAAATAAATTGGATTCAAGAAAATATATCCTCGACTGAATTGACGAAAGAAAACAAGGAATTGATTGAACGGTATAAATCCTATATTTATTTTTATATGGAAGAGATTGAAGTGCGGTTCGACTACTTTCAGAAAAATGGAGAATCCAAACTCAAAAGCACAACATTCGCATATTTATTTACAAAAATAATTGCTCAAATATCCGGTCATTATAGGAGTTTTGGCGAAGAATTCTTCCTATTGAAATTGCTTGATGAATACTTTCCGGATGTAGAATGGGATTACGAACAGATTTACGTATTTGAAACACACAATGATATTGATAATGAATGTTCCGAGCAAGGAGGAAGATTTCATGACTTAGTTAAAAGATTATGTCGAGGTGATAAAACGGCGTTTGACGGAAAAGAAATCGAATTTTTTCCGAGTTCATTCGAGATAAATAAGATGAATATATCACGAGAAATATTCAGCTGTATTGAATGTGATTTGGATAATGATGGAAATAATTGGAAGGATTATGAACCGGCGCGTTCATAGTTATTTCTAAATTTTGGCGAATATCCTAAATTACCAAATTCGATGGAACAAACATATGTTTTTTATATGCTTACTTTCTGGTGTATCACTAAAAACGTAATAGATTTCGATTGGATTGTTTGTGTGATAAAATCACCATCGCATCTCGCCGACGGAGCCAGTCAGCGGATGGAGAAGACCAAGGAGAATTTTGGGAACTGACTGAATTTGGAAAAGTCATTTTATATATTATAATTATATAAAAATTTAAGTTGGTTTAATTATAAGAATGCGCCATACAATTCTTGGTAGTGAATGATAGGATGAAAAATCCATCTTTAACTATATCTTTATTTTATTCGCATTCCCAATCTATTTTTTCATAATTATATTTATGATAATTTATAACCGCATTTCCTAAGATGACTTGAAATACAAAATCATTTATAAATCCGAACTTTGAACAATAATCAAGATATTCTTTTATTTTTTCTTTGTATCTTTCATTTATGTTGAATATTAATGGATAGTAGATGCTTGAAATTTTGTATAAAATTCCCCATTTTTTATTTGCTAATAAATTATTTCGATTATTGCGATTTAACAAATTACTAAAATTATTCAATAAAGATTCTTTCGATATTATTTCATATGTATCTAATTTATTTATCAATGCGACCTCAATTGTTGTTCGATTCTCGATACTTGAAAACCATCCATCGAAATCCTCTTTCAATAAATATTCTCTGAAACAATATTTCCTCGTATTCTTCAATTTTGATAAATAATCGCTATTATTTGATAGTTCATTCAAAGATGAATTTATATGCGCTTTTCGAAAATCTTTTATCATAAATAATAATCGGACGTCTCTTTTCAATTGGACTCTCAAAACAATTTCATTCAAATTCCACCATTCACTTGGATGAAATGTACAAAATAGAAAAGGAGTTTTTTTATTTGAATTATATTCAATATCTGTTGTGTGATATAATATGCTATCTTTTGGTATAATTACTTCTCCATATACATTTCTTAGCATAATTTATATTATATATTATTTTTTATTATGTTATAACAACTCGTTCGTTTGTGAAATAAAAATTAAATATAAAAATTACAATATATTATAAAATAAAATGAACTGGGCAGAAGAAATTGGTAAAAACTTGATTAGACGTGTCGATGTATCCATTGGAGATAATCGCATAATAGTGTATAATTTAGGCGATGGAAAAACGGTTCAATTTGATTACCACAAAGAAAAGTGCGTCAATATTGAGCACAAAGACGAAAAATTGGAAGAAGATATGAAAAGACTTTGGGATGAGTTCAGAATCAAAAAATAATTTGTGCGAATTATTATGCGAACAATTTTCATAAATACAATTGAATCATCTTTGGGTGAAAATCATGAAATTATAAAAGAATTACCAATTCCTAAAAAAATTGTTAGTCCTTGGATGATGATTGAAAAAAATTGAATTTAAAAAAAATATAAATTACATAATATATATTTATCGTGATTATACGAATGACAACCAAATATAACATCAAAATTGATCACAATGTTCCAAAATGGGACGATTTAACATATGAAAAATTAGGCTCAAATATGTCATTTCTTAAATTGAACATTTCAATGGAAGTATATGAAAATGACGAACTAATTTATTCAATAAAATTAGATATTGATGGAATCTATTCATGTTGCGGTAGTAAAAACTTTGAATTTGATAAAATGAATCACAAAATCATTAAAGATAGTGATAAAACTGCTCTTATACATGCAGAATTATTGAGCAATTACGACATTTTTTTTAAAGACACTGTTCTTAGTATATGGAAATTAAGAATTTGCGACGGATTATGCGTTCTATAATTGGAAAATCATATTTTCGACAGTAAGAATTATAATTTTTATAATTTTCAATTTTCTAAATTGGAACCACAACTCCTTCGCTATATATTAACCCATCTTGAATAAACTTTTTGTTCATTAAATCCGCTCTTAATTTTGTATCTAACATATTTGATAAATAAATAAATCTGACCGCAAATACATCTTTATCAAAAGTTAGTCTGATTTTCAATTCAGTATACATAGCACAACTATTTACAATTATAGTTTCGGCGTTGATTGGTAAAAATTTATCACCAATTTTTAGACTGATTTTAACATATCTTGATGAGTTGTCTGACTCATAAAAAGGATATACTGTAAATCCGGTAGATATATCACAATCGTTTCTTTGTAATTGAACTTCTACAAAATATTTACCATTTTCATCTTTTTCTATAAATCCGAAATTATTTGGGATAAAAGTATGTGATGTTTTATATTTTGAAATATCTAAACTATTTGCGATTAAATCTAAAAGCGCACGTTCCGATTTATCATGTATATCAAGACTTGTTTTCAGAGAATTGAACCATTTGGTAAAATTAAAATAGTCCATTTTTATAATTTTATATCATGTGTTTTTTAAGCCAGATTTTCATTCAGGAAGAATATTGCTTTTCATAATATCAAGCCATTTTGTATAATTGACATTATACTCTAACGCAATTGGTATATATTCTTCATTTTCCAATAATTCTTCAAATTTACTAATTAGCAATTTTGTATAAAATTGGTAATCTTTCATAAAATTTACATTCTTTATCATGAAATCATATAGGACAAAAGTAATGATTGCTTTCTCTCTCTTTTCAGACACGTTTTTAACCAGAAACAAAAGAATTTCACTAACCATAATAACTTCGTCTTTTACATATTCTTGATATATTGGTTCTTCGGTAAATGGTAAGTCAATTCTCCGAAATATATTTTCTAAATGAGGAAATCTCTCCATCAATCTTTTGAAGTTTTCACAATTTTCCATTCTTTCATATGATTGAACACAAAAAAATTGAGAAATATCATTCTCTATCAAATTGAAAATATCGGGAAATACATATTGCCTTGAACAACAGCATACATAATTTGATAAAGATTGTCTCAAATCTTTATTTTCTCGAATAATCTTTTGTAGTTTGTTGTTCAAAGTTAAAAATTGACCATCAGTGATATTATATCTGATGTCATATATATCTTCAAAAATACTTAAATGTTCTTCCATTTTAGCAATGATTGTATAGTATTATATGATATAAATTGAATTTATTTCAATTTTTATCATATAAAAAATTCAAATAAAAACACAAATAATCTAATATTTTTTATATTATAATATATAATGGTCAATAAACAACTTGTTGAAACCGGATTAGAGGTCGCTGGTGGTCTTATTGATGGCGCAATTTGAAATGGTATTGAGTCTGGTGTTGATGGATACAAGTCCTATGAAGATTTTAAGAGTGGAAATGATTTAGCTGGTGTGATTGATGGTGGAATGGCGGTGTATCACGGTGTTATGACTGGTGTTGACGCCTCAACTGGACAATGGTGGTAAGAAATTATATTTTTATTATAATACATAAAAAATTGAATTATTTTTAATTATATTTTTATAATATTTTAATCAAATAGAATGCCACAAAACGTAAAATTTATGAATACAAGTTCCAGTTCTAATTACATCTTACCACAAAATCCAAGAATTGAACAATATAATGTTGGAGATAGAAGTATAATAATTTCTTCTTGGACAAAACCAAGTTTGGGATAAATTGAAAATACTCAAAAAAGGAAATGATTTTTGTTTTTGAATTCAGGATAGCCTGTATTCAAAATTTATTTATAATTGATTCTGTTTTTTACGTATTATAAATTATTATTGTATTTTTTAACGAATTTCCAGAAACGGTATAATTATAAACAACGTAATGTCAATCGTTCTAGAGTTTATATAAGTCAAAGTCGTATATAAACGGTATAACCGCGGTTTTTAAACAAATCTCGGAACCATCTATTTTCAATTCATATTCAATCGTCATCTGCGTCGGATTCGATTTCCAACCTTTATCTATTTTGTATTGATTGTATTCCAATATACTTCGGTAATATTCATATATCCTCTTATCAAAATCAAACAACTCATCTAATGTTTTCGGAACATGTTTGTATCGGAATGATGATTCGATCCGCTTATTTTTGATAAATAAGCGGTTCTCTTTGAATAAAATCGGTTGCGAATCACTTGACCAATGACCGCCAATTTTTAAGCTTAAAATGAGCTCAGTTTCATCATCAATCGCCAAATAATTCAACAAACATTTATCTCCATCCGGAACAATAAATTTCGGATAGAGATGATGAAAAGTGTCTGGTAGAGAATCATATAATTTCCTTTTTTCTTTGAATGAATCACATTGTTCAAATATTCGATTCCACATGTCAAAAGGTAATTCCATTTTATTATTTTATAAGTTTCAATCAATAATTTATTCAATTTTTATATTCCAAATATTCGCTTCATTTTTATTGAAAAATATCAGATTAAACTCCAAGCGACTCAATATCTCCTTTACAAACTGGACATTCCTTCTTTTTTTCAAGCATATTATAACACGCTGAACACATTATTAGATGCGCGCACGGTAAAAAACGCAGATTCTTCTTGTTTGAATAGCACATTATACACTGTTCCTCTTCAACGTCAGTCTGTTCTAATACGAGTGATGACGGCAATTCTAAGCCAGCCACGCTCACAATCCCACCAAAAACAAATCCGATATCGTCCGTCATCCTTGCATAATATCCACGATATCCACTTCGAGCGGTGTCATTGTCGCAAATGCGCACTCGCGCACCACTTCCATCATTTCTCTCATAATAAACGCTATTATTATCATTCCGAGAAATACTGAAAATAATATTTGGTGGTAGTCCATCGATGTCAATTTCGACAACGTCGGAGGCGCGCGTGTTCGCCGGATAAGCGAGATATGTCGAATATTTTGAAGCGTAAGTCTTCCGTATCTTATTATCATACATGAAATCGTAATAGGCCCAAATTTGGTAGTTGCGCCCAGCATACCAATCAGTGGGATTCGCATCAACTAAAAAGACGCGGACATCCTCAAAGTCGGCGATTGGATAAACTGCGTCTCCGTCCTTGATAAAAGTTGGTAAATAATGGTCATTATTAGTTCGATAAACAGTTAGGGCACCGGTAGAAACCGGCTCTTCTCTACTATACATCGGATGATTCTTATAATTTCGAAAGGCTTCGCAATAGTCTGGATTTGCAAAAATCCAACTGTCGTTATATTTAATTTTGATTAACATTTTTATATATATCGTCAGTTTCTTTTAAGTTTAAGTTTAGCAAATTGCGCAAGACGGATTCATATTTGACCCAGTCGCGCCTCTTGCGTAAATAATTAAATCGAAGATGTATTCAGACAAACCGGCGCGTGAGCCAGTTTTCGCGATATTTTCCAAATCCCATTTGATATCAATATTCCGCGCGACGTTTTCATCCGTGCTCGGCGGTAAAATGTGGAAATCATCAAGGCGCGATATTCTTCTTTCGTCAATGTCGCTATTAGTCATTTGATAATTCAGGAAATTTGCGATAATATTATTATTACAAATGTATTGATAACCGGTTTCTAATTTGTCGGTTGTTGTCATTTTTACTTGTGATTATTGTAATATTCATCAAGTAAAAATTCAATTTTTATGATATATTTAGATATGTTATAAAATTAATAATATCATACCTTTATATAAATACAATATGAAACTATTAGTTATTTGTGGAGGTGGTGGTAAAACAACTTTAACAAAAAAATACCCAGATTTATTTTTAGATATTGATGACTTTGTATGGTCATCACATAATACTCAGTATCACAAAGAATTATTGGAAGCAATTGAAGTAGAGGATATAAATACCATAAGTAATATTTATAAATCAATTATGATAAATAATCGTCATTATTTACAAACACAATCTAAAATAATTTTGGGTCATAATCGAATATATTCTGAATGGATTGGTGTTGAATTATTAGCTGAAATGAAACCATCTCTTAAATTGCATGAAATAAATATAGCAAATAGAACACCTGAATTAAAAACGATAGCTTTACAAAATTGGTTAGAATTAAGTAATGCGATAATATATGATGATTGGGAAAGTTTTTATAAATTGATATCCAACTATACTGGTTATGAATTATTATAGCGATTTTCAATTCTTTATTTATTTTTATGCGATGTGATAAAAAATAAACAGAAATTTACCATTTCTTAGTGTAAGAAAACGATAAATTAGCATTTACCATTTCTTAGTGTAAGAAAATGATAAATTAGCATTTACCATTTCTTAGTGTAAGAAAACGATAAATTAGCATTTACCATTTCTTAGTGAAAGTAACATTTGCGTTCCATCCACTGGATTGGCTGTATCCACCGCCAAAACTGAGAGATGAGTTCTTTGATTCAGCACTTGAACCGGAGAAATCTAATGAAGAAACCTTAACCTGAGGAGCTTTCATTTTATACTATATATAATATTTTATTTTTTTAAATTGAACTAAATTGACAAAATATAAAAATTGAATAAATAAATCAGAATAATATAATAAACTTATAAACATCATGGGCGCATGTATCACATGTATTAAAGAAAAACCGCAATCTAATTATATAATGAGCGCGACTGAACTTCTTGAAAGAATTGACCCCAAAACGGTCCCCAAAGTTCCATTTCAAGACAAAATAATTTTCGCCCGAATTGAAGAAATCTACGATGGCGACACAGTCAAAATAATCGTATTATTCGGCGACACACCAGTCCGGCTTTCATTGCGAATTCTCGGCGTTGATACTCCGGAAATCAAGAATGGAGAAGGTAGATTACCGGAGGAACACGTTTCCGCCGTTAAAGTCCGCGACTATATGAGGTCCCTATTTCCAAAAAGTATAGCAAAAATTTGTATTCGCGATTGGGACAAGTATGGCGGGCGAGTGTTGGGCGAATTATTTTTAGAGACAGGAGAGAATGTGTCTGAAATTCTTATTCATCAAGGATGGGCGCGACCGTATCGCGGTGAGAAAAAGAGGCCATGGACACTTGAAGAACTGACGGCGCATCCATTCGTTTAAAAAATAATCAGATTTTGTGTAAAGTATCATTAAATTCTATATTCTAAATTCTAAATTTTATATTTTATAATATTAAGTATAATGAGTAAAATTGTAAGTAAATCAACTCATTTTCTTGAAAAAAGCAGTCCGATTAAATCATCGAAACGTAATAATCCGTATATCTTGATTACATGCGGTCCAACCGGTTCTGGAAAATCAAGTCTAATTGATAAATCAATCGATTATCTAAAATTAGAAAGACCTTTGGATAAAAATATATTTATTATTGATAATTTAGTTGAACAAAATCCAGATTATAAAAATAAATCAAAAAAAATATTAAAAAAGTATTTTTCTGAAAGTGATTATACAGTTATAGAACAAAAGATTAAAAAAATCATTGATACTCCTATAAATAAAAATACAATATTCAAAAATTTCACAAAGGCCTATTTCGATACAAGAAAATTCGGTTGTAAATATAAATCTTGTGATAAATCTTTTGATAAGAGTATTCATTCAACAATTGATAAAAAGGAAAATTTCATTCTTGAAACTACTGGAAGGAGTTTTCCTACAATTGTTGGATGGACTGATAATAAATATAAAATATTTATTTCTTATAGTCTTGTAGAATTTTGCACTCTTATTGAAAGAAATGTAAAACGAATGACTGAACAAATAAAATCATTTTTAAGCAAAGAGAGAAATAATTCGATTGCTCCAAGATTACCAGATATACGATTACAAATATTTGGCGAAGTTGTAAGTAATATATTGAAGACTCTTATAGAAATAATTGATTATTGTAATAATGAATCTTGTAAAACAAATAAAAATAAATTTGAGACATCAACTGAAAGAAAATTTCGGTTAATCATTTTTGATAATACTGAATATAGTAAGAAACCAATTTTTGATAGCAATGATAAAAATAAAAATTTAAATAAAATTAAAAAAAAGATAATTGATAAATATAGTCGAAAAAATAATTGTAAGTTATAAATCTATTTTTTGTTGAATTCAATAAAAAATAAATTTATTATAATAACAAATCGTATAAATAATAGTTCCACTTACATCGGCCTTACTAATCCGGTTGTCATACTACCGAAACCAACAGTTGGCTTAGTCGCTGGTTGAACTGGAAGGGGAAGTGATTTAGGGGCGGGACAACGGTTGAAATTCGTTGTATTACCATTGAATGCGTTGATATTCAAGGAAAATTTGGCGGAGGGAGCTTCGGAAGCAAAAGAAGTTTCACTGGAATTTGGACTCAAACTCATCTTATAATATATTACAATATTATTTTTATACTGTAATAAACGATTATTCTAAATATTTATATTATTCTCAACTTTCTGAAAGGAATATATTCAGTAAAATTTCTTTGATTGTATTCTCCAATGAAAAATAGTTCATATTTGCTCCATAATAATATGAAACATGATGTAAGTCATCTGTTTTCTCAATATCTATGTATTTTTTCTTGATATTGTCATATATACAAATATTCTTTTTATTATCAACGCAAAGTA
>JACCED010572727.1_pt1 | contig 19916 bp, 16 predicted proteins | sample 7455021 | NCBI WGS metagenome assembly JACCED01 (sample SAMN15323456, study PRJNA562643) | freshwater metagenome | isolation source: river surface water | place: USA:Blue River Watershed | collected 2017-08-19 | reverse complement strand
TTTTAAAAGTTCTAAAAATAAAAACCTTTTTATAATTTTTTAAATTCCATTTTAAATTCGGAACTTTTAAAAGTGAGTTTTTAATATTCGTAACATAGCATAAAATGCATAAATTGATTTTTAAGAATAATAAGAATAAAAAACATAATTATTTTTAGGAATTAATAATTTTATTTTTTATTACATATATTGATATATTTTCTAATTATTTTTTAATTATTTTTTTAATTAAAAAATAAATATTCTTCTATTTTCCTAAATAAATCATAATAATTCTTAATAATTTTAATACTCATTATTTTCATCATCATTATCTGTAAATTTGAATTCACATAAAGAAGCATTTATATCTATTTTTGTATTATTCTTCTCTTTTTCCACTTTTACTCGTGGAGCAAATTTAGAAGCCACATTTTCACGACATATTCCAAATGATAATCTATGCCACTGTGTTAATGGTTTTTTGGAAGCATTTCGTTCTTTAATTTTTGCTAAATGCTTTGCTGTTAAATATCCTTGATTATTTTGTATATCATACTCTATTAATTCCGGATTTTCCGCTACTAACTCTTTAATCCAAGTATCATGAGCGTGTTTTGCTAAAATAGAAGCACACGCAATTCCCATATATGTACCATCTCCTTCAACTACTGTTTCGTGTTCAATTTGTACTCCATTTTCATTAATAAATGGATTAAATTTATCACCGTCTACTAAAATTTTAATTTTTTCCATATTTGATTCATTTAATACTTCTAACACATTGCGAATTCCATCGTGCATTCCTTCCATTACGGCTTGTAATATATTGATTTCATCAATTCGTTTATTATCTTTACTTACAATCGAATATACTAAAGCGTGCTCTTTAATAAAATTATAGGATTTTTCGCGTTGTTTAGAACTCATTTTTTTTGAATCACGAATAATAATCTTTTCAGCTTGTACTTTTTCTGCAAAATCGTGTGGTAATACAACAACGCCAATAAAAGTGGAACCAAAACCGCAACCACGAGCACATTCGTCAATACATATTTCTATTTTATTACTATTTTGATAAGGAAGAAGATTATACTCTTTTTTTACTCTACTTTTTTTAACTTTTATTTCTTCACTCATTTTTTTTATAAATATTTATTTTATATGTTTATTTAATTTATATATTATTCTTTTTATATATAAAAATTTTATTTAGAAATTTAATTAAAATTATATTTTTTTAAATAAAAAAATATAATATAAAAATAGATTATTAAAAATAAAATGGAAAACGGAAATAAACCAACAAATAAACCAACAAATAAACCAACAAATAAACCATTTCATAAGAAAAAAGCTGCTAAAGCTGCAGCACGTGCAGAAGAAGCACGTATAAAAGCGGAAGAAGAAGCACGTAGAAAAGCCGTAAATAATGGTTTATCAGCTGTAAATAATAATGTTTCATCAATTGTAAATAATGGTTCATCAGTTGCAACAGTTGCTGTAAAAAAGAAAAGAAAATCGACAAAAACAAAGGGGAAAGTATCAAAAAATGTTAGTCAAAATAATAATAGTCAAAATATAATGAATCAAATTGCTTTAAAAAGAGCACAAATTGAAGAAATAGAAACAAATCTTGAAGAAAGTAAAGAAAATGATGTAGAAATTGGAGAATTAGCTGAAGCTCGTATTGCAGTATTAAGTGCTGAAATAAATGAATTAATGCAAAGATTAAATGCAATACCAAATGTAAATAGAAGATTAAATATAAATGCATATAAAACAAATTATAATGAAAATATTAATCGTATAAATGTTCCATTTATTTCAAACGAAACACAAAGAAACTTTTTAATATTAAATCCAGAAATTATAAATGAATATAAAGAGTTAGATGCAATACGTTATCATATGTTAAATATTGAAAGTAAAACTAGATATCGTACTCTTTTTATAGAAATTATTAATCATATTATTAGTAAATTAATATATGATCCATTAAAAGTAGTATATACAAATGGTAGAAATTCAATTCATTTTCTTGATTATATGAATAGATTAATAGAAGAAGAAATATTTAGTAATAAAAGTGTTGAATTTAAAAGATATATTAAACTTTTAATTTATAATGGACTTTTAAAAAATATACAAAAACCAATTGAAAATATAACATTACAACTTTCGTTACAATTAGAACAAAAAATTGACCAATTTAAAAATTATATGGAAAATTATTTAATTAAAACAAATCACGATTTAACTTTAAATAAAAATAATTCATATATTTATCCAGTAAATTATTTTATAAAATATTTTAAAGACAAAAGAGCAACCCCTATTGGTGATTATTTATATGTTCCTTATTCAGATATTTTTGATTTTAGAGGTAGAACTACACAATCAAGAGTATATACTGAAAGAGACACAAGCAGTTCATCTAATTCATCTAATTCATCTAATTCATCTAATTCATCTAATTCACAGTCAAATACATTTATAGATACATTTGATTATATTATGGAAAACTATTTTTATAAGGAAATAAATAGAAGTGGAAACAATATTTTAACACAAGAAGAATTAATAAAACATGTTACAACTGATAAAAAACCATTAAATAAATTATTTAATAAAATTAAAACTCATACCTATAATGAAAGTAATCCAGAAGTTCCAATATCAAATTCAGATACATTTAGATATATACAAAAAGGTAAAATTCCATTTAAAATAAATGATTATCTTATTAATATACCATTTCCATTTTGTATAAAATCAGTTAATGAAGATTACGGTGGAGATTATAGTGGTTTAACTAAAGCATTTTTTAATGATATTAATAATGAAATAAATAATGCACATATTATTGATAGTCAATATATATATATGAATAAAAATGTATCAATTGTAAAAAATGATAAAATTCCACAAACAATACGTAATCAAGAAAATGCCAATAGAAAACGAACTTATATTCCTAAAAATAACATAAATGTATTAAATGAAAATAAAGTTCATAAAAAAATATCTTTTGTTTCAATTATTGAAAACTTTTTTACAAAAGAAATTTTAAAAAATAATAATCCAAATAATAGTAAATACCAATTTACAGAAAGAAAAGTAAGAAAAGTACGTGAACCAGTTCCACTTTTAAATAATAATGGAAACCCTGTTTATTTAAAAAATCTAAATGGAAAAAATACAAATAGACCAAAAAGAGTTTTAGTTAATAAAGAAATAGTAACTGAAACTCCTGTTTTACAATTTCGCAATTATAATTTTATGCCTTTGATTAATCATATGATTAGTTATGTTGATAACAGAACAAAATTAGTTAAAAATACATTCAATGTTCAAATTTTATTATTTACTATTATTGTATTATTTATTTGTGCATTATCACGAGAAACACGTATAAAAACACGTATAAGTAGTGATATAAGACATATGAATGTTAAAATATTATTTGCTAAACACAAAGATGGAAGTTTATCATTAGCATATAAAATATTTTTAGCATATTATGTATTACATTTAAAAGAAGAATATAAAAATCCAAATAAACAAACTATATTAACAAAAGCACAATTTGATGAATATATATTTTATTTAACATTATTTTATGAAAATAATGAATTATATAATTATATTATTACAAAAGATGAAACTAATTTAAAATTATCATATATTCTTTATAAAAAAAATATTACAGAAGAAGAAGCATATGGAACAAATATTGATACTATTATAAATTATTTTAAAACTCATTATGTTAATAATAATTTTATTAAAAAATATACTAGTGAAATGGGGTCAACAAATAGAGTTATTTTAAATAATTTTAATCGTTTATTAGATTTCTTTGGTTATGATAATATTGAAGTATTTATGAAAGAACATTTTGAAGGAGAGTTAATTAATAAAGAATCTATTATTAAAAATAAAAAAATAACTATTAATGTTAGTAAGTTGAGTAATAACTTTTGTACTAATATTATTGATACATTTATTAAATCTTTAACTGAAGAACAATTACTTATTTATTCTAAATTTATTTCAGGTACATTATTAATACAACCAACATATGAATTTGAGTTTTCACTAATATATAGTGGTGAAAAAATTCCAAAATTAAGAGCTTATACATGTATGAATAAACATGTAACATTTTTAGCACCTTTAACACTTGCTCAAACCAATGAAATGGAACAATTGGAAAATACTTTTATTGATATTAATATTGATGATCAACGTGCCGTTAAATCTTATAATAATAATGAAAAAGTTTTATATTATTTATATATATTAAAGAAAGATCAAACAATTGAAATAATGGAACAAGGTATTTCTTCTTTCGGTTTTACATAAATATTTTTATACTTTATACTTTTATATTTTTTTTATACTTTTATTTATAAAAACATTTTTTTATAAATTTTATTTTATGAGTGCGGTTATACCGCTATTAAAGTAAGTTTATTTTTATTTTAATTATATACTTATTTTTTATATATTTTTTACATATTTATTGTTTCAAGTTCTCTTAAAAGCATATCTTGGTCATATGGAATATCACCTAAATGAGTACGTGTTAAATTATTCTGATAATAAACTTTGTAAGTTCCACCACCAGCATCAATCACAATACGTTCACCATTAGGATTTATTGTATCAATATATCCATCAACCATTGTGAATCGCATATTTGCTGCTTTTTGGTCATTTCTATTAGAAACAATCATTTTATCATAATTTAATGTAGCACAACGTTTTGATACTGCATTAACAAATGCAAGTACATTAGCTTTAGTCTTATTATCATACTCAGATGTATTAGAAATATCTATTCCATTAAGTTGAATATGTGTATTACTTTTACAACAATAAGCAGCGCTTTCTGAAAGCAAGATTCCTATATCATTACATTCTTGAGCACGATTAATTACAGCATCAAGTTTAGATACATCAAAATCAGCACCTTGACTAGTACCAAAAGTACCAAGTTCATTGCTTTCTAATAATGTTCCATTATTGTTGTATCTACACCATTTTCCTTGAGTAGAACCCGGTCTTAATATTGTGAAAGTAAATTCATCATTTTCCAATATGTTAAAAATACGACGTATGTAATCAACTGATTCTAATGTAATTGCTGAAGAAAGTTTAATTTCAAGAGCAGCACTAGTAAATATCATAGAACCTTCTGTTCTAAGTGCAAGCTCACCCTGAAGTTCAGGATGATTGCGAATTTTACCACTTACAAGATAAACCTTGTGAAGTTGTGAATAATCAGTATGACTAAGTAAATCAATTATAGCATCTTGAAGATGCTTAAGTTCAGGCATAGTAGTAGTTGGCATCTTTAAAAATGTTGACATCTTTAAAAATAAATGTTAAAATCTATATTATTTTATAATTTTTTATAATAAATCATATTTATTTATTTTAATTTAGTAAATTTTTTTATAAAAAAATTGACGTAAATTGTTTTATAATATATAAGCTTTTATGTAATATTTTTATTTTTTATTTTATTTACTATTTATTCATCACGTCTATATGAAACTTTAAATGATTCAATTGTTTCATTTACAATAGATTCAGCATCTACATAAATTTCAGTAACAATATCATTACAATGAATTCGCCATACGTGTTCTGAATTATGTCCATAAACATGAACAGGGTAATCAACACTAATTGAATTTGTATCTTCAAAAATTAATTGAAATCCAGTATAATGGTCAAAAATCATTTCAAGAAGGTCACGATGTGACTTTTTCATAGAAAGAAAATGTGAATCATTTAGTCGAATAATACCAAAAATAGGATTCTTGGGCAATGCATTCTTAACATAATAAGGACGGTCAAGTTGACCATTAAATATATTAATAATCTTATTAAGCAATTCCGTACTCTTAGTACCAATAGGTACTTGGAAATTAATTCCAGTTGCGCCACAAATGTGGATAGCACCGCAATCTTCAATAGAAGCAATAGAACGTTGAGTAGTGAACATCTTTAAAATAGTAATATTAGTAATAATAGTAATAAAAGCTTTGTTTTATAATAATTTATTTTGATAATCAGTATTATATTTTTAATTTATTCAATTTTTTATTTTTTAACTATTTTTATATCACGTAAATAAATTAAATAATTAAAATATTTATATAACGTAAAAAAATATCTTATTTTAAATTATAAGAATAAAAATAAAAATAAAAATGTTTAATAAACTTTTAGCTGAAATTATTGGTACTTTCATTTTCCTTGGTGTTATTATTTTCGTTGTAAATGGTTCAAAAGATATGGGCGTAAACTGGTTAAAAATCGGGTTAGCTCTTGGTATTATGATTCTTTTTGTTGGTTCAATTTCTGGAGGTCACTTTAACCCCGCTGTTTCCCTTATGTTTTACTTAAATAATCAACTTCCTGCTGAAGAACTTGGTATTTATTGGATTGGTCAAATTATTGGTGCTTCTTTAGCTCTTGCTTTATATAAATTTTATCAAGCTGATTTAACAGCAAATAATCTTAACAAATAAATAAGGGAAACCAAGGTTGCTCATTCAGCTGAATGAGCTGGACCTTTGGTCCCCTTATGAACCCATCCTTTTTTATTTAAAAATAAATATTTATAAAAATAATATTTTTTAATAAACTATAGTTTATTAAAAATAGTTTTCCGAACAATGTAATAATAAAATATTTTCAATTCTTGAATAAATGTATTTATAAAAATGTTCGGAAAATAATTCTTTAAAAATATATTTTTAGCTGGAAGGCGTAGGGACTGAAAGTCCAGCTCTACGAGCCCAAAGAAGTTCCCAATTTCTTATTCATACCATCCTGTTATTGAAATACGTGGTATTTGTACATTTTGAGCTACGTGTCCTACAAAATGCGGTATACCACCTTCTTCAGGTACTTCAAATATCATCAAACTATTAAATGTTGGAGTAAATGTTTCAACTATTTTTGTTCGCGATGTGTCTAAAAAATGTAAATGACCACCATATTGAGGTTTCCAATCTTTCGTTAAATGTAATACAAAAGCAACGCGACCATTTCCAGCATCATTATGTGTTGATAAAAAACAATTAGAAGTATATTTTGAAACAAAAAGTGTATTTAATTTTGTTAAATTTAATTGAGTTACTTTATTTAAAAAATCTATAAAAATTTGAGAACTCATATAATTTCGTAATTCATATTCAACAGGACTATATTGTAATAAATTCGCATTAAATGTTCGGTAAAAATAAAATGAAAATTCATTGCGACCAAATGCTTCATTTACCATTTTAATACGAGCTGCATTTCGTTTATCGTTTAATGGTAATTCCATACGGTCTTTTTTAACACAAGTAGCACAAACCCAATATTGAGGTAATAAACGAGTTAAAAAGCGATGTAGTTTTTCTATTTCATTTTCTTTAAAAATATTAGGTATAATTAATTTTTTATTTTTTTCAAATTCATTTTTTAATTCAATTATTTCATTTTCACTTTTTTCTTCTAACATTTTTTATTTATTTTATTTTTATAATATATAATTCTTCTTTAGAAAGTATTTACTCAATTTATACTTTATTTTTTATAATAATTTTTTATATAAAATATATATACAATATATTCAAAGTAAAAAATAATCTTTTTAATGATTGTCTTTTTCTTCCATATACTCTTGATTTTCTTTCATTATAGCTTCTTTTTCAAGCTTACTATCTGTAAGAGAATCATCAAATACCCATACATAAAGACCGTGATACAAAGTAGTATCATTTACATAATTACTAATTAGCATATTATTATGTAATTTTTGGTCAATATGTTTTTTAAAAGTATCCATATTGATATCTTTGTCTTTAAGTAATACTGGAGTATTATCATACTCTTTTTTACCAAAAAAGTTTAAAAATGTAAGTGTAAATTTATCATATTTTTGATAATGATTTGCTAAAAAGTTACTAATATGTTTACAATGTCCTTTTGTTTTAGAATATTGATATTTATACGATGCACATGTACAAGTAAATGAATTATCTGTATGTTGACAAATATTGTAAAACTTATCTAAATCACTTTCAGTTTGTACTGAATAAATATTTTTAATAATCATTTGATTATTAATAGCAGTATTACTATTATTTTTCACTTTACTTACTTTTTTAGAAGTATGATTAAGGTTTAGTTCATCAAAATCAATTGAATTCATATGTTTACAAGGTTTTCCTTTTCCATATGTAAAAGCAGGACAGCTACAAGATTTACTTGTTACCGCATATGTTACTTTCGGATTACTTTCCGACTTTACATAATATACTTGCTCTTCTACTTCTTCCTCTGTACTTTCAGATAAAAAAGCTTCATCTAATTTTTTAACAATTTCTTGATTATCTTCATAATCAGATTCAGAATCAGAATCATTAGAATCATATTCTTCTACAACCACTTTTTTCTTTTTAACTTCTGGACCAATATTAATGCTCTTTGTTTTTGAGTTAATTGGTGTTGAAATTTTCATATTTTCAATAGCTTCACATAATGAATTTTCATCATTAGCTTCAAATTTTCTTTTGAGTGTATAAGAAGGATGTGATACATATTTAAGTGCAGTTCCGTGAGAAGCTACAAATTTTTTAATATAATCGTGTTCAAAATTTACCATATATGTAATATTTTCATTATCTTTTTTACGAATAATATAATTAGCATTTACAAGTTCATCTAGTACAATCATCATAATACCACTATTTTTGTTAAGCATTTCAACATAAAGATGTTTATTTTGACTTGGAATAGCAATATTTTCTTTGGTTCCCATTACAGAAACCATTGAAGTAATATTTAATATAAGTTCATTTTCATCTATTACACTCATTTTTCTTAAAGCATATGCTTCAAGAAGATAAGTAATAGTAAGAGTACTAAAATATTGATTAAAGTTGCTCATTTTGAATAAATTAAATATATAATATGTTATATTTATAATTAAATAAAGATGTTTTTATATTTAAAATTTATTAAATCAATTTTTATAATATTTATTTACGTTAATTGTTTTTTTTATAATTTTTTATAATAATATTTATTTTTTTTAATAAAGTAAATATTTAGTTGTTTTAATGTATTAATTAATATTTTTATTTTTTAATAATATTTTTATTTTTTTTAATAATATTTAATCTAATAATTTATATTTTGTTACATTGTAAGAAAACCGAAGTAAGCCATTTGCCATTGCTGACAAATTGATTCAGGGAATGTTACCTTACTTACCTTATCGTCATTGACGACAGCAGTAAAGTAACCTTTGTCAGCCATTTCAGATACCTTGGTAGCAAACTTTGTCTTCTCTTCGCCGTCTAGTGACGCGCTCTTAGAAACAATGATATCACCAATCATCTTGAAGAAAGCCTTCATCTTGTCACCTGAAATACGATAATATGTATTATCGATTACAGTTTCACCCTTCTTGTTAGTCTTTTCGACAGTTGACTTTGTAGCCTCTTCAGGAAGCTCAGCACGTAGGTTCTTAATCACACGAGCAAAAGCTTGTTGAATTTCAAGTCGGTGAAGCTTTCCATCGGAAAACTCAGCACCAAACTCATCATCTTCAGATTGAAGAGTGTTTACAATATCGTGTGTCTCAAGATAACTCTTGAAATCAGGATGAAGAGCTAAATAAGGATATTCAGCCTTTTTACGAGGTTGACCATCTTTCTTAAAACCCTTAGGGGGCTTTGCGCTCTTAGTTTCTTGAGTTTCAGGAGCATCTTTCAAAGTTTGCATTGCTGAAATTAGTGAAGCAAGCTCCTTAAGAGATTGTTCAAATTCAGCAATTTTTGAAATAGCTTGACTCATATCAGTAATTGACTCAACTACAGCAGAAGCCGCAGCATCCTTCTTCTTACGAGGAGCACGTTGCTTTTTAGGAGCAGCGTTTTCAACATCAGAAACAGGGTCAGTTACAGTAACAGTAATATCAGAATTATCAGTATGTGATTCGTTATTAGTAGAAGCAGAAGCTTCTACGACAACAACATCACCTTCATCGTCTTGAGTAGAATTGGTTACAGGAGCAGCTTCAACAGTTGTTGACACATCACCTTTAACTTTCTTTACACTCTTGGTCTTAACGACCTTCTTATCAGCAGTATTTGAAATAGTAGCAGTAGTAGAGGACATTTTGAATAAATTTAAATTAATACTTGTATAAAACTTTATATTTTATACTTTACTTTAATTAATAAAAAGTTTAGTTGAAAAAATAAATCAATTTTTTTTTATTTTTAATAAATTTAGTTACATTACTTTTTTATAAAAAATAAATTTTATAAAAAAATATTTTTTGTTTATAAAATGATTTACGTTGTTAATAAATAAATATATTTATCAACGTAAATAAAAGGTGAGTTTAAGTAAAACTAAATGTTTACTTTTTCGTGAAACTAAATGTTTACTTTTTCGAATTCTTCAATCTTCCAATATTCAAATGTATTATTTGGTAATGGTCTTTTAATGATAAAAGGTGTTTTACGTTGACGTAATTCTTCTTCAGCAATTTCACGTATTGAATATAAACCTTTTGTTGAAATATTAGGTTTTGCACCACGTGATAATTGTTCAATACGTACACCAATAATACGTGTATATTCATATTTTGTCATAAAAGGTAATGTTTTTTTCGGTTTATTTACTAATTCAATAATTTGTGAATAATTTAAAACTTTACTATGAGGGTCAGCTAATTTATCATCTTCAGGATTATCTATTTCATCATCGTTAATAGCATCGTCATTGAAGAAATCATCTTCACCTTCTTCCCCTAAATTGTCATTATCAAAAGGCTCTTCCATTTTTTACTAAAATAATATATTTCTATATTTATGCTATATTATTTTATTAGATTTTATTCTTTTAAGATTAAATAAGATAAAAATCATTTTTTATTATTTGTTCAAAAATATAAGAAACCTACGGTTTCTTATGAACTTCCCTTTTTTTATCTATTAATTTTTTAAAAAATATAAGAAACCGTAGGTTTCTCTCCTATAGGAGAACTTCTCTTTTTATATTTATATAGTTTATAAAAAAAATAGAAAGATTAATATTGTGTCCCGAACAATGTTATAAAGAAATAAATTCAATAAATTTTTAATAACTATATTATATTGTTTTGAATAAAAATATTTTATAACAATGTTCGGGACACATTATTTTTATTAATTTGTTAAAAAATATTAATTTAATATAAAAAAGGAAGTTCATAAGAAACCATTGGTTTCTTATAAATATTAATTTGTTAAAAAATATAATTTAATATAAAAAAGGAAGTTCATTCCTTAACGTGTTAAAGGAGGGAACCATTGGTTTCTTATTTTATGCGTACTTCCATTCTGTTGCACATTGTGTACAAATATATAAAAGCTTAATTGTATTAGGGTCTTGAATATAAACAGCTTCTTGAAGTTCAGGTTTTTGATGAGTAATACAATCTTTATTTGGACATGTATTATAAATTGTGCGTGGTAATGTTGGGTCATAAATCATATCTTTATTTGTTTCAATACCACGTAATTCAGATGATTTATATACTTTCTTTTCAATTAATGATTCATTATGTTCTTCTTTAAATTTGCAAATTCTACATTTATTCCAAAGTTTTCCATCTTCTTCACTTGGGAAAAGTTTATTTTGACATTCTGGGCAAAAATTCATTTTAAATATACTATATTATTTAAATATACTATATTATATAAATATTATATACTTCTTATATTTACTTATTTTTATTTTTACTTTCATTTTTTATATTTTTTAAATAAATAATTTACTTAAAAAAATCTTATTTTGTAATAAAATATTACACAAATATAGTAAAATATATAATATGAAAAACTTATTTTTAAAAAAAATAAATAATTGGGATAATTGTAACAATATAATTTTTGTAATTTTAATATTTATTTTATTTATAATTATTTTTATGTTACTAAAAAAAATAAATTTTAATAATAATTATGCTGAACATTATAAAGGATTAAGTAAAGTAAATGAATTTGAAAAAATGCTCAAAAAAAAATATACTAAAGTAGATACTAATGAAAAAATTGTTACTCAATGTGGTTTAAATAGTAAAATTAATGATGTTGGTGAAGAAGTTGAAGAAGAAAATTGCATTTCAAAAAGTTATAACCTTCATTTTAATACACCTGATGCTGTTAAATTAGTTAAAGATAAAATTCAAACATCATCAATATTACAAAAAGCCGGAATTCCTGTTCCTAAATTCTTTAAATTTACTTTTACAAATAATATGGATAATATAATGGCTTTAGATACATTAAAAGAAAAAATGCAAAAAAATAAAATAACTTATCCTATTGTTTTAAAACAAATTTATGGCACTTTTGGCATTGATGTTTTTACTCATATTGATAATGATGATAAAGCACGCGAAACTTTAGAAGCATTACGAAATAAAGGTTATAATGAACTTATGTGCGAAGAACAAATTGAAGGACATTGTTACAGAATTTTTGTTTTTAATAACCATATTATTGATATTATTGAAAGAAGTGCTCCTTTTATTGTTGGTGACGGTGTTAATGATATACAATCTTTAATTAATATGCGCAATAAACGCCAATTAGAAAAAGGTTTGTTTGAAACAAAAAATATTACAAAATCTTATATTAAAGACCAAGGTTATAAAATGAATAGCATATTACCTAAAGGTAAAAATTTAATTATTAGCACTGTTATTAATATGCATAATGGTGCAAATATAGCACGAATTCCACTTAAAAATATTCCAAAAGAAAATATTGATATATTTCTTAAAACAAATAAAGTACTTGGTATTACTACTTCTGGTATTGACTTTTTAAGTAAAGATATTAATGTAGCTTATAATAAAAATAATGGTAAAATTTTAGAAATAAATGGTACTCCAGATACCGAAATTCATACAATTGTTTCAAAACAAAATAATGATTCATTTAATATTTATGACCGCATTTCTGATTATGTTTTTTAATTTTTTGTTTAATTTATAATATTTTTATATAAATTTTTAATTTATATAAATTTTTATTTTTATTTTTTATTTAATTGTTAGATTCATCTTCATCATCTTCTTGAAGAAGTTGAGCAATTGCCATTGCATTTGCTAATTCTTCTTCAGAAGAAACAACATTTGAAGTTGTTGTCGAAACACTAATATTTTGAATTGCAGGTGCAAAAACATTAGTTTGAACTTCTGCTTTTTGACATAATTCTTCGTACTTTTCAGTAAGTTTTTGAATTGTTACATCATAATTTGGTTTAACAACAGAATTTCCATAAGCATTACACTTAATTTCAACTTGATTGTACTTTGTTTTAATTTCTTGAATATTTGAAATAATTTCATTGAAATGTTCTACAAAATACTTTTCCATTATTGGTTTAAATACTTCAAATCCACATGGTTGATTATTTAACATTGCATAAATACCAATATTGTAATTTGCATATTCAATCAAACGATTATAGCTTTGTACAACTGGGTCATTTACTGGATGATTTGTATATCCGGGTTCATTATGTAATGGAACTTCGTTTAATACTAGTGCTTGAATAGCCATAAATACATTAATAATTGTATTTGTTGGTACCCAACCTGGTCCTTGCCATGTATTTAACATAGAAAGACATACTTTACCACATGTATATAAATTTGGATTAAATCGTACTGAACCATTTCCTGAAAGTATACCTTGTGTTGCATAAAATGCTTTAGGTGGACTCATTGGATAATCATCCGGATATGTAAATTTAATAAAATAAAATCCGTGGTGGTATGGTGTCTTTTCACGACCAACAAATAATGCATAAACATCTTTCATATTTTCATCATTTACATAGGTATAAACACCATTTTCAGCTAAATCTTTAGCATCTTTATGTAAATCTTGAATTTCTTTACTAATACGTTTAAGTGCACGTGAAGCCATTTTCTTTAAAAATATAAATAAATCTTTATTTTTATAATTATATTTTAATTACTCTTATTTTTATTTTTTTTAAATTCATTTTTTTAATTTATTTACGTATAATGAGACTCAACTTATTTTTTTAACAAATATATTATTTTTTAACAAATATATTAAGAGTAAAAAGTTTATTCCTTTAAATGAAACAAATTAATTTCTTATGTGAATATAAAAGAAGTTCTATAATTAATTATAGAGAAATAAAAGAATGAAATACAGTGCAAATAACTTTAAATACACTAAATCTCGTAATATTAAGCTTAAACCCGTTAAGCGCGAGAAAAAAGATGATGATTCTAAAAAGAAGGGCAATAACCAAAAGAAGCAACGTAAAGAAAAAGATGATAGTGATGATGAACACAATTTAGATGAAGATGATGAAATGGATTTGTTTGGAAATGAAGTAAGTATTGATGGTAATCATATTTATTTTAATAGTGATGTTACTAAAAAATCTATTTTTGATTTATGTCAAGCTCTTAATAGTGTAGCCCTTGATAACATTGTTACTGCTACACAATTTAATATTGAACCAATTCCTATTTATCTTCACATTAATAGTAATGGTGGGTCCGTTTTTGCGGCTTTTACTGCAATTGATAATATTATGAATTGTAAAGTTCCGGTTTATACTATTATTGAAGGAGCATCTGCTTCAGCTGCAACTATTATGAGTGTTGTTGGAAAGAAGCGTTATATTCGTCCTAATTCATATATGCTTATTCACGAACTTAGAAGCGGATGTTGGGGACGAATGAGTGAAATGGAAGATGAAATGGAAAATAATAAGAAATTAATGAAACGTATTAAAAAGATTTATAAGGAGCATACTACAATTCCTCACGAAGAAATGAAGGAAATTCTTAAACACGATATGTGGTGGGATGCTGATAAATGTTTAGAAATGGGATTAGTAGATGGACTATGGGAATAAATATAAGAAACCGCTTGAACGCGAAGCGTCAAGGTTCCCTCCTTTTAGGAATGAACTTCCCGCTTTATTACACCCTTTTTTAAGATAAATGAGATAGTTAAAAGATTTTTTAATAAATAATTATTTATTAAAAAATTTAGAATTTGATATAAAAGAAAATGTATTCCCGAAAAATGTTATAAAATATGTTCGGGAAATTGTCCTATTTATTATAAATTAGGTGTAATTTATTATAAATTAGGTGTAATTTGTTAAAAAATAATAAAAACAATAAATAAAAAGGTTTCTTATTTAATATAAAAGAATTTATATATAATAATATAACAGTTATATTATTATAATCATAAAATAGATAAAATGAGTAATAAAAAAAAAGATTATTATGAAATATTAGAATTAAGTAATGATCATTCTAAAGTAACAGAAGATGATATTAAAAAAGCATATAAAAGATTGGCAATGAAATGGCATCCTGACAAAAATCCAAATAACAAAGAAGAAGCTGAAACACGTTTTAAAGAAATATCTGAAGCATATCAAGTATTAAGCGATAGTAGTAAAAGAAGTATGTATGATATGGGTTGTAATGAAGATGATATTCCAGATTTTGAAGATGCAGATTTTGATATAAGATTTGATATACCTAAAGGACCACGTCCTCCAATGCGTGGTTTTCATTTCCAAAATCCAAATGATTTATTTAAATCATTTTTTGAACAACAACAAGAACAACAACGCTCTTTTTTTCAACAAAATCAATCATTTAATCCTGCACAATTTAATATGAATAATACTAATCATCCATTTGGTGCAACAAACCCTTTTGCAAATATTCCTTTTTTTATGAATAATATTCCAATGAATGGAACAAATATTCAATTTACATCACAAGCACAAAATCCTGTACAAAATTCTGTACAAAATCAACCATTAAAAAAAAGTGAACCAATTATTTTTGAATTAGAATTACAATTAAAAGATTTATATAGCGGTGCTAAACGAAAATTTACATATAAAGTTTTCGATTTATGTACTTCTTGTGCTTCACAAACGTGTGATTTATGTAATGGATCTGGGTTTGAAATATTTACTAAAAAAGTTGATGCACATACAACTCATAAAACTCAACGCGTTTGTGCAAAATGTAATAAAAGTGGAAAAATGCGAAATGCTAATTGCAAAAGTTGTAGTGGAAGTGGCGAAATTAAAGTTGAAAAATCCGTTGTTGTTGAAATTGATGCTGGAAGTAATTATGATGATACACAAGTATTTGAAAATTATGGACATCAACGTATGGGAGAATTAAAAGGAGCAATGATTATTAAAATTGTTAAACCAAAAGTAAATAAATTTCCTGAATTTGAAAAAGTTGGTGTTGATTTAATTCATACTAAAAGTATATTATTAGGTAATGCATTATGTGGAAGCAAAATATATATAAATCACATTGATGGAAGTGACTTTTATTATTTTGAAAAAGAAGTTATAACGGATGGATCAATGCGAACTATTAAAAATAAAGGATTCCCAATTAAAGGAAGTAAAAATAAAGGTGATTTTATTATAAATTATAAAATAAAATATCCAGAACAGATTTTAGATCCACAAATAATTAGTAAAATATTACCTTTTGAAAAAGATGATGAATATGATGATAGTGAAGTTGAAAAAGTAAATATTAATGGAAAATTAGGTAAAAAATAACTTTATATAAAATAGAATAAATAATGAATATTCATAATTTTAGAGAAAGAGCTGAAGCTAAAAAATTTCAAAAAAATCAAGAAAACGAAAAAGAAAGAGAAATAGAAAAAAATGAAAAAGAAAGAGAAAGAATTGAAAGAGTAAAAATTATTAAAAATAGAATGGAAAAATATAAAGAAAATAAGATAAAAGCTAAACAAGATATTATAAAAGCTGAACAAGATATTATAGCATTTAAAGAAATAATTAGAAAAGCTTATAAAAATATAGAACAAATTAAAAGAGCTGAAATAAATGAAATAATAGCAAATGTTCCATCAAATAGTAATATTTTTTTAACAAATATTACTTCATTAATAACAAATAATTCATATGCTCCATTATTTCAACAATTATTTAAAAAATATTTATTAAAAGAAGGTGTTGATGAAATAACTATTGGAAATATTTTTACTGAAATATTTACAAGGAATCCTCTTTATATATTAGATGTTTCTACAATAGTAAACAGAAGACCTTTAGCTAGTGGAAGTTATGGAATAGTTTTTCCAAATAAATCAATAAATAAAAGTAAATTAACAAATAATGTTCAAAGTGTGCCAATTATTATAAAAATAGTACGTAATGCAGACAGAGATCCACTTTATTTATTTCATTTTTATAAAGAATCTTTAATTCAATATATTCTTTATAATCTTTCTGATTCTCAATTTAAAATAAATATTCCAAAAATATATTCTATAAAATCAATTGATAATTCACCATCAATAATTATGGAACAAGTAGAAGGAGATATATTAGTTAATGTATTTAATAAAAAATTACCAAATCTATTACAATTTATAAATTATATAAAACAATTATTTTTATTATTACAATATTTATATAATACATTTGGATTTGTTCATAATGATATTAAAAATGATAATATAATGATACGAAATGATAATACAATAGTTTTATTAGATTATGGATATGGTTCAATTAATAAATTACCATCAATTGGAGAAAATCCAAATTTTTCGTTATCTGTTTATGATAATCTTTATAATTTACAACAAAATAGCTTAAATTCACGTCCTTATGTTGATATTTTAATGACATTAAAAATGTATAATATAATGCTTAAATTCTATAATCAATCATATTTTGCAAAACAAGGTATTACAAATATTAATAAATTGAAGCATATTAAAAATATCTTAAAATCATTACATATAAATACAGGTGTACTCGAATTACTTGTAAACACAAAAGATGAACATCATTCTATATTTAGAAAAATGGATTTAACCTCATATATCCAATCAACAGCATTTTCAGAATTAACTTATGAGCGTATACTTTTTAGAATAAATGAAATAGAAAAAATATTCCAAAATGGATCAATTTTATAAAATTTTCATACATTGAGATTTAATATTTTATATTTTATAATTATAGATATATAAAATGAAAAAAAATGGTATTTTAAAAAATAAAAATAGAAGATTAAAAAAAATAAAAAATAAAAATATGGAATTTCCAAGAATAAATCAAGAAATATTACGAGAAAGAGAAAGAGAAAGAGAAAAAAAAAGAGCTGAAAGAATGGAGATTGAACAATTAGGAATCAGAAGAAAAGAAGAAAAAAGAAAACCCAAAATAAATATGGAAAAAAGAAGACGATTAAGATTGGGTAATAATGGAAATATTAATTTAGCACTTGAAATCCAAAAATATGCTAGAAATGCAAAAATAAAACGAAATATTGCTCAAGAACCAATTAAACGAAGATTAGTTGAAGAACGAAGATTAGCTGAAGAACAAAGATTAGCTGAAAAACGAAGATTAGCTGAAGAGCAAAGATTAGCTGAAGAACGAAGATTAGCTGAAGAACGAAGATTAGCTGAAGAACGAAGATTAGCTGAAGAACGAAGATTAGCTGAAGAACGAAGATTAGCTAAAGAACGAAGATTAGTTAGAGAAGAAGAAGCAAGAATTGCAAATTATACTGAACGTTATTATAAATCTTTACAAAATGAAAGTCTAATAATAAATGATAAGATTCTAGAACTTCATGAGCTTCAAGAAAAAGGAATTACACAATTAAGAAAAATCTCTTCAGAAAATAGAAGAATAGAGATTCAAAATGATTTAACTAAAATAGAACAAATTATAATTTTGAATAATCTAAAAAGAATGTTATTAAATATAATTATTTTATATATTCCAAAGAAAGATTTAGAAATAACTGAAATTAATAAACTAAAAGATGACTATTTACAAAGTTTAAATGATAAATATAGAAAAAATTTTGAAGATTATTTAGCTGCACATTTATTAAAATTTGAAATTTTTCAATCACAAATTAATTTACTGCGCTTCGGATTTCAAACGCCACCATAATTTTATATAATTTAATTAAATTTATCTAAAATATCATTTTTATATATATTATCACTGAAAATATACCATTTTTTCTTTTCTTGATCCCATTTTCCACCTAATTTTTTTATTTCTTCTTTTTTAGTAAATGGTACATTTAGATAAATTTTATTAGATGTTTCTTTTGTTGATACATTATAAGGACATTCTTCCAAACCAATTGCTTTATTTGCTAATTTATCAGCACCATCATTTCCTTTTGAATGTATATCAATATTTTCTGTATGTGCTTTAATATACATAAAATATATATTTGTTTCATTTTTATAAAGTTCATATCCATATTTTACAAGATCTTTATTTGGTATATTTCTTTTCCAATTATTTTTATATTGTTCTTCTCCATAATCTGTTATACAACGAAGAGCATAGGTTGAATCTGAAACAATACATATTTTTTTATTTACCAAATCATCTTTTATAATATCATAAACATCAATAATTGCTTGTAATTCTGCTATATTATTTGATTGTTTTCCAATAACTTTTTTATATATATTCCTTACATCATCTTCTCCAAAATAAATTCCAATACCAGCAATAGCATGTTCTGAACCATTATTTATACAAGCACCGTCTGTATATACAAAATAATCAATATTAAATTTAGATAAATCAGAAATACTTATTAACCTATCATCTTTTTTACATTCTAAATTTTCTTTTAGTGTAATATTTTCAATATTATCAACTTTTTGATTTTCTTCATTATTTTCTTTTGAAATTACGACATTTGAAGTATCACATTTATTTATAAATTGAAAATACTTTTTTTGTCCTTTCATATTACCATTTGAAATATTTTCAAATTGTTTAACTTTTTCTTC
>JACCED011341910.1_pt1 | contig 19917 bp, 20 predicted proteins | sample 7455021 | NCBI WGS metagenome assembly JACCED01 (sample SAMN15323456, study PRJNA562643) | freshwater metagenome | isolation source: river surface water | place: USA:Blue River Watershed | collected 2017-08-19 | reverse complement strand
TGGACATCACCGCCAAACTCGTGAGCAACGCGCTGAGCCACCGCAATAACGGCTAAGCCTTCCTGCTTTGCGCCCGACGGCGTTCTGGACGCGGAGGTTTAGAATCATGCTTGGAAGGGGCGTTAGCTCAGTTGGTTAGAGCAGAGGACTCATAATCCTTTGGTCGCTGGTTCGAGCCCAGCACGCCCTACCAATATGGAAAGGTACATACTGAAGACATGGTTTACAGTTTGTACCGATCACATCGTTAACACCCAAGGCCCAAATGGATTGGGCCCGGGTTCGACCCGGCAACTGTCCATATCGAAGTAGCCCAGATCGTAGTCCATAAAGTTGACTTGCCAGATCTGGTCCTCCAACTGCTGGATTCCCACATTTTGGCCTGCCAGCACCGTGCTCAGGCTGATTTGTAATGACCCACAAGGTGGCCATCACGCTGGAGGCTTGCCACACCAGGGAAATCTTAGAGGAAGCGTTCGCTGTAGGTACGGTTTCTTGGGTACCAATATTTACTTTGGAACATCCCAATTTGGGGCAGGGTCTTTCTTTGCCAATTTGCAGATCAATTCACCGCCACGGACATCATCAAAGAGTTCCTGGATGTAGTGATAAACCTTGTTGGTCACATCAACCATGGGTGCTTTCATCTCGGTATTATCAAACTGGGAAAGTTCACTCCATGGAATTTGACCGAATGGGGTGTGAACAATGACGTCCGAGTAGTCACCGGTTTTTGAGTCTGGGACTTTGCCGCTGTGCAGATCCTCAAGAACAGAATTGCGAAAACACTTCAGCGCAATGTGCTTGGCCATGCGTTGTTGATTCTCGGGGGCTGTGACGATGGCTTTGGCTATTTCATCTTTGTTCATGGGTGGAAATTCCTATGTTGATGAGATAGCTACACTCAGGCACGTACCTCAAGCCTTTGGTGGAAAAAGCAACTTGTGCTGTACGCGAGATTTCTCGAACGCATTGCACAACTGCATATCTGCTATGACCTTGTCCAGGTCCTCGTAGTCAAAGGCAGCGGTCCACTGACAAATCCATTGCATGGCGTCGAGAAGGGGGCTGGGATTTCCTTCCCGCGTCAGGACGCGAAGACAGTCCAGGTACTCCTCCCGAAAAAGCGTTGGCACAATGATTCGGCAACTGTTGACGACTGAAAGTTCTGCATTCATCACAAGCCTGGCCAGGCGTCCATTGCCATCGGTAAAGGGGTGAACTTCGGAGACGAGGAACATCGCCATCAGCGCTCTGGCCGTGCCTGGGGGAACGGATGGAAGGAGCTTCGAGCCTTCGACCAGAGTGCCTCGAACAAATCTCGGAACGACGAATTCCGTATGACCAGCCCGATTGGCCAGCGTCTTGAATTCTCCGGGCCCTACCTCTGGCCGCTCCTTCATCTGGTCGGCATGGCGCTCACGCAGTTGAGTCAGGACAGACTCACCTGAGCCGAGCGTCTGGTTCGCCCATCCTGGATTGAGGGCCTGTCGGAAGACACCGATGATGTCGTGCGAGTCTTTGGGGCGCTCCGTGATGGGCTTGCCTTCCAGAACGAAGCCCCGAGCCTCGGTGACATCGAATTCGGTGCCCTCGATGAAGTTGCTGAAGTAGGACTCCAGGAAAGCAAAATTCAGGCGAGCTCGTTCGCTCTTTGCCACTGCGGGAGGTTGTTTCAGTGGTACCGAACGCAACTGTGTTGCGAATTTTTCAAATAGAGCAAGTCGATTGGCATCGTAAGGAATGTGGGCCATCATCCCTTTGCCGGTGGCAGTGGACATTGCTGCCTTTCTCGTTCCCAGGACTGCACCAATGAGGCCATCGAGGATGGTCAACTCGCGCTCTAGGCCTAACGATGGCGCCAGCGCGCGAGCCTGGTCACGCAGGGTGTTGAGCGCTTCCTCGCCTCGGGCTTCACAGGTGTCGATGAGGCGCTGTTCGACATCAGCCTTCCCGACTGATTTTTGCACCTTGCCGCGTGAGATGGTGAGGTTCTCCAACAGGACACGAGGCATTGAAGGAAAGTACAGTTCTCGGCCCATCATCGGTGTGTCGCCTTGAGCGGGTCCGTGACCTGCGACCAACTGGACCGTCATGCCGGGCAGATCCACCCTCTTGGTGTATGAGTACGTGAGGTACATCACGCCATCGATTGGCACCCCGCCATGGAATGCGCTGCGGGGCCCCATGACAGCTTTAGGGTAGAGCGCTGCCAGGATACGAATGCGTTCGCGGGCAATCAAGGCAGGCCATGCTTCCTCGGTAAGACTTGTCACCACGCCTGCAGCAATGCGCTTGAGGGTCCCTTCTCGCAACCGACGCTGGGTCGCTCTGATCTGCGCCGGGGAAAGCTCAGCATAGAGCAAGAGGGAGTCGTCGGGTGTCGGCATTTTTTGTGCTAAAGCTTAGGTTGAAGCGGGAATGGTGTTTTTGTTTGATTTTGAGCTTGATTTTGTCGTAAATTTTATATTAAACATGCTAGGAGTTCATGTCGTTGCTTTTCGGTTGGTGTGTGTGCACCACACGCACTCTGTCGTAATCATTTTATAAACAATAAAATATGTCGTCAAAATTTAAATTTGTGATGATTGGCAAATAGAAGCGCCTGCGCAGTACACATATCGCGCTTGTCTGGAACGCGCAGCGACCGATATCACCTACCAGCCTAATCCCGTATGTTTCTGCGGGTCGACATGTCAGCGAACTGGTCTACGGCTCGTTGTAGGGCAATGGGGTCGAGGCACGTCAATTGGCGTCGTGCGTGATTCAGGACTGAGTTGATGTTTCCGGTCAATTTGTCGAGCGTGTTCAACAGATCAACGAACAGAACTTCAGAGGTCAGTTGTTCCCTGCCGATCTCGATTTGCCCGTCAACCGGGTCGCGGGCAGTGATCTTCAGAGTCATCAGGCTGGCATAGTCTTCGATGGCCCTGGCTGGCGGGGAAATCTTGTAGGAGCTGAACAAATGGTCGAGGTAAGCCTTGATGATTGCCTCGATGCGCTTCACAGAAAATTCTGATCGTCGCAATCTGCCGCTGATGGTCCTGACAGCACGCTGCGCCGGTACGGTCGCCAATTGCCCAACCACCCAGTCCGTCCTGCTTTTGAACCGTTGCTCATACAGCTCGACCTCTGCCAAGGTGTAGCGGATACAACGTCCAAGTTTAATGAAGCAGGGTCCTTTGCCGTGGCGTGGCATTCGCCAATCGATAAAGCTGGTTTTGGATTTGGCCGGATGAATTTTGTCCGCCCAAGCAAGCGGCCTGGATTTGAATGAGGGTGGCGTGGTCTGTTTGCCGGAGGTACAGCAAGATCTCATCGGCACCTTCAAATGCAACGTTCGTCCTGGCTAGGTTTTCGAATTGCTCAATGGCTGCCAGCGGGTATTGGACCTTTTTGCCGAGCTTGAGATATTCTGGACCTTGTTTCGTGGTCCGCCAACGCTGCAGGGTCTTGGGGCTCATGCCCCATCGGACGGTAAGATCGACTTCGCTCAGGGTGGTAGACAAGCTTCATGCTCCTTGTGATGACGGAGCTGCATTCACGCGTACTTCGGCCGAAAAGTCGAGAGAATCCGCTCTCTATGCCTGGCAGGGCCGTAGACAGGGCGTTGGCCGTTACTCAATTGCCTCCACTCATTCACTCCCTAGCGCTACCCAGCATGATGGAGCGTGAATAGAAAGTTGGTCAGTGGCCCGCCGCCCACTGCCAAAACGAAAAGCCTCTGACAGAAATCAGGGGCTTTTTTCATCACATGAATTCTCCGGTCATTTGATTTTGGGGCAGTGTTATCTCCCCAGACGCTTGAGCGCGTAATGCTGTATCCACCCCACCAGTTGCATTGCAGCAGGTGTCAGTGGCAGATCGTGGCGTCGAACGGTGCAAATCAGGGGGCTTGGCAAGGTATCTTTGATTGGGACGATACACAAGTGTTCTTTGAATGAGCTGTTTTCAAACAAGATACGGGGAACGGTGCTCATCCAATTGTCAGAGGAAGCTACGACACCAGGCAAGGCGAGAAACGATTCGCACAACATCCGAACTTTGGGCTCACGTAAGTTGGCTTTATGAAACGCTTCTTCAATGATTGCACCAGGTCCACGAGAAGGGCTGGAGAGTACCCAGTCGCAGTCTTGTAATTGACTCAAACGGGTTGCACGCGCCAGAGGATGCGATATACCGCAGACAATGACCACTTCACTTGAATACAAAGGTTCGGCAACCAAATCGCTTTCCAGATCCACTCGGTGCACCGGGGTCAGAGCAAAATCCAAAGTGCCATCGCGTATCACCGGTGCGATATTCGGGTAAAGGCCATCCCGACAATGCACTTTCACATGCGGATGTTGTTGGGTGAACTGTTTCAGGGCCATTGGCAACAGTCCCAAGCCGATCGCAGGCGAGACGGCCATCTTGACGGTGCCCTCCCAGTGGCCGCGCAATTGGGCAATCTCGTCCTGCGCACGCCGACTCTGGGCCACCATCAATTTGGCGTGACGCAAAAAAGCTTGTCCAAAGTTGGTGAAGGTCACACCCTGGCGGCTTCGAACAAGCAAGGGAGCCTGAAGTTCGGCCTCAAGTTGCTGAATCGCCGCAGTCAGCGCAGGTTGTGTGAGGCCCATTGCCTGCGCCGCTGCCCTCAGACTGCCAAGCTCCTCGATCAGCACAAGAGCCCGTAAGGTGGGTAGTCTCACATGTGTCTCGCTATATAAAATTTTTTGATTGAACGCGTATTTTTTTGATTTTTCATTATTAGAGCTCTTTTCTAGGATTGCGACAAGTCCAAAACCTGCCCGCTGGGTGCCATCACACAAGGAGACTGAGGTGTTCATCAAAAACTGTTGGTATGTCGCTGCATGGGATACGGAAGTGACACAAGAGGGCATGCTGGCGCGCACTCTGCTAAACGAACCGGTTTTGCTGTACCGAGATTCAAAGGGAAAAGCAGTGGCACTTGAAAACCGTTGTTGCCACCGATCTGCCCCGCTTCATTTGGGCCGCAAGGAGGGTGATTGCGTGCGTTGTATGTACCACGGCCTTAAATTTGATCCGAGCGGAGCATGTGTTGAGATCCCCGGTCAGGACAAAATTCCCCCCAAGACCTGCGTCAAGAGCTACCCCGTGGTGGAGCGTCACCGCTTGGTATGGATCTGGATGGGCGAGCCGGCGCTGGCCAATCCCGACGACATCGTGGATTACCACTGGCATGATTCACCCGAGTGGCGCATGAAGCCCGGATACATCCATTACCAAGCCAATTACAAGCTCATCATCGACAACCTGCTGGACTTCACGCACCTGGCCTGGGTTCATCCCACCACACTGGGCACGGATAGCGCGGCCGATCTCAAGCCTGTGATCGAGCGCAACACCGATGGAAACGGCACGCTGACCATCACACGCTGGTACCTCAACGACGAGATGCCCAACTTGCATAAACAGGTCGCCACATTTGAGGGTAAGGTAGACCGTTGGCAGATCTACCAATGGTCGCCCCCCGCTTTGCTGCGAATGGACGCTGGCTCAGCTCCAGCAGGCACTGGCGCTCCCGAGGGTGTGCGTGTGCCGCAAGCGGTGCAGTTTCGCCATACCTCCATCCAAACGCCGGAGACGGATGTCACCAGCCACTACTGGTTCTGTCAAGCGCGTAACTTTGCGCTTGACAACGAGCAGATGACCGAATCCATTTACCAGTCGGTGGTGGAAGCGTTCGAGGAAGACCGAACGATGATTGAAGCGCAGCAAAAAATCATCAGCCAAGTACCTGAGCGCCCCATGATTCCCATTGGCGCTGATAGCGGTCTTAATCAAGCGCGGTGGTTGATTGACCGCTTGATGAAGGCCGAGGCTAGTCAGGGTGACGCATGATCCAGGTCACGGTTTCCAAAGTTCATTCCCTGGCACGCGATGTTTTGCTGGTTGAGCTTGAGGCCCCCAAGGCCCAACCACTACCTGGCGCCGCAGCTGGCGCACACATTGATGTGCACTTGCCCAATGGCCAGATTCGCCAGTATTCGCTCACCAATGCCGAGGGCCGTCCAACGCAATCGTGCTACCAAATAGCCGTAGCGCGCGATGCACAAAGTCGAGGTGGTTCAGACTGGATCCATGACAAGTTGCGCACGGGCGCTGCACTGTCGATCAGTGCGCCACGCAACCTCTTTGCCCTAGACCCGGTTGCGCATCAAAAAGTGCTGTTTATCGGCGCTGGTATTGGCATCACGCCCATTTATGCCATGGTCAAAACGGCCGCCAAGCAAGGCATGGACTGGACACTGATGGCGTGTGCCCGTTCTGCCAGTCGCATGGCATTTCAAGAAGAGCTGATGGCATTGGATCCACACCGCGTGCGCTTTCACTACGACCAAGAGCAAGGCGGCCCGATGGATTTGAAGGCTTTGCTTCAAAGCCACCCATGGGGGGCGGTGTATGCCTGCGGCCCCGCAGGCCTGCTAGATGCCATTGAAGCCGCCACCATCGGCTGGCCCGCTGGTTCAGTTCATATGGAGCGTTTCAAGGCCCAGGCCCATGATGATTCTGGTAACTCGGTGTTTGAGTTGGTGCTGTCGGCCAGTGGCCAATCGGTGCAAGTCGGCATTGGCGAAAGTCCGCTTGAAGCCATGGAGCGCATCGGTATCGACCATCCGTTTTCTTGCCGCGAAGGCTTGTGTGGCACATGCGAGGTCCAACTCCTGGAAGGTCAGCCCGACCACCGTGACAACGTGCTTGACGCCAACGACAGAGCTGGCGGTCAACGATTTATTCCCTGCGTCTCCCGCTGCGGTGGCGACAGACTCGTGATCAACTTGTGAGAACCCTATGAATTTGAACCAAAAAATTGCCATTGTCACAGGTGGTGCTTCCGGTTTTGGTGCTGCAACGGCGCAGCAAATGGCTGCGGCAGGCGCTTGTGTGATGGTTGCTGACCTCAACGCAGAGGGCGCCCAAGCCATTGCCGACAAAATCAAGGCAACTGGAGGTCAAGCCGCGAGTGTGGTGGCAGATGTGGCAGACCGCGCTTCATTTGAAAACATGGTGGCCAGCACCCGCCAAGCATTTGGTGGGTTGGATATTTTGGTCAACAACGCTGGCACAACGCACCGCAACAAGCCAGCGTTGGAAGTCAATGAGGATGAGTTCGACCGCGTTTACCGCGTGAACGTCAAAAGCCTGTTCTGGGCCGCACAGGCTGTGTTGCCAGGGTTTGTGGCTCAGGGCAGTGGGGTGATTGTGAATGTGGCTTCCACCACGGGTGTAAGACCTGGGCCTGGTTTGGTTTGGTACAGCGGTAGCAAAGCGGCCATGATCAACCTCACCAAAGGCTTGGCGCTGGAGTTTGCCAAGTCAGGCGTGCGTATCAATGCAGTATGCCCAATGATTGGTGAAACCGCCATGTTGGGTGACTTCATGGGAATGGAGGATACACCTGTCAACCGAGAACGTTTTCTGATGCGCATTCCTTTGGGGCGTTTCACACGCCCCAGTGATGTAGCTTCTGCTGTCACCTTTTTGGCCAGCGATGAAGCGTCCTATCTCACAGGCGTGTGTTTGGATGTGGACGGAGGTCGAAACATATGAGTACCGTCAGCAGCTATCGTGCGCCCGAGCTCTTTATTCAAGGGAAATGGCGTGCAGGTCGTCATTCCATGACCATGCCGATCGTGAACCCCGCCAATAGCCAAAAACTGGATGATTTGCGGTTGGCTAGCAGTGATGACATTGAACAAGCTCTCGCTGCTGCTCAATCTGGCTTTGATGCTTGGCGGCAAATACCTGCGCACGAGCGTTGCACGCGTCTTGAAAAAGGCGTTGCTCGCATGCGTCAGCGTACGGAAGAAATTGCGACTTTGCTGACGCTCGAGCAGGGCAAGCCGCTCGCAGAAGCACGCGCCGAATGCGCAATGGCTGCTGATTTGATCAAGTGGTATGCCGAGGAAGCACGTCGCACCTATGGCCGTATTGTGCCCGCTAGGCTACCCAACAGCAGCATGCAGGTGCACAAACTACCCGTGGGGCCGGTCGCAGCCTTCTCGCCATGGAATTTTCCGTTGGTCCTCTCAGCCCGAAAAATAGGGGGTGCACTGGCAGCGGGTTGTTCTATCGTTCTCAAAGCCGCTGAGGAAACCCCTGCCAGTGTTGCCGCCATGGTCGCGTGTTTGAGCGATGAATTGCCGGATGGTGCCTTGCAGCTTCTTTTTGGCGTGCCTGCGGAGGTGTCTGAACAGTTGATTGCCTCACCCATTGTGCGTAAGGTTAGCTTCACTGGCTCGGTGCCTGTTGGCCGACATCTTGCACAGCTGACGGCCAAACACCTTAAACGCATCACACTAGAGTTGGGCGGACACGCTCCCGTGATCGTGTGTGGCGATGCCGATGTAGCCAAGACAGTGACCATGATGGTGGCACACAAATTCCGCAATGCCGGTCAGGCATGTCTGGCACCCACCCGCTTTTATGTGGAGCGAGCGATCGAAGACAGGTTTACACAGGCCTTTGTTGCAGCAAGCCAGCAATTGGTTCTTGGCGATGGCATGGACAGCCAAACGCAAATGGGCCCTCTGGCCCATGCGCGTCGCGTCGCTGCGGTTCGAGATTTGATTGATCGCGCCGTACAGTCTGGCGCGCAAGTCCACCGTGGTAAAAAACCCGATGTAGGTTTCTTCGCCCCAGTGACTGTTTTGACTGATGTGAGCCCAGATTCGCCGGTCATGACAGAGGAGCCCTTTGGTCCGGTGGCCACAATCACGCCATTCGACTCCATCGATCACGCCCTCCAATTGGCAAATCAGTCCCCCTTTGGTTTGGCTGGTTACTTGTTCACCGATTCAGCACGCAACGTTCATCGCGTGAGCGAGCGTTTAGAGGTGGGTAGCTTGGCTATCAATGGAATGGGGGTCTCGGTGCCAGAGGCCCCCTTTGGGGGCGTCAAAGACAGTGGCCATGGCAGCGAATCAGGCATCGAAGGCATGGAAGCCTGTCTTGACACCAAGTTCATTCACCATTGCGTTTAAAGCGCATTCAATTGACATTTTCAACCCATCACAAAGGAGACAAACTCATGCAACGCAGAAACCTAATCACTTCTTTAGCCTTGGCATCCACACTCTTGGTCGCGGGCACCGCCTCTGCGCAGGCCGACAAATCCTTGCGTGTACTGGTCGGATTTCCCGCCGGTGTATCCATTGATGTGGTGACCCGAATCTTGACCGACAAGATGAAAGACGAGCTCAAGCGTCCTGTGATTGTGGATAACCGCCCTGGGGCTGGGGGAAGATTGGCCGCCGAACTGTTGAAATCGGCAGCTCCCGACGGCAACACCGTGATGATCACCCCAATCGTTGTACCCGTGCTTGCGCCCATGGTGTTTAGCAAACTCAGCTATAACCCCGAGACTGACTTTGCGCCCGTTGGCAAGGTGTGCGATTTCTCGTTTGCTTTGGCCGTCCCTGCCAACGCACCCGTGAAGAACCTCAAAGAATACGCAGCATGGCTCAAAGCCAACCCGCAGCAGGCCAACTTTGGATCACCCGCTGCAGGCAGCCTGCCGCACTTCTTTGGGGTCATGATCGGGGCGTCTTTGAACGTCGACATGGTTCATGTGCCATTCAATGGGGGCGCTGCTTTGCAGTCGGCTGTCTTGGGTGGCCATACGCCCGCAGGCATTGATGTCGTGATGGAATGGCAGCAAAACGCCAAGTCAGGCAAGGTTCTAGTGCTGGCCACGTCGGGTCAACAGCGAAGCAAGGTCATGCCAGATGTGCCGACCTTCAAAGAGCAGGGTTTCACAGATACCGTCGGCCAGGGTTGGTTTGCCATGTATGCGCCTGCCAAAACACCTCAGTCGACCATCGATGAAATCAACAAGGCTTTGAATAAGGCGTTGGCCAACCCCGAGGTGCGTGAGCGATTTGCCTCTCTGGGATTAGAGGCGGGCGGTGGTTCGCCTAGCGATCTTGAAAAAACAATGCGCGAAGACGCGAAGCGCTGGGGCCCCATCGTCAAAAAATCTGGCTTTAGGGCTGACTGATAAATTGGTATACCGGCATACAAGGGTGAGATTTGAGTACGCAACGACCTAACATTATTTTTATCGTCGCTGACGATCTGGGCTTTGCTGACCTAGGCTGCTATGGCGGTCGTGCGGCTGAGTTTGGGCCAGTCTCGCCCGTGATTGACCAACTTGCAGCCAATGGTTTGCGATTGACAGAGGGCTATGCCAATTCGCCCGTGTGCTCTCCCACCCGTTTTGCGCTCATGACGGCGCGCTACCAGTACCGCCTGCGTGGGGGGGCGGATGAGCCGATCAGCAGCAAGAGCAAAGGCAGCACGGTGCTGGGCTTGCCCCCTGAACATCCCACATTGCCCTCTTTGCTTAAAACTCAGGGTTACAACACGGCGCTGATAGGGAAGTGGCACTTGGGTTATCCACCGGCATTTGGTCCGATCAAGTCAGGGTATGACGAGTTTTTCGGGCCCATGTCGGGTGGGGTAGATTACTTCACCCACTGCAGTAACAATGGCGCCCATGATTTGTACTTGGGTGAAGAAGAGCACGCTGAAGAAGGCTATCTCACTGATCTTTTGTCCCAGCGCGCGGCCGACTATGTGCGTCGCAAGGCTGCGTCCAAGCAACAAGGGCGTCCGTTCTTTCTGAGCCTGCTCTACACCGCACCGCACTGGCCATGGGAGACCCGTGATGACTTGGCCGTGGCAGAGGCGACCAAGAGCAACATCTTTCACCTCGATGGCGGCAACATCCACACTTACCGTCGGATGATCCATCACATGGACGAGGGCATCGGGTGGGTCGTACAGGCCCTGCGCGAGTCCCAACAACTGGACAACACTTTGATTGTTTTCACCAGCGATAACGGAGGTGAGCGCTTCAGTGATAACTGGCCGTTGGTTGGAGGCAAGATGGATCTCACAGAAGGTGGGATACGTGTGCCTTGGGTGGCCCATTGGCCAGCGGTAATTCCTGCAGGTTCTATCAGCGATCAACACTGCCTCACCATGGATTGGTCGGCCACCATGCTGGAGCTCGGTGGCGCCGCGCCCGACGCTCAACACCCTTGGGATGGCGTTTCGTTAGCTTCGTTCTTGCGCGACCCTTCACAGACATTTGAGCGCCCCATGTTTTGGCGTATGAGCCACCGAGGCCAACGTGCGATGCGATTAGGGCCATGGAAGTATTTGCGTGTGGACGGGCATGATTATCTTTTTAATGTTCACGCGGATGCACGTGAGCGCGCCAACTTGGCGCAACGCGAGCCACAGCGACTCGCTCAGATGCGCCAAGCGTGGGAGATCTGGGAGAGCAGCATGCCACCGATTCCCCCAGATGCGGCAGTGAATTTGGGCTACTCGTATAAAGACATGCCGCAGCGATGAGCCAAGTGCGCCGGCATTTGCCATTTTTGAATTGGCCTCGCCCAACGCGCGCCCTGTTTCGCAGCGAGGTCTTGGCAGGCTTGAGTGTGGGCTTGATGCTCATCCCACAGGCGGTGGCCTATGCAGCCTTGGCGGGCATGCCACTCATCACCGGAATCTATGCGTCCCTTTTGCCGGCTTTGATGGCAGTCTTGTTCAGTGCCTCTCAGCGCTTGTCTGTTGGACCGACGGCCCTCACGGCCACACTTGTGTTTTCCTCTTTGTCGAGTCTGGCGCAGCCCGGCAGCCAGAGTTGGGTCAACCTAGCCGTGTGGTTGTGCTTGATGAGCGGAGGCCTGCAACTCGTGCTCGGATTTGCCAAGTTTGGCTGGCTGCTTAACTTGGTTAGCAGCCCCGTGCTGACGGGTTTTACGCAAGCGGCGGCGGTATTCATTGTGTTGAGTCAAGTGCCCGCCCTGCTGGGCATGAGGGGTGGCTGGTCGTCGGTTGTCGCACCTGATACGTGGCATGTTTATGCCCTGCTGATGGGCATGGGCAGTCTAGGCACGCTCTTGTTAACCAAAAAATGGCGCCCCTCGTTTCCAACAGTGTTGGTACTGGTGTTGCTCTGCGCGCTCTTAAGTGTGGCACTGGGCATGCCCGAGCAAGCTGGCTTGACCGTGGGCGTATTGCCATATGGATTGCCTGATTTTTACATCCCTACTCTCTTGAGCTGGGAAGATTACAAGAGTTTGATGGTACCCACCTTGGCCATCTCGTTGGTGAGCTTTATGGAAACCGCCTCTAGTGCTAAGGTAGATAACGGCCAAGCGGGTAAAACTTGGGACCAAGACCAGGACTTAATTGGGCAAGGGTTGGCAAAACTAGCGGCGGGATTCAGTGGTGCGTTCCCCACCAGTTCATCGTTTTCGCGTTCTGCCTTGAACCTGTTTGCTGGTGCGCAAACGGGATGGGCCTCTTTGGTATCGGTGATCATGATCTGGCTGTCCCTGCTCTTCCTCACCCCCCTATTGCAGCCCGTGCCTCATTCGGTATTGGCGGCTATTGTGGTGGCAGCGGTATTGGGCTTGATCAAGCCTAAGCAATTGTTGCACATACAACGGGTCGATCGGGTAGAAGCCATCACGGCCTTTGTCACATTTGTTGTTACCTTGATCTTGGCGCCGCAGTTGTATTGGGGCGTGTTGGCAGGCTTGCTGGTGGCTTTGAGTCACTTTTTGTATGTGCGCATGCACCCCAGAATCATAGAGGTCGGGTTACACCCTGACGGCAGTTTGCGTGATCGACATCTCTGGAATCTACCCACCCTGGGTGCCAATGTTTACGCGTTGCGCATGGACGCTGCTCTTGACTTTGCTGCAGCTTCAGCATTTGAAAAGAATATTGTTCAGGCCATCAGTTCCCACTCTCGACTGGCACATGTCTGCTGGTTTGCCTTGCCCATCAACCGAATTGATGTAACTGGCACTGAGACTATGACAAGGCTCGAAAAAAGGTTGCAAGAACAACACATCACCTTGCACATTAGCGGCATGAAGTTGCCAGTTGAAACGGTGCTCAAGCGTGCTGGCTGCCTGGTATCCAATCCGTATTTGAAGATGTACCGAACCGATGCCGAGGCCATTGATGCCATAGCCGCATTGAACAAGACTTGAACGGCAACCCATCATCCAGCATTGCAGCGTAGTCTCTTTCCGCAGGGGATGCAATCGGCATCGGCACGCAGGCCTTGCTGCGCCGCTTGAAACGTCGCATCGACATCCTTGGCGGCGAGGCGCATGCGCCCAATCGTGGCCCAGGCTGCGCCTGCCAGGTGGTTTTCCGCCTTACCCAGAAAGACGTCGAGCTGAGTGCGCTGGCTCGCCTGTTGAAAAGCAGGGTTTGCAGCCATCAAAACGCTCCTGACTCAGGCGACTTGCGGGACTTGCGAACGCGCTGTGGCAGCCTCTCATTCATCAAGGTCAGGCCAATGGTGTCCAGTGGGGTGTCGAGTAGTTGATCGAGTTTGTCGAGCTCGCCAAACACCTGTAGGACTCGCGCGAAATGAACCAGTGCGGTACCAGGGTGGCCAGACTCCATTCGCCGCACGGTGTGGGCCGATGCACCAATGCGTTCTGCCAGATCTTCCTGTGTCAGGTGCCTGCGCCGACGGGTAAGCGAAATTGCCTGGCCCAGACGGGTCAGGCTGCGTGTGACAGGCAAGGGTGCAGGAGACAAGGATTTCATTTAAAGCGCATTTTTATGCGCTATTTGAATCTATAGCGAAGCATATATGGCGTCTTATTTCGTTCTTGATGCAGAAAATGACGTTGATCTTGCCTTGAAATCGACTTGGCTGTGGGTGGCCGAGGGGGTTCAAATATCTCCGGCTGATTGGCACATGCCATGAGCTTGGGGTGAAGGCCAAACCGCACCGCCGCTCTCCTCTGGCGGCTTTGCTTTTGCGTCACCCATAAAAAAACCCCGAAGCTTTCGCCTCGGGGTATGAGTTTCACCTCAATCGAAATCAGGTGGCTTTGGTGTTGATGTCACCCACCAAGCTGGGGTAGCGCACGTGCTCCACCAATTCTTGAATCTCGCGGCGCGGAGCCGGAGTCAAGAGGCTCACGATGATGATCAGCGCAAAGCCCAAGGGCACGCCAAACACACCGGCCGAGATGGGCAAGATGCCGTACCACAGTTCCACCGGAGAGGTGACGCCAAAGACGCCACGCAACCAGGCTTGAGTGGTCACCATGTAGTAGAAGGTCACGCCCAGACCGCCGATCATGCCGACGATAGCGCCCCACTTGGTGGCCCGCTTCCAGAAGATGCCAAGCACCAATGCTGGGAAGAAGGCTGCGGCGGCGAAGGAGAACGCGGCGGAGACCAGGAACAAGATGTCCGCCGGTTTCTGCGCGGCCACATAAGCCGCTGCCAGTGCCACCACCAAGAGCAAGGCCTTGGAGATCGTGACACGACGTGCGGTAGACGCGTTGGGGTCGATCATCTTGAAGTACAGGTCGTGCGACAAGGCGTTGGCGATGGTCAAGAGCAGACCATCGGCGGTGGACAGCGCGGCAGCCAAGCCACCCGCGGCCACCATGCCGGAGATCACGTAGGGCAGGCCACCGATTTCCGGTGTGGCCAACACCACGATGTCGCCGCCGATGCGCATTTCACCGAGCTGCAAGATCCCGTCCTTGTTCACGTCGGTGACGGACAACAAGGTGGCATCCACCGCTGCCCATTGACCGACCCATGCGGGCAACTTGTCAAACGGAGTGCCCACCAAGACGGTGAAGATCTCGTATTTGACCAGTACCGCCAAAGCCGGCGCGGTGAAGTACAGCAAGAAGATGAAGAACAGGGACCACGTGACGGAGCTTCGCGCTTCCTTCACAGACGGTGTGGTGTAGTAGCGCATCAAGATGTGCGGCAGCGCAGCCGTTCCCACCATCAGGCAGAAAACCAGGGCTAAGAAATTCAACCGTGACGTGTTGAAAGTTTCCTTGGCTTTCTCATCCCCATTGGGGTCGCCCGCAAACTGTGTGGCGTGGCGCGGCATACCTGCGAGAGGTCTTGCGCGCGCATCGGCGGCTGCCTTGGCGGCTGTCCAAGCTTTCTTGGCGGCCTCCTCGTTCGCAGGCACATCGGCGAGGGCCTTCTCAGCCTTCTTGATGTCCTCTGGCGAAGCGTTGGCCGCTTTGAGCTCTTCGAGTTTCTTGGTCGCCGCATTGCGGTCGTTCTCCAGGGCACCTTTGACGTCCTTGAGCTTCTCAGCCAATTCGTCGGAGCGGGCCTTGAACACGGCAATGACTTCCTTCTCTTTCGGATCGTCAATGAGCTCCTTCTCCTTGGCCGTGACTTTCTCCAGCTGATAGCCGTAGACGGCCTGGGGAATCGGCACGCCAGTCTGCTTGACGGAGAGCCACACCACCGGGATCAAGTAGGCCACGATCAGGATGATGTACTGCGCCACCTGTGTCCAGGTGACGGCACGCATCCCGCCCAAGAACGAGCAGACCAAGATGCCACCCAAGCCCAGGAAAATGCCCAGCTCAAAAGCCACGCCGGTCAGACGGGTGGTGATCAAGCCCACGCCGTAAATCTGCGCCACCACGTAGGTGAATGAGCACAGAATCGCCGCCAAAATGCCCAGCAAGCGGGGCAGATTGCCGTCGTAGCGCGCACCCAGAAAGTCTGGGATCGTGAACTGACCAAACTTGCGCAAGTAGGGCGCGAGGAACAGCGCCACCAAGCAGTAGCCGCCTGTCCATCCCATGATGAACGCCAAGCCGCCGTAGCCCGTCAGGTAGAGCGTTCCGGCCATACCAATGAAGGACGCTGCCGACATCCAGTCCGCGCCGGTGGCCATGCCGTTGTACATGGCGGGCACGCGACGACCAGCCACGTAGTACTCCGCGGCGTCGTTGGTGCGGCTCATCACCCCAATACCACCATAGAGCAAGACGGTGGCGGCCAGGAAGATGTAGCCAATCCAGTTGCGGGGCAAGCCCATTTGCTCCAGGATGGCCAGCGCAATCACAAAGACCACAAAGCCGCCCGTGTACCAGGCATAAACCTTGTTGAGTTGCTGCTTGAACGCAGTATTGCTCGATGCGGAAAAAATTCCGCCATCGGATTCAGGTGCCATTCCAGCCATCTCAGTCCTCCTCAGCTTCGGCAACGCCGTGTTCGTTGTCGAGCTTGTTCATGTATTGGGCGTAGTACCAGATGATCAAGACGTAAATCACCAAAGAACCCTGAGCGCCCATCCAGAAACTGAAAGGCCATCCAAAGAAGGTGAAGTTGAGATCACGAGCGAAAAAACTGACGACGAACGTCACCACAAACCACACAGCCAAAAGGATGGCGGTGATGTTGAGGTTCTTTCGCCAGTAATGCTCATGCGTTTCGGACAATTGCATGTTTAAGTCTCCTCAGATGCCCCATGGGCTTGGCCTCAGGGCGAAATCACGCCAGCGGGGATGCCCCCTTGCAACGCTAGCGCGTCCAATGTCAGGTTGGTTGAATCCCGGTTTCGCGCGCCAGTTCAGCGGCGACTTTGGGTTCAAAACCGCGCAGGTGGCGAATGATCTTCGACACCTCCTCGGTCTCCTGACGCTCCATGTGAACGCGGGCCAGTTGACACCAGCCGTGCGGACTCATGGGTTGCAATTGGGTATTGCGCCGAAAGGCTTCGAGCGCTTGTTCATATTGGTTTTGGGCCATCAAGGCCAGACCGAGGCCGTACCAGGCCCGGTCCAAAGAATCATCCAAGCGCAAGGCTTCGGTAAAGCAGCGCTGGGCTTGGCGGTGTCGCTGGCCCGACTCATGCAGAAAGCCCAGGTTGAACCAATCGCCCGCGCCCGCGCGCCCGCTGGCCGCTAAATCTTCGTAGTCCGCCAGCGCGGCGGGTGTGTCATCAAGCTGGCAATGCAAGAAAGCGCGGCTCGAGAGGGCATGGGCGTCATCGGGTCGGTCGCTCAGGATTTGGTTGAGGTTCTCCAGCGCCGCCTGCTTGAGGCCAAACGCCAGTTGCAGCCACAAAAGGGCCTTGCGAGCCGTGTGTTGTAAATCGCTCATTGGCACCCTTGCATGGCAACGCTGATGCAGTGTTCAATCTTGGCCAGGGTCACGGCAAGGTAGAGCACGCTCAGCATGAAAAAGGCGACCCAGGGCAGGTGGTGCGTCGCCACTTGGCGGGGCGCCATGAACTTGGCCAACCCAACCCAGGGTCGGTTGAGCACTTGAAACAATTGGTAAAAAAGGTTGCTGTCTCGCCGCTGACCCGCCAAAACGAATAACAAGCCTTGGCCGAGCATGGCCAATAGACCGATATACAAAATCAGCTGGAAAACATTCAGAATGTGCAACATGGCTTTTTGACCTAAATCAAATGAATGTGAAAAACCCAAGCTTTGAAGCTCGTTGCACTGTCTTCATGCCGCCTTACTGTTTTCTTACTGTAGGGTCATTATTTAACGGTCCCTTCGGGATAGCACCTAGCACGCAAGTCTCATGGCGATGCGTCAGAAAGACAGTGTCATGAAGCCAAACCTCAGCCGATTCCATGTGCAGGAGCTGTCGCGGCATTGGCCTTTTTCGGGGCTCTCCAACGCCGATTTAGCGTTATTGGTTAAGAATCTCAAAGAAAATTATTACGAAAAGAATGAAATAGTCATTAAATCTGGCCAGATCGTCCCGCGCTTGGGGTTTCTGCGGCAAGGCCAGATTCGCGGCTTTGCGGCTAACGCGGGCGATACGCCCAGCTTTGTGCGCGAGGCGGGGGACGTGTTCCCCGTGGGGGCCTTTTGGGGGCAGCGCCCGGTGCGGACAGACTATGTGGCCGCCAGTGATTGCTTTGTCCTTTGGCTAGAAGAGCAGGCCGTGCGCGAGGTGGCCGAGCGTAGCCCCGTGTGGGCTGAGTTTTTGGGCAATGCCGTGCACGCCCAATTGCAAGCCGCCCTCAAACAGCTCCAGAGCACCCAATCGCAATGGTTGCAGCAGCAACAAGCCTTTGAGTCGCCCCTCTCGAGCTTGCCTCGCCGTGAGCCACTCACCCTCAAGCCCGAGGCGAGCGTGCGTGAAGGCCTCGTCATCATGCGGGAAGCCAAAGTTGGCTCGGTGTTGATCTGTCGCAGTCTCGCCGCCACGGATCTGCTGGGTATTGTCACGCGCGATGATGTGATCTCGCGCGTGACTTGGGTGGGGCTGGATTTGGCGACCCCCATCGAGACCATCATGACGCGCCCGGTGCAGACACTCACCATCGATCACAGCTTGCACGATGCCGCGGTGCTCATGAGCCAGTCGCGCATTCGGCATATTCCCTTGATCGCTGAGGGCCGCTTACACAGCATTGTTTCCGAGCGCGATCTCTTCACGTTGCAGCGTTTTTCGAGCCGACAAATCAGTGCGCAAATTCGCCAGGCCAACGATTTGAAGGCTTTTGAACAAGCCGCGCACGATATCCGCACATTCGCGCGCATGCTCCTCGGGCAGGGTGTGCAAGCGGCCTCGCTCACCGAGCTGATCAGCCACCTCAACGACGTGCTCACCCAGCAGCTCTTGGCGCATCACGCCCAAAAGGCTGGCCTGGATCTCTCGCGGGCGTGTTGGGTTGCCTTGGGCTCGGAGGGCCGTGGTGAGCAAACCGTGTCGACCGATCAAGACAACGCCTGGATATTGGCAGACGACATGTCAGCCGATGAGCGACAAGCGTTCATCGCCATGGCCGCCCGGGTGAACCAAGATCTCGACGCCTGCGGCTACCCGCTGTGCAAGGGGGGCATCATGGCATCCAACCCCGAATGCGCGCTGACGCTCTCGCAATGGCGCGACCGCTTCCATGCCTGGACGCATCACGCGAGCCCACAAGACTTGCTCAAAGCCTCGGTCTTTTTTGACATGCGTGCGCTGGCCGGTGAGAGCGCCTGGCCTCAACAGCTCTTGGACCAAGCGCTCGCATGGGCCCAATCGCAGCGGCGCTTCATGACCCTCCTCGCGCAAAACCACCTTCAATTCAAAGTGCCCTTGGATTGGCTGGGCGGTTTGCAGGCCGAGGGGGAGGGCGAGGAGGCTCAGATCGATTTGAAGCTCCACGGGACCGCCTTGGCGGTGGACGCGGCCCGCATTCTTTGTCTGGGCAGCGGTGTGCGGGCGTTGAGCACTCGCGAGCGGCTATTAAAGGCTTCGCCCAAACTGGGCATTCCAGAAGCCGAGGCGCAATCCTGGGTGGCTGCCTTTGAGCATTTGCAAGTCTGGCGCATGGGGCTGCAACTCGCGGCGCCCGATCCAGCCAATGCAGGGAATCGCTTGGCATTGCAGGGCCTGGCCACTTACCAACGCCGCGTGTTGCGTGAGTCGTTCAAAACCTTGCAAGGTTTGCAGCAGCGCGTGGAACTGACCTGGGGGCGCTAGCCATGGCACTCTGGGGCGTCAAAGCCAATCCCTCGCGTTGGGTGGTGTTGGATGTGGAGACCACCGGTCTGGACCCCGCGCGCGATCAACTCCTCTCCATTGCGGCGGTGGCCTTGCATCGAGAAGGCGAGCAGTGGGCCCTGTGCGCGGGCGACGCCTTTGAGGTGCGCGTACAGCCTGAGCGCCCCCATGAGCGAGACAAGCACAATGTGTTGGTGCACGGCATTGGCTTTGGCGAGCAAGCCGCAGGCACCGCGCCCGCGCAAGCCCTGCGTGAATTCACGGCGTGGCTCGCGGACTCCCCTTGGATGGGCTACCACGCCCCCTTCGATTGGGCGTTCCTGCGTCGGCAATGCCGAGAAAGTGGGTTCCAGCCGCCCGCCAATCCTTGGCTCGATTTGCGTGACCTCACAGAAGAGATGGGGCTGAACCTTCCCAACCCCAGTCTGGACGATTGCCTCGCCCAGGCCAACATTCAAATGTTCAAACGCCATGACGCCATGGCCGATGCTTGGGCCACGGCCGAGTTGTGGTTGACTCTGTGGCCGCGTTTGCGTGCCAAGGGCTGGAATGAGTGGTCGCAAATTCACCGTGCGGCCCGCCATCGCCGCTGGTTGCATC
>JACCED010394723.1_pt1 | contig 19919 bp, 20 predicted proteins | sample 7455021 | NCBI WGS metagenome assembly JACCED01 (sample SAMN15323456, study PRJNA562643) | freshwater metagenome | isolation source: river surface water | place: USA:Blue River Watershed | collected 2017-08-19 | reverse complement strand
TATGGATAATATAAATTATGGATAATATAAATTATGGATAATATAAATTATGGATAATATAAATTATGGATAATATAAATTATGGATAATATAAATTATTTATAAATATACACGATTTTTTATGCATCAATTTTTTCTACAAATGAATCAATTGTCAATTTATACATTTCTATATCATAGTTTGATAATTCAATATCAGGCACACTTATGAAATAGTTATAGAGAAAGTTATATAAATGTAATAATCTTGTATTTTTTGAATAATGATTGTGAAATAAATCATAATTTACTTCCATAAATTTTTTACGGATAATTTTCTCATATTCATCCAATCCATGGAAAACTTTATCCTGCTCTTTAATTGGATAATCACATTGATATAATATACAATATTTATATATTAAATCTTTTAATTCAATAGACCATTGTTTGAAATGAAATCTTTCCATTGTAAAAATAGATGGAGGTAAAAATATTGGAGCATCTGGATTAAGATATTGTGCCATTTTTGTCTTATTTTGACTTATTTTGTCTTATTTTGTCTTATTTTGTATTATTTTAATATAAAATAAGTTTTACTTTTATTTATGTATCATTTTTATTTTGCAAAAAAAATTATTTTTTTGGATATACATCGTTAGACACGCTAACAGTACATGGTATCATGAATGTATTTTCGCATATCATCTTTTCTCGATTTAACTTCGTCATTTCCCAGATACGTTTCAAATGCTTTCTCCAAATCTTCCAATGTTATCTTCTTCATTAATAAACTATCCTTTCCAAAAATACGCCTGGCATGTGCAATTTTCGTCAAATGCCATAAATTCTCCATATCACCACCATTATATTTGAACATTCCATGATTCTTTTCAAAAAATAGGTCGGGAATATTCTTCTTATCATCTCCATCTGCAATCTCCCATTTATCCTCAAAAAGTTTCTTTATAAAAATTTGTCGTAAATCCATAGCATTGTATTTATCAACACTAATTCGCATCTTAAATCGACGATTTAAACCCGGATTATAACTAAAAAAAGATTCCTCCAACTGTTCCTTATATCCGGCAATAAATACAATCGTATTTTTATTCTCCGTTAAATTCTGGTTAATTGTGTCAATACACTCTTTGGAAAAACTGTCTCTCCCCTCCGGATTCCCTAGACTATAAGCCTCGTCTATGAAAAGAATTCCACCACTTGCATTATCGAATACCTCCTGTGTTAATTTCGCAGTATGACCCAAATATTTACCAATTAAATCGGATCTTTTCACCGCTGTAAATTTATTCTTTTTACATATTCCGAGTCCATAATATAATTTACCCAAAATTTTGGCAACTTCCGTTTTTCCAGAGCCGGGTGTTCCCTGAATAACTAAATGCCACATTTCATCTTTATCCTCTCTAAAATTCTGTAATCTGAAAAAAATCAAATCAATTATCATCTCTTTCACACTCTTCATCCCAATCATTGCATCCAACTCTTTCAAATAATTAACACATTTATTCAAAGAACGTAAATTAATCACATATCTATTTTTATCCTTCGGATCAAATGTCATACCAAGTTCAATTAAATCGTTTAATGTTTTAACTTCTCGATTTATAGGTAATAATTTATCAGATTCTAAAAAATAATCATAAAAATCATTCTTCGGATTCTCCTTTTTACGTTTTGATTGCGGAAGACGATTTTTATTTAAAATAACTTTAAAAAGATTATCAAGTGCATTTCCACTCCCGAATTCATCATCTTTTCCATCTTCATTATCGTTATTTTCATCATTATCATCACGTGGTCTTTTTAAACGCAGTGGTTTATTATGGTCCTCTTCACAATTAGGATTATTACACTCATTATTATTTTGAATGTCATCCATCATATCATTATATGTATTGTCAAAAATACAATAAAATAATATTTTATTATCATCATCTTTTTTTTCTTCATCGTCCTCTTTTTTCTCTTCATCCTCTTTTTTCTCCTCTTCATCCTCTTTTTTCTCATCCTCATCCATTTTCTCTTCATCCTCTTCTCTTTTCTTCTCCTCCTTTAATCTCTTCTTCTCTTCCTCTCTCTTCTTCTCTTCCTCTCTCTTCTTCTCCTCCTCTTTTTTCTTATCTTCATCTTTTTTGTTATTTTTTTTGTTATTATTATTCTTTGGCATTCTTCTTTTATTATAATATATTATTTAATTTTAAATATATATATATTTAATTTTTTTATATATATATAGTAATGGATAAGTTATTAAAGAAATCAAACAAATCTACTAAAATTATGCAAATATTTTATAATAAATTAACTCTTCTAACAAACCACTTAAATAATATACATCATTTAAAATTTTATGACAATGAATTTTACAATGATAGAATGAATAATTTGAGCGAAATAAATGTAAAAATTAATAAATTTGAATCATTTACTCAAAAAAAAAGGGGAAATAAAACAGTTATACAAAATTTATTAAAAGATATTAACGAATCGATAGATAAAACATTTATAAAAATAGGATGTAATAATTGTACGAATATTATTAACAATTTTTTTGAATCGGATGTTATGAATAATCTTAAATTAGATTCCAAAGAATTATTCGAAATTATTGAAAATTATTTTACACCACTATCGTGTAATATAATTCCATATAATGATAAACAGAATTTTTTAAAGAAAATAGAGAAAGAAAATTGCGATGAACAGATTATTATTCATAATTTAATTGATATGACCCGAAATAAAAATTTAATTGAAAAGATAGAGGGCGTGTCCATTATTTTTCATTTTTCAAAAATTGATAAAATTTTATATATAAATGGATTTTTCCAAAAAGATTCTTTAAACATATGCAAATTATCAGACAATCTAAAAATGAAAACAAATTTAATCAAAGAATCTATTGAATATTTGGAAATACCCATCGATTTTAAAGAAAAATATTTAGAACAACTAAATTTAAAAGATTTTTTTATATTAGAACCCAATGAAATTGCCGAATTATTGAAAAAAGATTATAATGATTTCATTGATTATAAAAATAAACCATTATCTTCTCTAATCAAAGAGTTTACAAAATCAAATTTGGAAAAGCAGCGCAAAATTATCATTCTATTTTTGATTTCTGATCAAGAATCACAGTTCACTGCACATATAATATTCGATTTAATATCAGACCAGTTATTTTTATCAGAATCCAATCAAGCTTTATCTGAACTTATTTATAATAGTCTTCATTGGAAAATTCAGAAATTATTTAAAATATCCAATGCAAATTATGAAAATAGTAAGAAAAAAATACAAAATTTAAGTATTAGTGATGTTCCATATGAATCCCGCATTTTAACATTAAATGCAAATGAAAATATTAAAGCGAAGGCAATGGAAAAAATTAAAGAGATAAATGGGTCCAAAGAGAATAGTATTAAGGCACAACAATGGCTGGACGGATTTTTAAAAATTCCATTCGGTATTTATAAAAAAGAGGCAATTATTGAATTTTTTAAAAAATTTCAAAGCAAGTTGGAACAGTATATAAATATTTTTACAATTAAATTGTCAGAAGTTGAAGTAGATAAACTAAATAAAATAAATATTGATATATTCAATGTCATCACACCTATTGTTGATGAATTTCACTCCATCATTTTTAAAAGTGAGAACTCTTATAATAAATTTTTGGAATATTTAAATGATGTGAAAGTATCTATTAAAAATAAAATGTTAATATCTGAGCTACCCGAGGATGATAAATTATCATCACTTCATGATAATATTATTAATAATTTAATTGATAAAAATATAGCACCGCCAAATGAAGTAATCGAAGATGTAATCAAGCAGTTGGAAAATTTCAAAAAAATAAAGAATGATTTAATCGAAAACAAAATATTAAATGAAAATACATATAATTTAATGATAAAAAAATTGAATGATTTGGAAAATATGTTGGGATTAAATAATGTGGAAAAGAGTGATGAAAATGAAGAGGATAATACGAATTTAAATTCAGAAGATTATAATATCTTTTTCACAAAATTTATTATTAAAAATTTATTTGAAATGAGTAATTATATAAAAGAATGGGAAGAATTCAAAGAAAAAAAGCGAAATTACATGTTCGACGTTGATAAAATATTAGATAAATGCGTTTATGGCCAATTAGATGCCAAAAAACAGATGAAGCGGATAATAGGTCAATGGATGAATGGCGCATCTAAGGGCCAGTGTTTTGGGCTATGTGGTCCCCCTGGTGTGGGTAAAACGACACTATGCAAAAATGGATTGGCGAAATGTTTATTTGATGAAAGTGGCAATTCTAGACCATTCGCTTTTTTGCCATTAGGTGGTGCAACAAATGGTAGTTTTTTGGAGGGTCATCATTATACATATTTGGGCTCAACATGGGGCAAAATTGTTGACATATTAATTGAAACGAAATGTATGAATCCAATCATTTATATTGATGAATTGGATAAAATAAGTAAAACAGAGCATGGTAAGGAGATAGCATCCATTTTGACACATATTACTGACCAGTCTCAGAATAAAGAATTTTATGACAAATATTTCACAAGTATCCCATTCGATTTATCTCAAATATTATTTATATTTTCATATAATGATAAGAATAACATTGACCGAATATTAAGAGATCGAATTCAGGAGATTAATATAAAACCATTGACGCGAAGTGAAAAGCTAATTATATCAAAGAATTATTTGTGCCCTGACATTTATTCAAGTGTAGGTTATGCTCCAGATGAAATTATTATTGACAGAGATGCGTTATCAGTACTTATAGATGAATACACTTATGAGGCGGGTGTTCGTAAATTGAATGAGATAATATATGACATTGTTAGAGAGATGAACTTGAATAAAATCATGAATATAACGGATACATATCCAATACATATTACTGGAGAGTATATTAAAAAATTTATGGAGAATAAATCGCGAATCCGCAAAAAGTTAATACATCATGAGCCACGGGTTGGCCTAGTAAATGGCCTATTTGCAACAGGCGAAGGTATGGGTGGAATTACAATTATTCAAGTAATGAAAACATATTCCGAGAAGAAGCTGGCGATTGAAAAGGTGACCGGAAGTATGGGAGATGTTATGAAAGATTCCGTAAATTTGGCCCTTACTATGGCATGGAATATTCTTCCATCGGCAATGAAAGAGAAGATAAATAATAGCAAAGAGATGATGGGACTACATATCCATTGTCCCGATTTATCAACATCAAAGGATGGACCGAGCGCCAGTTTGGCATTCTGTTTGGCATTTATTTCGAGACTGGCAAATATTCCTGTTAAAAATACAGTGGCATTAACTGGCGAAATGGATTTGCTTGGAAATGCGATGGAGATTGGGGGGCTAGAGAGTAAGCTAATGGGTGCAATTAATGCAGGCGTTGAAACGGTTTTAATTCCAAAAGAGAATGAGGATGATTTGGATATTATAATGAGGAAAGATAAAGAGGATAAGGAATTATTAATAAGAAATTCGTCTTTTAAAACATTAGATACTGTATCTTTTGATGAAAATGATAAAAAACGCATTTTTAGAGGACAGTTAAATGTTTATATAGTGGAGAATATTTATGATGTTTTAGAACACGCTTTGGTATCACCTATTCCGCGAGATGATTTTGAGAGTTTATAAATTATATTTCTTGAATTTTATTTCTTGAATTTTATTTCTTAAATTTTATTTCTGTTTTTTGCGAATATTGTCTAATAAACCATCGTATGATTGGTCTAATTCATCATATTTGCGTTTTAATTTGTTGTTTGAATCCTTCAATTCTGTTAATTCGGCTGAAATTTCGGAATTTTTGGATTTTAAATCCGCATTTTCGTTTTTTAAAGCTAAATTTGTGTTTTTAAGAGAAAAAAGGTCTGTTTTTAGGTCATTCATTTTTTGGCCATTTGTATCAATAGTTTTTAATAAATATCTGTTTCTAGTTTCAACCTGTTTATTTTTTGTACTTAAAACGGAATAATTCTCTTCTAAAACGGAAATTTTATCGGTCTGTTCTCTAATAATGAACTCATATAGAGCCTTATTTTGAAAACGCATTGATAAATCGAATGCGTCCATACCATCATTTGTTTTAATTTTTGTATTGGCTTTAAGAGTCAATAGATAATGAATCAGGTCCTTATTACCAGTTTTAATGGCATAATGAAGGGCTGTATATCCATTCTTTTTATCAATAATATTATTAACATTTGTAATATTAATATATTTTTTTGAATTTTCAATATTGTCTGTTGCTATAGCATAGAGAATATCTTTCTCCTCATCGGAGTTTGAAAAAAGGTTTCGTGTATAGGTATTTATGCGACTCATCTTTGAAATATAATATTTTTTGATTTATAACTCTTATGTATTTTATAATAATTTTAAAAAAAAATAATCAATTTTTTTATTTTATTATTTTCCAAATAATAAAATAAAAAATTATTTCCATTTTATGAATCAATTTACAATTCAAAAGTAATTTTACTATATCGAACAATATAATTATACTCTAGTGCTAAATCCACTTTACATTTTTCGTCATATTTCCTAATTGTTGAAGGACTTTTTATATGAGTTAAAAGTTCACAATTACTCAAGCCATATAAGTCTGTATAATGAATTTCTGTATCGCTCATCCAGTCTGTTCCATCACCAGACCACCCAAGTTCTTCATTAGATAATGAGATACTAATAAGTGGGCCAAGTACACGATTATTATGAGAAGAATATTTTGCAACTGCAATTAGTTTTCCGTGAGATTTACTTTTTACAAACCATAATCTATCTCCTGGTTTAACATTCTTGAGAAAATATTTATTAGTAGGTGTTGTTGATTGAATACCCCAAATTCTATATTTAGATGATTGAATAAGATTCTTACCATCTCCGACTCGTAAAAGCCAATCAATCGTCATTTTTACAAAATTTTTATTTAATAATTAAAGTATAATAATTAAAAATAATTTTCAATTTTTCTCTAATTTATCAATTGCATCCAATAACTCTCTTTTAGTAATGTGTTTTTGTGCACTAAGAACATCTCCTACACAAATATATGTTTCTTCTACACATGATGCATAATTTTCACTCAATATATATTTTGCACAAAAATCGGCTGTTAACTTCTGAGTATATAATAATGTGTTTAAAGATAAATTATTAATATTTTTTTCCAAAATTCTTATATCATATTGTCTGCAACGTAGCATAGAATCAGTCAATATTTCAGAATTATTATTACAGAGTGATTTCATTTTCATTCTTTCAAGATGTTTTTCATGCAATTGTTGAGTCATTCTTTGAACTGTTTCTTTAGTTATCTTTTCCATCTTATATTTTATATATAAAGATAATTTTATATTACTATATAAAATGGAAAATAATAATGAAAGACCAAAATGTATATATTTCAATGAAACACCTAAGAATAAAAAGATTGATTTAATCGTAAATGGTCAGGGTGTTTTTGTATTTGATGTTGCCTACAATAAAAATAATAATAATAAAAGAGAATCTGTCTATTTTATTTTACATAATAAAATTGGCCATAATGAATTAATGATAGAGTTTAACGTTGACTCTGTTAAAATGGAAAAGATAGAGAAATATGAAAAATTAATTGACCCAAACAATACACAAGGATTATCTGATAAAAAGGGGGCTTATTATTGGTTTAGTATCGATTATCAAAATCAATTAATACAAGCCGGTATTGGTGAAACCAGAGTTGAGACAGTCATTTATAAATATCATTTTTCACATGACGATAAAGCTTTTTTACGAGATATTCATACAGTGGAATTACTGAGTGATAATATAAGCCCTATAAAATTATTAAGAGACCCTATTACATATAAAATACCATTAAAAGTTCATGATATAAATGGTCTCACAATGAGTGATATTGATAACTCTCGATTTATGCCAAAATCATTTTTAACAGATGTGTCGAAAAAAATGTATGACTGCATTGCTGGTCGAAAATTTGTATTAGACGACCCATCTTTCCCCGAATTTTCAAAAGCAATTCAGTATAGTATTCAGACACCCGGATGTTGGTGCTATCAAAAACTGCAAGATAAAAGTCGCGAGTTTAGCAAAGATAAGCCGAATATATTGGAAACATATTTGAGAATTACTTTGGGGCAAAATAATGGTGAATCACCGGGTATTCCATATGTGATGGAAATTTGGCCAATTGGACACTATTCACCGGTTCATAGTCATTCAGAGGCAAATGCCATTATTCGTGTTTTACACGGTGCAATAAATGTAAAATTATTTCCCTTTTTATGTTATGAGAAGGAGGATGTGAAAGAATTTGGTGAATTTCAGTTTAAAAAGGGTGATATCACGTGGATAAGCGCAGAATTAAATCAGGTTCATCAATTAAAAAATTTGGAAACAAATAAAGAGCCGTGTATCACTATACAGTGCTATATGTACGATAATGATGATAACGCGCATTATGATTATTTTGACTATATTGATGATAATGGCAATAAACAGCAGTATGAACCGGATTCTGACATGAATTTTACAAGTTTTAAAGAGATGATTAAACAGGAGTGGAAAAGCAGACCACGATGTAATATATTTTCATCTATTCTTGGAAGAAAATAAAAAGAAAAATAAAAATAAAGAAAAATAAAAAATTGATTTCTAAATTTTCCCAAATAATCATAAATATTTGACAATAAAACTATTATTTTCAAATTTGAGAAAAATGATGAAAACAGTTGAACTTGAAAGTCTTGAAAAGGATGTCATGAAAATATTGACAAAAAATAGTGGGAAAGAGCTTTCTGAATACCATATATACGCTGAAATATTAGATATATATAATTTGAAAGACCCGCGAGCAAAAGATGACTTAAAATTAAATTTTAATGTTGTATTTCGCTCACTACCCGCTATATATGACCATATTTATATTATACCCAAAAAAACAAAGGATGGTTCTGAGATAAAATATGCATGTTTTACAAATGATAAATCAAAAATAGAAGACCATGCGGTTGAAATAGATTTAGATGTGAAAGATAATTATCAAAAAGATATGCCTCTTGAACGCGCAGTCATCAATTGGATTGTAGATAACAATATTGATTATGGCCTTACAAAGGAGGACTTTAAAGGGAATACAATATTGCATTATCTTGTCCTGTATAATGACATTGAACGCATAAAATATATTTTTGAACAAAAAAAAGATATGTCATTCTTTGCAAAGAATATCCAGAAAATTAGACCGATTGATTTAATTACAGATTTAAAAATTAGTAATTTTGTTATCGAAAAAATGACTGAACATATTTTAGACATGGATAAAAAGATGGAAAAATATAATGAAAAAATGGAAAAACAAATAAATAAAACAAATGAATATGTATTTAATATTTTTTCTGTATTTTTTATTCTTTTTATTGCACTTATTTGGGTAAAATTTACTTAAGTTTAAAATGATAATATTAAAAAATATTTAAAAAAATATTTAAAAATATGTTAAAAATATGTTAAAAATATGTTAAAAAAATTTATAATTTTGGTAATAAATACTTTTTAAATTTAGACATTTGAGAATATGTATTTGCAACAGTTACCTCCGATGTTTTACAATATTCGGCAATATCTTTTTTGCTGTATCCAAGTGAATAATTGTGTGATACCAAATAGATACAACCTACCGCTATTGATTTGGGATTATTCTCCTGACAAATACCCAATTTATCAATTATAACAGACGCCTTAACCGCTATTTTCGAATATTCCTCTGGTATATCCAATAATATACAAAAGCGCTCAATTAAATCCTTTGACTCAATTGGTTTCATATTTTTAACATACTCTTTGTTTTTAGAAAACATTAATTCTGTAAATTCATTACACCCTTTTGATAATTTCTTCGATTTAATATCGAAAAGTTTTGCTATCTCCTCGGTACTTCTTATCATCCCTTGGTCTCTTAGAGCATTCAAAAAACAGGCGGCAATGAGGCTCTCCCGCGAAGCCCCCCTTTTAATATAATCTTGGCTAATTATTTTATACATACTCATTGTAGCATCAATAATTGATTGGGGAACATTATCAATATTCGCTTTTTGCGCAATTTTATTTAAAATTGAAATCAAACTGCGCTCCTTATAAGTAAGACCATTCCAACTATTCAGTTTTCTATAAACTTCAAAACCTTTACCCAATATAATTGTTCCAAGAGAGGATTCAGATAAATAATTTGTTGGACCACCGCATCTATTTGGGTCAGAACTCTTTTTATTATCATCTGTCCCATAATATCTCCATTCAGCTTGATAATCAATGATTGTATCATTCAATTCACCGCAATTTGTGCAAACAATCATTTCATTATCCATCTGCAAATAATCTGTCAAATTACAATTATAACAACCTTTTTTATCAAATATATCTTTTATAACAGAATCATTATCATCAATTATAAAAGAATCACTTATTTCATTAAATATATTCCAGATATCGCACGACATTAAATTTATAAATTTACTATCTCTTTAAATACTTTTAAGAGAATTTAAAATAATCATTTTTTTTTATTTCTTTAAAAAATTAAAATTTTTAATCTTATTTAATTCTAGAGATATGAATAATAACAATAGTAATAATAATAATATTATAGAATATTCAAGTTTAGACTATAATAGACAAATTAAATTGTTTGTTTCAGTAATCATTTTGGGTTATTTTGGTATCAAAATAATTTACGGTTTCTTTTTCAATTTTTATCCATTCAAGTACTATTATAGAAATGTTGATATAAATACAAGTGAGTTGTGCAATGACAAAACGGATACGACGAAAAGTATCACTTTAAATGCTTATATACCAGGGATGTGGAATAATGAGATGTCCGATTTAATAACTTTATTATTGCTCTCTTTTATTGTTTTTACATTTACTTATTCGACATCTAAAGGAATCTTTACAATGGATGGAAATGCTCATCCAGCATTTATATTTGGCTATTTAATCGGCCTAGGGTACCCAATTATCTATTCAAATTATAAAGACATTTTTTCAAAACAGTACCACGATTCGTGTGTTATAAGATATATATATCTATTTTCACTTTTAGCACTTATCACCTTTATTATTATTTTAAATTATACTTCCAAAGAGATGGGTGAGAAGAGAGCAAAAGTCGGATTTACAACATACGTTGTTGCACTCTTCTTAATATTATTTGGCCTAATATTTTCAAAAAAGAATAGTAAGAACTTTCAGTACACGACCTATAATTATAGTGAATCGGCTAAATGCACTCGCCCAGAGAAGGGTGTTATCCAAAGTAGTGGCGATGCGATTAATATTACTGCTCCATTTGCAGCATTTATTATTTTATTATTATTCTGTTATGAACCGGCTACGATTAGTTATAAATTTTTGTATATATTTATGTATGCAATACTATTGGGTATATTTGTGAGTGGTGTATCTTATTACGGAATGGAGTACTTTTTGGTCAAAATGCCACAAAAAGAGTGTAATTCACTTGAGAACTGTGATATTAAACAGATGGCACAAGTCCCTGATACACAAAAACAGTTTAAAACACAGAATGAAAATTATTACAGTGGGAATGGTGGGAAGAAGCAGACACCAGCAGAGAAGGCTACTGAAAATTCGAATAAAACGAAGGCTGTTATTAAGGGGGCTCTTCTCTTATTTATACTTTTAATTGCCGCTTATTTAATTTATTTCAATCTGATAAAGAAGATATAAAAAAATATTATATGATTAATAAATAATAATAATAAATAAATGGAGATTTTACCACATTTATGGTTATCAGATTTTTATAATTATGATGATGCAAAATTTTTAAAAGAGAAAAAGATAAAAATAATTATTAATGTTTCAAAAAATAAAAATTTTTCAAAAAATAATAATAGATTAGATATTGAAGAGATACGAATTCCAGTCGAATATGATGAGGAGGATACGAGTATCGAGGATATGAATCGTATCTTATATGAATATATTTATGATGTGACAGACTATATTCATGAAAAGATAATGAGTAATAAAAATATATTATTAATTGGTTATCAAACTAGGCAAGATGTAGATGTTTTTATGGTTGGATATTTTATTCGGTATGGAAAAATAGATGTTAATGAGGGGATAAAATATTTGAGGTCAAAAAAGGATAATGTTATGTTGCCAAAATGTTTATTTTATTCATGTTTAAATAAATTTTATTATGAATTAAATAAAAATTATTAATTTTTTTTAAAAATTTATATAATATATTAATAGATATATTATGGGAAATAATCAATCGTCTGATACTCCTAAAAAACCAGAGGTAAAACAAATTATAGAGAGTGTTAAAGAGAATGTAGAAAAAGAGGATGTAGAAAAAGAGTTATTTAATAAAATATTAACAGTATCATCTCAGCTACTAAAACAATATCGGGAAAATTTCTTGGATGAAGGATTCTGCAATAAATTGGCGATTATTTATGAGAAGAAATTGGCCAACTTTAGCCTTAAATTATTGAGAAATATGAATGAAAAAATAAGTGATGATGACGTTGATAATGATTTATTAATTGTTGAGCAAAAAATACCGGAAGTTGATGAAAAATTTTTCGTTGATTCTTTTAAAACACAAATTCAGGAGTATTTTTGGAATCATAATATTCAATTTGATAAAAGTATTTTTGAAGATAATAAATTATTGAGTGATATGTATGATATATCAAAATTAGATAATTTTAATAGCTTTCAAACAAGATATATTAATAAAGCACATGTAAATAATTTATTACGAATGTTAGATAAAAATGTCAATGTTCAACAGGGAGGACAAAATAATAATAGTGAGAATAATAATGAAGAGAATAATGAAGAGAATAATGAGAACGAAGAGAATAATGACAACGAAGAGAATAATGAAGAGAATAATGAGAACGAAAATGAAGAGAATAATAATTCCTTATTAAATAGAAGTGTTAATTCTCGAAAAAATCAAAATGGTAATAAATCTGTTAACAAATCTATTAACCAATCTGTTCGCCAACCTGTAAATAAATCTGCGAATCAATCCGTAAATAAATCTGTTCATCCTTCAAATAATAATTTTAGAAAAGAGATAGAGGGTCAAATTAATTATTCAGAAACAGAAAAGAGGATAAATAAAGTAAATAAAAATATGGGTGTACCTAAAAATAAATCTGTATCGACAAAATCAGTTGTTATAAATGAAGTTGTGAATAAATCAGTATTAGCAAATAAAAATGAAAATAAAAACAAAAAGCCACTGGATGAAGATGTGAGTAAATTTTTAAAGTATTATGTTCCAAAATATTATACCGAACCATCAAATGTATGCAGTGGCCAGGAATCATGTAAATTAACGAAGAAAGAAATTTGCCAAGCAATATCTGAGAATTTTATTGTTAGAGGAAATATTATCGCCGCTATTCTAACAACTATCCCTATACAGAAGAGTGATGGAACATACGAGGGTGGAATATTATATCAAAAATTCCAAAATTTGGCAAAATGTAATGTTTGCGTACCCGAAAATTACAAAGATTTATTAAAAAGTGAATTACGAGATATTATACCAGAGATTGTAAAATATTCTGAACATTTAAATCGCGCAGATTGCAGAAATAATAATGGAAATTTTTTGAGCTTATCTGCACTAGAGCAGTATGCATTAAAAGAGCGCATGGGTAATGATAAATTTAATGCGCTTTACATTAAATATAGTTTGAAATTGAAAGACACTTATTTTAATAATTTAAATTTATTATTGGAAATTTTGGAAAAATTGAGGGTTGAACCCATTATAAATAATGCAACATTGAATGCTATTGCAGAACAGACAAAAAGAATAATAGATACAATGTACAATTTATGTCACTATTATTATGTTTTCGCCATTATTGCATTGATAAATTCTGATGTAAAACCAATTACTGATGATAAAGGTAAATTAGCAGAACAGTTGGGAAAACCTTTTGAAGAGGTTAAATAAATAAATATTATTTTTTAGGAGGTGGTGCTGTTGTTGGAGTTGGAACAGGAGGACTTGTATAACTTGTTTGGGGTGGTTGAGGACCAATAGAGCTAGGTGTTGATAGCTCCTTTGGGATTTGAAATATACCATCAACTGCATTAAACATACTTTTTCCAAGTGAAACAAATGATGTTATCACTTCAACACTCGCACCAACAATATTGTCATCGCTCATTCCACCCGTCTGTTTTTTTCCTTGCCTTTTTCTTTTAGCCATATCTTATATTACTATTACATAAGATATTATTTTTTTATTCAAACCATCCTGAAATTGCATATCTTGCATGAAGAACATTGGGTGAGATGTGTTGCACTAAATGCGGATTATCAACTCCACCACCTTCGACTTGGAAAAGTATCATATTATTAAATCCGGGCAAGAATGATTCGACGACATTTAATCTATCGTTCGATACAAATACTAGACTCCCTCCATATTGTGGACGCCACTCTTTTGTGAGGTTTATGACGAATGCTAGCTTTCCATTCCCTTTATCAGAATGAGTTGAGAGGAAATGTCCAGATAAATATCTGGAGAGAAATAGTGTTGATAGTTTAGTGAGATTTAGATTTGTAATGGAGTTGAGTAATGAGATAAAATCGGGGGAATTTAGAGATTCTCTTATGCTCTTTTCAACCATACTCACATTTTTGGAATTATTCATAGAACGATGAAAAATATAAGAGAATTGGTCAAGAGAAAAAGCCTTATTTACTTGGCGGCCAATTTCGTCATTCTTCTTCTGATTCTTTGGCTCCAGTTTGTGGTCAAAACGGAGTTTATTAATACCGGCGGCTAGATTCCAGCTCTTTTCATTAATAATGAATTTATAAATAAATTCGGCCAAATCGGGTTTTAAAATATTATCTATTTTTAGTCGTTTTTTATTATCAAAAATAGTTTGGGACTCTTCAATATTAATTTTATCATAATTTATTAAAAAATTATTCATGATATAATAATTATCTAAAAAGATATTTTTTCGGAGTATATTCCTTATTAGATATAAAAAAATCTTACTATTATAAATTATAAAAATGTTAAAACCTTATCAAAGTGAAGATGTTTTGGAACTTGGAATTGATGAATGCGGTCGCGGCCCCTTACTTGGACGAGTGTATATTGCAGGCGTGATTTTACCGAATAATATAGAGGAATTATGTGAGGAGGAGGGGATTGTTATCCGCGATTCGAAGAAGATGACAAAAGCGGGAAAAGAGTTGGCGCGGGAATTTATTGAAAGAGTTGCAATCGATTATTCGGTTGTTTATAAGGAGAATGATGAGATAGATGAAAAGAATATTTTACGAGCTACTTTGGAAGGTATGCACATTGTTGTAAATAAATTATGCATAAAACCGGAGAAAATATTGGTAGATGGAGATAAATTCCGGATTTATCGGGATGAGAGAGGTGAGTTGATTCCACATGAGTGTGTTATAGGCGGTGATAATATTTATATGTCAATTGCGGCGGCATCAATATTGGCAAAAACGTATCATGACGAATATATTTTACAACTTGTAAAAGATAATCCTGAATTGGAAAAGTATGATATTGGAAATAATATGGGATACGGAACGGCGAAACATTTAGATGCAATTCGCGAGCACGGTATTACAAAATTTCATAGACGCTCATTTGGGATTTGCAAGAGTTTTTAATCAAGAATTTGTAATAATTTATTAATATTTTTATTGCTATTATTTGGAGGTTTTATTTGTCCTACTATGGCGTTGAAAAGAGATGTGTTTTTTTCAACTTCATTTTTTATAGAAACATCTTTAATATTTTCAATATTAAGTTTTAATTTTTTATATATTATTGGTTGTATACCCTGTGCAGCTCTTTCTGTTTCATTTGAAGATGGAGTATTTCCTTTTTTATTATTTTTAATAGTTATCTTTTCTAATAAATTATCTTTATTTAAATCTTCAATAATAGCTTTAAAAGTATTAATTTTAATTATTTTAACAGTTTTGTCATAAAGTTTTTTATTATTATTAGAATTGCTGCCACTTTTTGCATTATAATAATTATTATTATTATTATTATTATTACCGGTCATTATATTATATATTTAGAAAAATATATAATAAATTATAAAAGAATACAGATTATTTATTTCTTGGCAGAAGATTTTCTCTTAGGCTTTTTGGCAGGAGATTTCTTCGATTTTGGCTTTTTAGCAGGAGATTTTCTTTTAGGCTTCTTGGCACCACCATTTTGTTCAACTTCTTCTGTTGGAGAATTATTCTGGGTATTCATAGTTTTATATAATTCTTCTTCATTCATACCTTCAATTAATTTTCTCACTTGATGTTTTAAAATATTTTTTGCCTGATTTTTATTTACAGCATTTTCAATTTTTAAATTTTCATTTGTTTGCAGTATTTCTATTACATCTTCAATATTCATAGTATTAATTTGACTAGAAATATTATCAATTATTTTATTTTTATTAATTTGGAGTTGATTAACATTATTTTTAGTTTGAATTCTTTGAACATTATTATTTTCAATTCTTTGAATATTATTATTCACATTTTCAATTCTTTGAATATTATTATTCACATTTCCAATTCTTTGAACATTATTATTCACATTTCTAATTCTTTGAACATTATTATTTTCAATTCTTTGATTATTATTCATTTTTTTATATATTATATGAAAAGAAAAAAAAATTCGGATATTTTGAATAAATTCTTTTTATAACTGTATTATAAAGGGAATGGCATTTCAAGAAGATTATCCAAATCACGAAATGAAAGATTTTGAACGATTTATTACAGTTCAAGTTTATGTGAATGGAATTTTTATATTAGAAACTGAAGAGGAAAAATTCTTAACATTCAAAATCGATTTAATTAATTTCCAAAATTACAAAAAAGAGAAATGCTCTATTTTTAAAAATTTTCTCGAGGACAATATTAAAAAATATATCATACGCAAAATAAAAGAGAAATGTTCAAACGTCATCGAATTCAAAAAAAAATATAATATCCCTTGCAAAAATATTATTCATTCACTTTTCATAAATAACCGCATAGACAGTATCGAAATTATTTGGAGTGGGTCTTCTATCAAAGAGTTCGATTATGTTCCAGCATCTCATTATATAAAATATCAGGATGATTTACTTATTCTCAAAACTAAAAAATTCAAATTCACCAAGGTTTTGTAATGGAATTTTTTTCTTAATTTTGTTTTAGATAAAAAATATTCCAAAAAAATCATAAAAAAATATTCTTTGATAAATATTGATAATTATAATAAATAATAATATAGTATATTGTAAAAATATTAATTTATAGAATATATTTTATATATAAATAGAGGAATAAAGTGCTGAAAAATAAAAACTCGATTTTAGGTTTGAAAAAATTTTTTATAAAAAAAAATAAAAATTTAAAAAATTTAAAATTTTTAAAAATATTTTTTTCTAATATAAAAACTGGATTTTTATTTTTCAGCACTTTATTCCTCTATTTATCTATATTATCTATTCCAAAAAATATATTTTTTATTGTATTAATATAAAAATATAAATATTATATCAATAATATAATGATAAAATATTTGGAATATTTATTATATAAATTATAATTATAAAAAGGAATAATTATAATTCATAAAATATATTCCAAAATATATTTTTACAAATATAAAAACTATATAAAAATATATTTTTATAAATATAAATGGAGTATAAATGTTATAAATGTTTTTATATAACAAATAAAAAAATAAATCTAACAAATCATTTTAATCGAAAAAAAAAATGTAATAGACACATAAATTGTTATTATACAGATGAACAAATTAATAATTTTAATGAAGAACAATTAAAAAAAGATGAAAAATCATCTTATTGTAAAATATGTAATAAAAATTTTTCAACAGTTTATAATTTCAATAAACATAATAGAAATGTTCATAAAGAGGATTTAAATAATACTGAAAATAATCTAAACAATATTATAAATAATATAAATAATATTAAAAATATTAAAAATATAAATATTATTAATAATAATATCATAAATTTAACAATGAATTTTACAAAACCAATACCATTTAACGAAGATTGGAATTTATCAGAAATAGAAAATACTGAAAAACCTTTAATATTTTATTCAAGTATTATGTACACAAAATTATTACAGAAAATATTGGAGAATGAATTAAATTTAAATGTAATAATTGATAAAGACTCATCATCTGGTTTAGTTTATACAAAAAATAGTAATAATAATGATGAATATATAAATATGAATGTTGAAAATATAGTTGAAAAATCAATGGAAAAAATAAATAAACATTTACATGATATTTATAATGATATTATAGCCAATTTTCCAGATTTATATTATAAAGATGAATGTAAAAAACTAATAGATGAAAAATATAAAAATTTTATAAATGATAAAAATATAAAAAAAAAAGTTGAAAATTATTTTACAGATATTTATATAAAAACAAATGATAAAGCATTACAAATAATGAAAGATATAAATGAGAATAATCTTGTAAATGGTTATTAAATTTTGATCATAAATAAAGCGTATAGACAGCATCTCATTATATAAAATATCAGGATGATTTACTTATTCTCAAAACTAAAAAATTCAAATTCACTAAAGTTTTGTAAAATATCAAAAATTATATAGTTATATAATTTTTAAATTAAAAAATAAATTATTTATTTACACGATTACTTCTTCTCGACCTTCTTAAAGCAGTAATTCATGTATTTCATGATTTGAATATAAGTAATCTGTTCTGGCATTTTTTCACCAGCCTTTAGATTACCTCTCTCCTTCATAATCTTTTCAATACCTGCAAATAGAGTTTTCAAATTACCCACAATCTTGAAGGCCCTATTATTTCCCTCAACAGAAATTTCGGTATTACCAGATTGCTTTAATGTTTTAACATATCCGGTAATTGCTTGAAGAGCTTCTGCCCGACTTACAAGAGTATCACTTGGAACTCCCATAAATTTAGTTAAAATTTCATCAACTGGAAGCTTCATATTTACAGCTGCTTTACTCTTGTCAGTTACCTTCTTTACAGCTGCTTTAACAACAGTTGTCTTTTCTGACGAAATGCATTGCTTGTTAAGCAATTCTGGATAAGTTGTATGAACTTGAGTAACCGACTTTAAAAACTTGCGATAAGCATTTTCGAGTCTTGTTCTGTTCTCCTTTGTTCCAAGAGACATGCTGCGCATTGCCTTGGTTATATCCATTAATTTATCTGATAAATCGTTAAATTGGTCCAATGTTTCCTTGAAAACACCATCTTCACTTGAATTTACTTGTTGTTCAGCTTCAACTTTTGGAGCTTCAACTACAGCCACTGCTGCTTGTTGAACAACTGGGGTAGAAACTTCTTCGGTTTGTTTTGCCTTAACAGAAACCTTCTTCTTTTCGGCGGCTGGCTTTTTTGATACACTACTCTTTTCGACTACTGATGACATTTGATAATATACATTATCACTATTTCTTTAAATACTTTTATATTTTTTGGCGAATAAATATTGAATTTAATTATTTTTTAATAAAAAAAATTAAAAAATAATTAAAAAATTTAAAAAAAATTAATTTTATAAAAAACCGTATTATAAAGGAGGTCAGCAAGGAACCATTGGGTGCATTATAAAGGAGGTCCGCAAGGAACCTTGGTTCCTTGCAAAGGAGTTTCGAAAAGAACCATTGGGTGCATTATAAAGGAGGTCCGCAAGGAACCTTGGTTCCTTGCAAAGGAGTTTCGAAAAGAACGATTGGGTGCATTATAAAGGAGGTC
>JACCED011138154.1_pt1 | contig 19932 bp, 24 predicted proteins | sample 7455021 | NCBI WGS metagenome assembly JACCED01 (sample SAMN15323456, study PRJNA562643) | freshwater metagenome | isolation source: river surface water | place: USA:Blue River Watershed | collected 2017-08-19 | reverse complement strand
TGACTATCAATATTATGACAACACCAGAAACAACAGATATTATTATTATTTTCAAAATAATTATTATTAATTTGGTAATATTCATTATCACATGAAATATTTTCAACACCATTTGTAAAATAAGAAATTGACTCATATGGCGATGGTTCAATTATCTTATTTTCATTCTTTTCTATATTAATGATACTATTAATCTTATTCTGAGATATAGGTAATTGTAAAATGATATCTTCATTATTATCATTTGTTTCCCTTATCATAGTATCAATAATATTCATTTTATTTGATTTTTTAACAGTTGTATCTGTATTTATTTTTTTTCGAGGCATATTAATATTAATCATGTTTATTTCTTAAATCTAAAATAAGTTCTTCATTTTCACCAAGAATTCAATTAAAGGTTTAACTGAATTTTCATTCTTAGTTTCATTCTTAGTTTCATTCTTATTAATACAAGTATTTGTCATTTGTTTAATATCATTTCTTAAATCAGTAACAAGAGTAAATAAATAATATACAGAAGCGATTAATATAATAATAACAATAAATAAAGTTAAATCCATATTTATTATTTATTATAGACAAAAAAAATTAAGCATATTTTAAACCTGCTCTTCCGCTGTTATATTCAATTATATTAATGGTCTTAATATAAAATTGTAATTCATATTCGTAATTGTAAGGGGTTTTATTCATAGCAATTAATTTCTTATTTATATCTTCATTAGAACCTTCATTTACAGTTATAAATAACTCAGTTGTTATTTGAGAATTATTATAACTTCCCGTTGGTATCCATTTTTCAGGATAAATACTAAACGAGTAACTATAAATACCCATCTTAGGAATACAAGAATGATGTTGATAAGGTTGAATGATATTATAATAATTGGCATCATTTTCAATTCTCGTATAACTCGTGCTTAAATCTTTCCAGTTGATAACACCATATTTCATAATACCTCCTTTTTCTTTATCTTCGGGTATTAGATTTGTATAATTCGTTGGAGTATTGAACTTATAATAATCACTTCTTTTTAAAGTCCATATGATTTCTTTTACGTGATAATTCACATTTATATCAATCTTTGAGGTATGATTATCTCTTGCTACAATACCTCGATAATTATTACCGATATATAACTTTTCTACAACAACGGTTGTTATAGGTTCATTTAATATGATTTCTTTTAAAACAAGTTGGTCTAATAATACTTGATTAGTATCTATATACATATTTAAATCATGATTTTGTTTTATAAAATCATTAAATTTAATGGAAGTTCCATATAATTCGTTATAATAACTTGGACTAATGTACATTTGTAAATCATTTGAATAAACCTGATATAAATTCTCAAAATTTTCAAATTCTAAATAAACATAAGTAGGCATATCGGCGTTTAATAATCTTGAAAATTGAATAGCTAATGATGGGTGTTTAGTAAAATTAAAACTTAAAGGAATTATTATTTCTCTGCCTTTAATCGAAGGCGCTGCTCCATTTATATTCTTATTTGCACTTGGATATACAGATGAATATAAAGTATTATTGTTAATTTTCATTACTGGAATTGGTAATAAAGGAACACTTGTTAAACTACTCACGTTTCCAGTGAGATTATTAAAACTATCTTTTACTGGTAATGTTAATTCGTTATTTATTATTAGATATTCACCATTAAGCGTGTCAATTTCTGTTGAGGCGATATTAATAGAAGCTTTTTTAATAATTAAACAACCAACGTTTTCAATCCATTTGAATTTATAGGTATCATTTGAATATATATCAGGAAGAGTATATCTAAGATATAAATTCGTTAAATAATTACCATGTCTTTTTATTTCGCATCTATATACACTACTTTGAACGTTATTTATGACATTTATTTCAGGTTTATTTTCAAAATCACAACGAAAATTTTCCATAGCAAAATTCACATGTCTTTTATATGCAAATTTATAAAAATTAATTTCTGGATTTTCATTTATAAATTCATCCATTTTACCTTTTACAACTAATTGTAGTAATCCGCCAGGCATTTATTTTAATTAAACAATAGTTATTAATTTTATATTGATTTTACAGGCATATTATTATTGTTATCTTCGATATTATACATATCATAATTAATACGACCACCAATTGTATTATCCTTTTTAACAATAGAAGAACTTATTAAAGAAGTTATATCCGTATTAAATTTTTTGTTATAAAGAGCACTTATTTCATTTGTAGTTAAAGCATAGTTAAAATAACTTAAATCAGCCATTCTTAAAGGCTGGTCTTTTGTAATGTTATCACTTTCAGTTACTTCATCAATCTTTTTTATAAAATCATCATTACCATCAATAACTTTAAGAGGATTTAAATGTAAGTTATTTATATTTTTTTTCATAACTGTTGATAAAGATTGTTCAGTATTATTTAAGAAATCTGTATTATTCATTAGACGGTCAGAAATTAAAGTTCCATTAAAATAAACTTTGCAATTAGTTCTTTTTGTGAATAACTCAGGTTCATTTGTTGGATTTTCTTGCATTACAACAGTAATCATATTATAAGTTTTATTATACATGTCATGTATATCCTTGATACCCAATTTGTTATCTTTTGATTTTGCAAGTCTATTATAACTACAATCAATATTTACAGAACTTGAATTAAAGGTATCAGGAGAATTAATGTTATTATATTCGACTATAAGATGTGTTGCATCATTACTTAATTTAATTAATGGATTTTTTACGAGTATATATGGTTTTGGTGTATCATCAGTATTTTTAGTATCACAACTAAAATTATTTTGTTTATAAGGAACTAATTGTTTTGAACCCTTGTAAAATAAAAGAATATATTTATTTCTGTCGGCATCAGCGGCAATAGTAGTATTAGTATTTTGTCTTTTATTGAAATATAACCAGAAATTATAAGAATATTCAGCACCACCGTTTTGATTAATAGACGGGTCTAAGTTAATATAAGAAGAATTATTTTTATCATTTGTTTCTAAACTTATATCAGGATTTGTTGAATAACTATAAATACCTGTGAAAATTTTTGTTTCACGTTTATTTGTATTAAAAATATAAAGATTATTAATATAATCTCTGTCATAAATTGAATATGCAATAAAACCCATTATTAATATTAAGAAAATTGCTAATATGATTTGTATTATTATATTTAACATCGTTCTATTTCTATATTTATAAAATTTATTTATTGGATTTTATAAATCGGACTTTGAATGCCATATAAACCTAACCCTAATTTTGCTAACATACTTCCAATCGGGCCCTCGTTGTATTCGCCATATATATCCTTTTGATTTAATTCATAATTGAAAGTTGTAAATTTAGATATTAATCCTGAAAATCCATGATAATCATTTCCATCTCCTCCTACTCTTAATATTCCTGATACATTAATATCTAATTTTGTATAATCTTTATTTGCTCTTGCAGCAGTAGATGTTATATATCTATCAACTTCTCCATTACTTGTAGTATTTACTAAATCTCCATCCACATAGACATATAAATAATTCTTATATGAATTCGCATTACAAACAATAGCGATATGAACCCAACGTTGCATTGGAACATAAGGAATTACAATACCTTGTTTCATAAAATTATCGAGAACAGCACCATCTGCAAGTTGTTTTAAATCTTTTATAGGCGTTTGAGTATCTAAATTAGATTTGTCTATATTAGCTAAACGAACGTATAATTTGTTGTCATTATCATCTAAGAATACTAAGGGGGATGCATTACGAATATCCATATCAGTTCCGTTATTTAAGGAAAGAACATGTTTAAAATTACTTTTATTTCTGTTCATGTCATGTAAATAAATCCAGAATGAATAAGTACGGCGGTCGCCATTACCAGTTTTATCGATAGTAAAATCATAAGTATTATAACTGGTTCCTATTACGGGTACTTTTGTTTTATCTGCGACTTGTTTAACATTTAAAAATAATTTCGTGGTAATAAGATAATAAAGAACATAAGCGACAACTACGCATATTAAAATAACTATTATAAGACCTATAAATAAGGAACTATTGTTATATTGTATAAATTCAGTTATTTGACTTGTGGCTTCTCTTGTTTTTTCAGCGGTTAAAGTAAAAGGAGCTGATAAAGTATCTTTAATTGAGTCAAAGGTTGTATCAATATTATTATTCATAATTGTTTATTATCTAATATTAATAAATAAATTTTCTATTAATTAAACTTAAATGATAATTTCCAATATAATATAAAGGAAAAGAATTTGTTTTATTATTATAAAAAGTCTTGTTGTTTTTTTTCTGTAATGATAAATAACTTAGCATTTTGGTAAAATTATTTGTAATTTTATGATTACTTTTAATATTCATTTTAAATAATTCTTCTATTATACTTGCAAAGAAATGAATACCGATATCATTATTACTATTCATAAGAATATCAAAATAACAAAAGTTTAAAATAAATTTCTTATAAAAAAGTTCTTTTGTTTTTTTAAGACATTTCCTATTTTCCATTAGTTCTGTTATGAGGTTTTCATGAAAATTTAAAGGTATTATCCATTGTTCCTTTAATATCAATGTTATTATATTATTTCTATTATAAGTATTCGTATATAATTCCTTTATCGTAAGTATATCATCATTATTATTATAATAAGTATTTGTTATAATTCTAATAGCTTCTCCTAAATTTGAATTTGTTTTTTTTATTAATTTATTTGATTCTTCTAATTCTATTTGCGGTTTATATTTTTTTAGGATGTTAAAAAAATCTTGTTCATCTATGGCAGGGAAATCTAAAATTTTACATTTCTTTTTAATATCTCCAATTCTTTTTATTATTTCAGTATTTATAATACAAATAATAGGGATATGTTTTAACTTATTTGTATTTGCTTGAATAAAATTAAACAAAGTTAAACTTATGTTATTATCCAAAGCAATTAAAACATCATAATCATCTATTATAATTATTTTATTATTATTATTGTTCATAAGTGTTTGTAATAAAGATGATGTAAATGATTTCATTAGTAAATCTGATAATTGCGAAGAAGAAGAACAATTAAAACTATCAATATTAACAATAAACAAATTTAAATTATTTGCTATCTTATTGATAAAAAAAGTTTTTCCTATACCGCTATATCCCGATATAAACAAACATGAATTAAAAGAAAGTTTTTTATTTAAAGAATAAGAATTTAAAATCCATTCTTGAATTTCATTCATGATATTAATAATTATATAATTAAATTAATAATTAAATATATATAATAAGCAATAATAGCAATAAAAGGATACATTAAATCCATTGTTAAAAGAGATTTCGAATTGTAAGTTTTTATAACTCCGTTTCTTTGATTAAACATAACAGAAGGTTTAACAATAAACAAAATAATAAGTATTATTAAATATAATAATATAGGTATTATAATCATGGTTGTTCTATAAATTAAATATAATTTATAAATTATAGAATAAAAATAATGATTATTTTAAAAATATTTCTCGTTGTTATTACTATTGTTATTTTCTATTTCATATTAACATATCAAATAGAAAAGTTTAATAATAATGATAAAAATACATCCGTAATTACAAGCAGTACTAATTATATTAATACCAATGAATATGACCCTAATTATTTTAAAATAAATTCTTGTGTTCCTTTTGATATCGTCCTTAAAAATGAAAATTCTTCTTATTATGATTATGGCAATGATGAATTAAATATGAAATTTGAAAAAGTCTTTAATCTTAATTATAACAAACAAATAGCTATTTTAGATGGTATTGAATGGTCTAAATGGAATACAAATATAAATAACAATAGTAGTATTAAAAGATATTACAATAAAATTCTTAAAAAGTTTATTCAAGAAATTGAAACAAATCCTCTTTTTATCTTACCAAATAGAACCAATGAAAAACTTAGAGTTATCATCCATACCTTAAATAGATATAAGGAAAACAAAGAAAAATCTTTATATCTATTTGACATAGATGTAGTCATATACAGAAAGAATAGACCATTAGCAAGACATGTAAAAATAATAGCATCCATAAATACGGATAATATGGAAGTTAATTTTATAATAATAAAAATCATAGGGGTATTACATCAAAATGATATAGAACCTTCTAATAATATTAAAACCATAGTAAATACTCGTAATTATGCTGAATATATACCTGAAAAAACAATTGAATATAATATGAATGATTTTATATTTGATACAAATGACAAAATTGCAAATACAAAAGTAGAATATAATCTTTATAATAAACTACTCAAAGATTTAATATAATTCATAAATTTTTTTTAATTGTTCGAAGATATTCTTGATAATTTCTTTTTATTTTTTCTTCTTGTTGTTTTTTTAATTCTTCTTGTTGTTTTTCTATTTCTTTTAATCGTTTTTCTATTTCTTTTTGACGTTTTTTATTTTCTTCAAATGACAACATGATTGTTAATAATAAAAATATATTATTTTTCATTTTTTCTTTATAATAATGAAACTACTTAAAGATTTAATATAATAAAGATATAAATAAAGATGTCGCACTACGAATATATATTTGTTGGAGATTTAACACCTGAATATGAAACAAAAGTAAATGATTTAGTAAAAATGATTAGTGAAGGATATTCAACATTTCATATTCATAAATATACAGATGAGGATGTAGGAAATTCAGTTAAAAAAAGATGTTTGACTGTTTATTCTTCTATTAACCTTTCTATGTTTTTTTATAATCACTTCAAAGATTGTAAGTTGGAATATAGAGTTTATTTTAAACAACGAATTATTTAAATGCAATCCATTGATTTTTAATTTCTTCCATTATTTTAATAATTTCTTTGCAATTCTCTGAAAGAAATTCGTAATAGATATCAGGTTCTTCTGCTTTTTCCAGAGTAATTCTGATAATTAATTTGTTAATTAGAGGATGAGGACAGATATAACCGACATAACTGCATTTAAAATTCTTATAATTATTTTTATTATCGTTATCACGTACATATTTATTATGAATTAAAGATTGAATAAGATTTCCGATTGTATCATCTTCATCATTAATATGAAAGTTATATGAATATTCATAAGTATCTATTTTCTCGTTTTGAATTTCTTTTGTTTCAAGTTTAGAGATGATATCATTTAATTTTTCAATAATAATTTCAATTGCCTTTAAAAATAGATACTTATAAGAAAGAGCATTAATTGACTCAATTTCAAATTGAATTCTTGAAGGGTCGCCATATTTATTTTTAAAATAACTTCTTTGTTTATCTAAGACGTTATCATGCAAAGAAGCTACTTTTTCATCTTCAATAAAATAGAAATTAGATAAGGAAACAGGAGAAAACGATGCATTCAATTTTCCATTTCTTTTAATAGCAGTTGCTTTTATATGTATGTGTTCTCCCGTTCTAAGACGGGTAATAAGAATTTTTCTTTTGGTAATCGGATGTGTTGGAAAAATCTTATTTAATTCTTCTTTGGTTAATTCAACGCCTTTATAAGTTCCAGTGAAATTACCAGTAGTAATAGAAACAATCTCATTTGTTTTATTTTCAACATTTAACTCGAAAACATAATCGCCATCTTCGTAATTATCAGTAATTTCTTCTGTGATATGAAGAGGAATTAATCCAATACGATGAATGAGAAATTCATTATGGAGGGGCCCGTTATTGAAAATAATTTCAACAGTTGGTTCATTTTCACCATAAAATCCTACTACATCAATTTCACTTAGAATTACTCTTCGAATACTATTTACAATTCCTAAATCAACATCATTTATTTGAAATGAATGTTTATCGGCGTTTTTTTCGTAAGTATAAGCACTGAACATTAATCTTAATAAATAAGACTATAATAATTATTTTTATGTCATTTTTTATTTATTTTTATCCATTATATAACCATTCAAAGTTGTAGCATATGAAACCCAAAGTAAATAAGGAATTAATAATAATCCTGCAACTGTTGAAATACGCATAAATAAAACAGTTGTTATTAATATCAAAAACCATAAAATAATTATTATTATAAATGCAGACTTAGGGTCTTTATTACCAAAGAAAACAGGTGACCATGTTATATTTAAAAGCAATTGAATATAAAAAAGAACTAATGCCAATGTTCTTTCTTTCTTCTTACTTATAATAATAAGATAACTGGCAATACCCATAAGCAAATATAAAACAGACCACACAGGACTAAATAACCACGATGGAGGGTTCCAACTCGGCTTATCAAGTTTATTATACCATGGCTTCCAATCTCCTCTTATCATAGATAAACTCGATAAAAACCCCAAAATAAGAGGTATGAATATAACTAAAATCCTTAAATCCATTTATATTTATATGTAATTTTTTTAATTTTTTATTTGTCATTTTAAAATAAATGATATTATTTTATAGCGATAGTTGCCAACATTGTTCTGTTTTATTAGATACCATAAAAAAACATGACACAAAAAAAACAATAAAACTCGTATGTATTGATACCATAATAGATAAAATTAAACATAAAATAACAAATGTTCCAGCGCTTATGTTTCTACCTTCCAAAGAATTAACTTACGGAAAAGCAGTTTTTGATTATCTTCTTTTGCCTAATCGAGGTTATCTCTTTAATAATAATACTACTCGCGAAAAAACCCCCATGAATACCAATAACTCCTCTATGAACTCACCTGTCCCTTTAAATATAAATACAATACCAGATGAACCTATGGCATTTTCATTAGGAAGTATCACTGCCGATAATTTTAGCGATATCAATGATGATAATATTAATTCTATGAATATTAATAATGATAGAATTTATAAATGGGATGTTCTTGATAATACGAATGTAAATACTAATGCGAATACGAATGCGAATACAAATGCGAATGCAAATGCGAATTCTATTCCGACAAATACAAGAGATTTAAGTTCAAATAAAGACCTTCCTTCAATTGAAGAATTAACGAGACAGCGTGAAAATTTATTTAAAGATATTAAATAAACTTTATATATAAAGATTATTAAAAATGACGTCTTCAAGAATTATATTTAATCAATATTATTATGACTTACTTATGAAGATACGTACAGTTGCAAAGAAGCATAAGGAACATAGTACAACTGCTGTAAGAGTATTAGAAACATTAAAGGATAATTATAAGGAATTTGATAAGACAGCGGATACTTATGTTAGTTTTCTTAATGAGAATTGCAATAGTGATTTTTGGAAATCTTATTTAGAATTAGAAAAAGATAACGTAAATGAATGGTTAAAGAGAGAAGAAGTAAAGTCTGTTTGTTTATTTGTTAATATTACTATTGCTGATATTTCAAAACTATTACATGATAACTTCTTATGTCATCATTATATAAGTGTTTTTTATATCTTCAAGAATGAATTAAGTGATGAAGATGCCTCAAATATCCTTAAAATTCTTCAAACCTTTGACGAAGAATTTGAATTAGAGAACGAGGAATTCAAGAGAATTATAAGTCGTCTTAATTCCATTAAAACCGAGAATGTAAAATCAAGTTCATCCTTTGATAATATCGAAGAACTTAAAGATACTACTATTGGAAAGATTGCAAAAGAAATTATAAATGATGTAGATATTACGAAATTAAAGGAAACTATTACAAATAACGATGGGAATATTTTTAAGGCTTTGGCGAGTTCTGATAGCGGACTAAGTGAGTTATTTACAAATGTAGGTACAAAAGTTACTGATAAGATTTCATCAGGTGAATTAAACCAAGAAGCAATCATGAAAGATGCTATGAAATTTGCAGCTTTACTTCCAGGAATGTTTGGAACTGGTGGCGGCGGTGATGATGACGAAAGTGGAGGTGGTGGAAGTGGTGCAGGAGGTTTTAATATGGCTGATATGATGAAAATGATGAGTGCTATGAGTGCCATGAGTGGAGGAGGAGGTGGTGGCGGAGGTAAAGGTAAGAAGTCAAAAACGGCTATAAATAAACAAGGGTTAAGAAACTTAGCAAAACGAGTAGAATTACAAAAAAAATTAAAAAAAAATAAGGAATAATTAGAATGAGTGAATTTAAACAAAGATTAATAATAATAGGAAATGTTATTTTATTTATATCAGTTATAGCAAGTTTAATATTTAGAACTACTGGCTTTTTATTATTAGGATTAATATTAATTTTATTTTTATTTTACGTTTATTTATATTCTCAACAAGTTGAAAAAATACAAGAAAGTGAAATGGAAAGTAAAAGTAGAACAATTATAGATAATAACGTTTGTATAAAACCTAATAAAAATAATCCTTTTATGAACCCAAATATAGTTGATTATGATAATGCGAATAATAACATAAAAGCATGTGATTATAATAACGAAAAAATAAATAGAGATATTGATAAATTCTTTAAAGAACCTGTGTTTAAGGATATTAATGATATTTATGATAGAAAATTTTCACAACGTCAATTTTATACTGTTCCTGCAACTACTATACCAAATGATAGAGAAAGTTATACAGACTGGTTATATTATCGTCCTAAAACTTGTAAAGAAAATAACGGAGAACAATGTTATAATAATATAATGTAATTATTATAATAGAAATGACCTCTTCTTATTTTGACTATCAAAATAATTTAAGTTCTGATACCTGTTGGCAAACTTATGTAAATAAAGGAAATGATAAAATCTTAAATTATAGAACTTATGATAAATCTTCACAGTTGCTTGAATGTGAAGAAAAAAAAGTAAGAGTACCTGAATTTATGTTGGAACATCCTAATTTAAGAGGTCGTCCTGGTTATGGTCTCGCTGACCCTTGTTTAATAGATGATTATAATTCTCTCGTAAATAATGATGAACTTTTAACCCATAATAAAAGTAAAATTCAATTATATTCACGTATTTTTACTGCGGTTCCTTATTTAAAGGGAGCAAGTGGAGATATAGATAAGGAACTTCAATTATTAGCAGGCGAAGATAGTTCAGGATATTCAAGAAATCGCAAATTGATAATGGAACAACAAATAAACCAACCTGTACCATTATTAGATTTCATGAGAGAAATTCAAAATCCAGATAATATAGTTCCTGTATGGGTAAATGGCGGAGAAGATACACGTTCTTATGCGAACCGATTATATTTCAATAAAAATAATTAAAAATATCTTTTTATTATAGTAAAGAATAAATGAGTTTTAATAGAACTAAATACGATAATTGTTCTTATAAAGAAGATTTAAAAACGAGTGTAGATACATTAAGTCATATATTAGCCCCATATAGATATGAACATAAAGATAAATGCATGCATAAATTAGGTTTCGTAGGCGGAACTGCTGTTTCTCATATCCAAGGTGATTTAGTTGATTTAGAAAGTGAATTACGAGGACAAACGCGTTTTATATCAAGATGTTCAGCAAATCAATATAGACCTTCCAATGATAACATGATTACTAATGATAAGACTGAACCCATAAATACAAATATGACTAATCTTCCTTCATGCCAAGCAATTATGTATCGCTCAGTACCATTACCACCACCTATACAAATAAATAATTGTTAATAAGTTTTTTTTATTTTTATTCTAATAGAAAGAATAATATTCATATGTTTAATCCAAATGATACCCGAATGAAATATGATAATAATTCTTATGTCGAAGAATTATCACGCTCTTTATATCCTGGTTTTTATCAATTAACAACACCTCATAATGATTGTAATGAATGTAATCGGGTTATGCCCAATGACCCCTTCGTTCGTTATCAAAATTATGGTCATCATACTTGTTCTATGGGTAAAGCTGTAAATGACTTAAATGAACTAAATGGTCTTAATTATAAAAATTCTAAATGCAATGATGATTTATATAAACCTAATAGTTATATTTCTACTGGTTGCGTTCCTTTAACAAGTGATGATGCACGTAAATGTTATACTCCGACTGAATCATGTCGTTTATCTAATCCCCCTTGTACCTTAAAAGAAACTGGTATTAATCGTTTTGACCCTTTATGCTGGAACCCACAAGATAAAGCCATAGAAGCTTTTGACCGTATCGGAATTAATTATCGTATGGTTGCAAAAGATAATCATATTCCTTTAATTGAAAAGATAGATACACAAGAAAAATTCATTCCAAGCACTAATGTACAAGAAGTTCCTGATGAAGATATGCTTCAAAAATGGTCATCCATACACAAGAATAATTATCAATATACTCCTGGTTATCCTTATAATTCTCAATTAAAATGCAAGTAAAAAAATGAGAATTAAATTTATTTTTATTATTAATGTTTCTTAAATTAAGAGATTGGATTAACATTAATAACCTTAATTGGTATGGATTATCTCAAAACATAAATTCATATGTTTTATTACAATCACCATATTCAAATAAGTTGAAATATGATTTATTATCAGGTCTTCCTAACGATGATATTATTGATTTTTTTTTGAAAACTGAAAATCAAAATAAAATTAATTGGGATGAGTTTTCTTCAAATTCTAATGATAAAGCAATAGAACTTTTATTAAAAAATCCAGATAAAATTGATTGGGATATGTTATCAGCTAATCCTAATACAAAAGCAATTTCTATTCTTAAAGAAAACCCAGATAAAATCAATTGGCGTATGTTATCTGGTAATTCTAATGATAAAGCAATTGAGTTACTTAAAGAAAACCCAGATAAAATTTATTGGGAAATGTTATCGATGAATTCAAATCCTAATGCGATTACGTTACTTGAAGAAAACCCTGATAAAATTAATTGGATATTATTAGCTTTAAATCCTAACCCAAAAGTAATATCTATACTTAGAAAAAACCCAGATAAAATTGATTGGGATTTCTTATCTGAAAATCCTTATGCATTTCAAATATTAATACAAAACCCCATAAAAATAGATTGGTCTGGATTTTCTAAAAATTCAGAAGCAATTTTCCTACTCGAAGAAAATAAAGATAAAATAGACTGGGATGAACTTTCCCTAAATCCTGCAATATTTACTTATGATTACATAAAAATAAAAGAAAAATTCAAAGATTTAAATGAAGAAATTATACAGAAATCTTTACATCCTAAACGCATGTTAAAACTAATGGAAACTTACGGAGAAGATATTATTTATGATTGCTATTTTAACGACGACTAGTAATATTTGTAATGTTTGATAATGGACTACGTTTTGAAGCACTTGAACTCTTAGTAGAAACTCTTGCACTTGAACTCTTAGGAGAAGAAACTCTTGCTCTTGAACTCTTAGGAGAAGAAACTCTTGCACTTGAACTCTTAGGAGGAGAAACTCTTGCACTTGAACTTTTAGGAGAAACCCTTGAACTTGAAGGAGGTGAAGCGCTTGACGTACTTAAAGGAGAAGTATTTGGAACAGGAGAAGATATTGAAGATGACGTTTTAATAAAAGGAATATATCTACATAAATCGATTAAACAATTTACTAATATTTCTAAACGATTTTTTATTTCTCCTTTACCCTTTGGTATTATATTTTTCCATTTGTCATCATTTTTAAAATAAGTATTATTATTTTCTTCTAATATAAATTCTTCAATATCTTTAACCATATATAATAAGGTTTCCCAACCTTTATTACTATCAGGATTTTCTAAATAATATATTTGATTATTTATATCATTAAAATTAAAAGTAATATGAATAAATGAATAAATAAAAATACTTATATGTATTAAATCTTTTCTATTTTTATCATAAATACCTATAATTAATTTTGATTTTTTACTATTTTTGTCTTTTAAAACTGATTGAATTTTAAATAAACCATCATTCTGGATAGGAGCCTTAAAATTAGGATAACCATCAGTAAATTCTATTAAAGAATTATTAGCATCATTTATATACTCATTTGCTTTTTTCTTATCTTGTTTATCTGGTTCTGTAAATTTTAAAGATAATTTCTCTTTACTTATTGTTCCTCCCTTTTTTATTTCTTTCTCTTCTTTTATTTGTTTTAATAAAGATTTTTCAACTAAATTAAATTTTTTTATATCATCTTTATCAAGAGGTTCTTTTTTACTAAAATCTATCATATCCTAATTTCTAAAAATAGCTATTATAATAATTTTTATCCTTGAATATTCTATCTGGATGTAAAGCTTCTAAGATTATATCATAACCAATACCATTCATATAAGTTTCTTTCATTTTCTTATAATCATATATGAATATACATGGATTTTCACATAACAAACACATATTTAATTTATTTCTATTTTCATATAAAAACTCTTCTTCCATTAAATTTAAATTCTGATTTAAAGAAAATTGATACCAACAGATTTTATCAGGATTTTCTTTAAATACTTCAATGGCTTTTATATTAGAATTACTTGATAATTCATACCAACTTATTTTAGTAGGGTTTTTCATAAGTATTTCAATTGCTTTTGAATTAAAATTATTTGAAAATTCATACCAGTCTATTTTAGTAGGGTTTTCCATTAGTAACTCAATTGCTTTTGTACTTGAATTTTTTGATAATAAATTCCAATTAATCTTATCGGGATTTTCTTTAAGCAATTCAACAGCATTTATATTTAAAGACAATAAGTCCCAATCGATTAACTTTGGATTTTCTCTTAAATATTTAATTATAATAGGATTTGTATTTAAAGATAACATTGAATTATGGTGTTTAGAATTATTCATAATCACTTCAATTCCATTATAATTAGGATTTGATAGAAAATAATTCCAATAAATTTTATTTGGATTATTCATAAGAATTTCAACAGCATTTGTATTATCATTCAAAGACAATAAAGTATAATCATTAAGGTTTTCGATATTTGATTTTAAAAGTTCAATTGCTTTGCTATTCGGATTTGAACATAAATAATACCAATTGATTTTATTTTTATTTTCTTCAAGTAAAGTAATTGCATTAGGATTTGAAGATAAACTTGACCAACAATAATCTTCATTAACATCAATCCAATCGTATCTTAATTTAAAAATCGGAATATTCATATGTAAATAAATATAAAAATAATTCAATTTTTATAATAAATGTCGAATTATATTAAAACTGATATTAATACCATTGGGGTTGATGAGGTTGGAAGAGGAACCTTATTTGGAAGTGTTGTTGCTTCTGCTGTTATTCTTCCTGAAACTTTTAACGATGATATCTATTTACAAATAAAAGATAGTAAAAAACTATCATTTAAAAAAAGAAGTATCTTAGCTGATTATATTAAAACAAATGCAATTGCCTATGGTATTGGGGTTATTATTCCAGAAGAAATTGATAAAATTAATATCTTACAAGCATCTGTAAAAGCAATGCATATAGCTATTGACGAGGTTCTTAAAAAACTCGAAAATAAAAAAATAAAAGCAAATAAAATAATCGTTGATGGAAACTATTTTATTCCTATACTTCCTTTACATGAAGATGATGAACCTATCGCATTTGAATGTGTTCCAAAAGCAGATAGCATTTATTTAAATGTTGCCGCAGCTTCTATTGTTGCTAAGGATTATCATGATAAAGAAATACTAAAATTATTGGAAGAAGATAAGGATTTAGAAAAATGGGATTTGAGAAATAACATGGGATATGCAACGGTTAAACATAGAAAAGCTATTCAGCAATATGGATTACATAAATTACATAGAAAAACCTTTAAAACTTGTGCAAATTACTTAAATGAACTTTAAATGAGGGTCAAATAATAAATCTTTAAATGTAACTTCTTTTTTATAACTCATATCAATAAGTTTATAGTTATCAGGATTAAGATTACGACTTTTAATTTCTAAATATTTAATATCATTTAATAAATAAAAAGGTGCAAAACCTGCAATACTTGTTAAAGCTCCACAACTACAACAAATTAAATAATCGGTTACCATTATAGGATATTTTTTAAACACTTCTTTTTTATCATCAGTTACCTCTTTTACTACATAACTACTTCCATAAAGATAACAAAATTTTCTTAAAGCTCCATAAACAAAAGCTCCTTTAAGATATTTATCAAAAAAAGTCATATATATCTATAAATAACTTTAAATAACTTTAAATAAGTTTATGAGACCATAGTAATATTATAAATGTAATATTTGCCGTAAATTGATTGTAAATATTCATTTAAATTCGTTGTTATTATTATTTGCGAAATATTTTGTTTTACCATAAAAATGATTTTCTTTATTTTTTTCATATCATCAAAGTTATTATAATGATAAACATAAGTATTATTATTATTTAATTCTATAATGGTCTTATCGTTATTTCCATTTGTAAAAATAACTTTACGAATATTATAAATATTCATGAAAAAATCATCAAATGAAATAGACTGAATACGCGTTATATCATATTTATTTTTAAGTATTTGATTATAATTATAATTGTTCTTATTGGGTCTATATAATTTCTTTAAGTAATTATTCGTAACATCTGTTTTTAAATACAATTGAAAACACTGAATATAATTAAAAACCAAAAACAGAAATAAAAATTTAGATTTTAAAAACATATATATTTATTCTATTTATTTTTTTATATAATTGATTTTATAGAAAATGGAACAACAAGATTTTATTTATGATGAAACAGAAGAACTCGCCGATATTGAATATTACGAAATAGTTTCTGTTGAAGAAATCTTAAAATTAAATCCAACTTTTGTTGCTTTCACAAATGAAGAAATTTATAACTACTTATTAAATTTCCTTAAATCAAAAGAAAAAGCAAATCTTTATTTAAATTTATTTAATCAGATTATAAACAAACAACAAAATCCCATTAATCTTAATAATATTAATATGGTTGTAGATGCAAAAAGAGAAGTTCCAGAAGATTTTGATATAGAAGAATTTGTAACAACCATCAAGAATAACAATAAAGAACAAATAGATATCGCCACTAAAAATAAAAATCAAATCTGGTTTCCTCTTATTTATGATATTACTTCTTCTAAGAAAATTACATTCAAACCCACCATAAGAACAGTTATTGACCTTCATTCCATAAAAGATAATAACCGTTTTATTATTGTCAAAGACGATGAAAGAGAAATGCCTATCTTAGGTATTTATCATAAAGAACCTATTTCCATTAATGAAACTTATTTAAATGAAAAGATTTCAGGTCATTTAAATCAAAGAAAAACAGGTAAATATTTAAATGTTGATAATCATACTACTTTTGATGAACTCATTAAAAGTTATAAAATAGAAATGCCTTTACAACAAATAAATATGAATGATGAATATCATTATACAAGTCTAAGAAATTTATTTATGAAATTCAATTATGACCTTGATTTAATTGACACGAAAACCTTCGAAACAATTAAAACTTACATTTATAACCTCTCAAAACAAGAAAAAGAAATTAAAATTACTTATAATCCTATTCGTACTACAAAACCATTATCAAGAATAAATAACCGTTATCGTTTTTATTCCGCTCTTAAAAAAACATATAAACTTATTGAAATTACTTATAATTCTACCTCAAAATTACTTAAAGAACTTGAAAATATTAAAAACGAAAAAGTTTCAGTTCCTATTATTAATGACCTTGATAGTGTCATTTTAAACCTTAATGATAAGAATTATGACGAAGTTTTAAAAAACTTAAAAGAAATAAGAAAAAATATTTCTATTGATAATTGTATTCTCTCTTTAACTCATTTCACAACTCATGATATAAAAATGATACAAACCCATTTTGAAATCCTTGAAAATAAATTCAATATTTTTAATAACTTATATAAGGACATCTTTGATATTCGCTTTGAATTTCATAATGAAGAACATGATATAATCATAGGAAATGACGTAAGAGAATATGAAGGACAACCTGTAAGAGTAGATGAATTTAAGAAAAGTACTGTTTATGTGGAAGAAATAGAAGATGAGGAAAATGAAGAAGAGGTCAAAGATGATAATATGATTTATATGGAATTAAATAAGTATTATAGCAATTATACTTTTAATTTAGAAAAAGGTTTTATTCAAGCCTTAAAACATGTCTTACCATTTACGATTAAATTTAGAGATGTTGCAAGATTACCTTTAAATTTAGACGTGATAACTACTCATTTGTTTAACTTATATCGAGGAAAGATACCTGAAAAATATTTATTCATTAAAAATGAAATTGGAGGAGATTTTGATGATAGTACTTACAAACAAATGGCTGATAAATCCATAAGTTATGTTTTATTAACCGATAATGAAGATGAGAAATTAAAAGACGCAAATATGAAATATGCTTATCTTTTAATTTCTATGATATATGATATCATTTGTAAATGGAGTATTGAATTACAAAAAGAGATATTAGAAGAAACATTAGTTTTTTCAAAAGATTTATGTTATATACCTTGTATTGAGTTATTTACCGATTATGGTTCTCCTTATAACATGAAGGCAAAAGATGGGGTTTTATATTATTTGATATGCGTATTTGAGAATGTTTATAAGGAGGTATATAGTGAAAATGAATATAATTACTTACCATTAGAAAAGAATTATGATAAAAAGATATTAGAAAAAATTAAACTTGAATATGAAGATGACTTAAAGAAATTTGATGTTTATGAAAAAAAGGTAAATAAAGAAACGAAGGGGTTAGAAGCACAAAGAAAACTCGTTAAAATCTTAAATGAAAGGGATTACGGAAATGAAAAGTTCTTCGATAATTTCATTGATTCACTTTTGTATATGCCTTCCGTGAATTATAAGAAAATTCATAAGTATTTACTTGGATGTTGTTTAGAACAAATAGATGCGAATTTTAGTGCAAATACATATATGAAAACGAATAGAAAAGATTTAGAAAAAGCAAAATCTAAGTTTTCATCAGATAGAGTTTTCAATAAAAAAAGAAATCTTCGTTTTTTTATTTCAAAAGAACAAGAAGAAGAACCAGTAGAAAAATTTAATCCTATTTCTAATTTCATTTCTTATCCTATTTATGATATCTCATTAGAGAAATGGTTTTCAGAATTAGATGAAACCAAATTAATAATATCAAAATCAAATATAAATGATATTCAAATAAAATTAAGAGATGTTTATAACATTCATACTGAAATTTATATGAAAACCTTTTTTAATAAAAAACCAGATATTGCTAAGAAATTCAAATTTAATAATTATAAACAGATATTAACAGTCATTTCAAAAATCTTATTTACTCATCTTAAACAAGAAGCTTTGCCTTTTATTAAAAAAATTAATAATACCATTATTGAACTTGATAAACTCACATCTATTATAAATGAAGATAACATCACCGATATTACTCATATTAAAACTATTATTGTTATACGAGCGATGTGTTTGCCTTCATTTCCAGAAATAAAATCAAATCCAAAACTTATACCTCAAATTTCTATTTCAAGTGAGATGAATAAAAAAATAACAGATGAAATCTCAGTAAAGGTTTTTAAGATTATACAACAAAGCAATATGCCAACATTAGAAGAACAAATAGATTATATCAATAAAATTCGTGAGGAAAATAAAAATAAAATCCTTTCTATTTTAAATAAAAAAACGGCTGATGAAAAAGACATCCTTAAACAAATGAAAAAAATAGGTTTTGAATATCAAGATGATGACGAAAAACCACTTGCTGTAAATATGGAAACAAATGACGAATATAAAGATAACGAAGCAGAAGGCGAATTTAATATAAGAGAAGAAGACGGATATGATGACGATGATGACTTAGATAAAGAAGAAAGAGGTTTTATTTATTCTTAATTATGACTTATCCATATATAAATAACTTGGATATTCATCTACGTAATGATATAAATGACTATTCCATAAACATGCATATTTTCCATTTGGATTTGAAGTAATATAAAACTCGGGA
>JACCED011295222.1_pt1 | contig 19940 bp, 15 predicted proteins | sample 7455021 | NCBI WGS metagenome assembly JACCED01 (sample SAMN15323456, study PRJNA562643) | freshwater metagenome | isolation source: river surface water | place: USA:Blue River Watershed | collected 2017-08-19 | reverse complement strand
TCCTTCCCGCTGCTGGACTGATCGCGACGCTGATGCTGGGGGCCATCTCCATGCATCTGAAAGTTCGCGACCCCTTGATCAAATCCCTGCCCGCCAGTGCCGTGCTTGCACTGACCGCCTTCGTCCTCGCCGCCGCAAAATAGCCGCTGATCCCACCAGCGCGAAATGTTTCACTGAAGACGAGCATCTTCAGAACAAAGGAGACTGGAAGCAACTGACTACAAGAATCTTGTGCCATCCTTTGAACTATTGACAGGCAAGTACCTGCAATGACTTTTGCCGATTTGTCCCCTGCCCCCCGCGTTCTCACGCCCCGACCCGGTTCGATTTGACTCGTGATGATCGGCTCGATCAACGACCTGCCGAGAAAATCGAGAGGATTTCCTCTCGCCCCTGAGCGTGTGCGAGCCGATCGCGCACCATCCTGTCATTCAGAAACTTGGCAATTGCCGCAAGCGTCCGCAAATGCGCTTGAAACTGGTTCTTCGGGACGATGAACATCACAACGAACTTCACCGCGGACCCGTCTAGGGCGCCAAAATCCACTCCCGACGCCGACCTCCCAAAAACGGCTACGACCTCACGAACGTGTTCCGAAGAGGCATGTGGAATAGCCACCCCGAAACCGATTCCAGTGCTCATCGTCTCCTCGCGAAATCTCAGAGCAGCCAACACCGAATCTCGGTGCGCCGATTCCACCCTCCCCTCCGAAACCAGTACATCAACCAACTCCTCAAGCACACCCCACCGGTCGCCCGCCGATAACTCGGGCACGATGCGATGGGTGGTCAATAGGTGTCCGAGCGTCATCAGAAAAATCTGTTCCCGCAAAAACTGCGGATGAATCCTCATTTCCCTACCCGCCTCAACGCGACACGCAAGCGTTAGTTTGAGATGCCATGTGACGCATCGTGCGGAACCCTCAAAACCGCCGACGATGCGGACTGTCAGGGTGCGAATGAATGAACCCACAACACCACCAACCCACCCCAATCCAATTTTCACAACCCCAGAAACACCCCTCGCCAAGAACGTCACAAACGGGGGAGTCAAGATAAGCCCGATTTCCCACCCCGATTATTTTATCCGAGGGAACTTTCTTCCTTAAAAAAATGTCCGCTCACTTGACTGTAGCTCACCCAAAACCACAATGGGTTGTGGTTGTCCACGGCACCCCCACTCTCTGAAGTGGTTTTGCTGAGGAACCTGTTTTTTACTCGCTCGAACCGATGTCTCAACGTTGTCAACCCGCAAATGAACCGAAAAAACTTCGGCAAATCGGCTAAAAATCACCGCTCGTTGCCACCCACCCCCTCCCACGTGACATTCTCACGCATCGCCTTTCGAGACCCCCGAAAAACAACAGCAGAACGAACTCCCCGCTGAATTCCTCCTCCACTTCCCCAACCGCCCCACTCAAAACACTCACACCCCCGCACCCTTCCCAAACCAAACGCCAGCACTCCACCCATTATGTCCGTCTCCCTTCTCGAAGCCCCAAACCTGTCCGAATCTATCCCCCTCGACCCGCTCAACTTCTCAAGCTCTGACGGAGAGATTTCAGCCAAAGAGGATGGGAATGTGGTCGTCTACCAGTTCAGGAACAAAACGTTCCGTCTCGACAAAACCAAGGCCCGTGAACGGGTCGCCGGCAAGCGCGTGATCAACGGTCACCGCTCCGCAGAACTCAATGTTCTGCCGCTCAAGTACCACGAAGCTTACCGCATCTATAAGCAGATGAAGGCGAACCATTGGGAACCAGACGTCATCGACATGTCGAAAGACGCGCTTCAATGGAACACCGGCGCCCTCAGCGCAAAAGAGCGCTGGATCATCGAGATGGGCGTCGGCTACTTCTCAGCCGCAGAAGGAATCGTCGGCGACAGCGTTCTCCACGTCATCGAAGACAACCTGACCGCCGCAGAACTCAAGCACGCTTCCCTCCGCCACATTGCCGAGGAATCCATCCACATGGATTCCCTCCTCCACATCATCGGCAGTCTGAACATCGACCTCGACGAGGTGACCGCAAAGTTCAACGACATCCCATCCATCAAGGCGAAAAATGCCTTCATCACCCGCCACATCCCCTCCCTCAAAATGGGGATAGACCTCACAATCACTGCGAATAAACAGAAGTTCGCAAAAGCGATTTTTGGGATCACCCAAGTCATGGAGGGAACCCAGTTCTACGCCCTCTTCGCAATGATTCTGTCGTTACACCGGCAGAATAAGATGACTGGGATTGGACAGATGTTCCAATACACACTCCGCGACGAATCCAATCATATCGCCCTCGGTCGATTCATCCTCTCGCAACTCATCGAGGAGAACCCTGACATCTGGACTCCTGAGTTCAAACAAGACCTGACCGACTTCATGCGCGAAGGCGTCGCTCTCGAAAAAGACTTCGTTCGGGACTGCCTCCCAGAAGACACTGCAGGCATGCAGCAAAAGGAGTTTCTCGATTACGTCGACTTCAATGCCGATCGTCGTCTCAACTCCATCGGTCTCCCAAGTCTATCCCAAGTACGGGACAACCCCTTCCTCTGGCTTGATGAAGTCATTTTCTTGCGCAAAGAGAAAAACTTCTTCGAAACCCGCGTCACCGAATACCAAACGAGCGGAAGCGTAAAAAATTCCAGCGAAGACGACCTCATCTGAGGTATCTGTTCGCAAAGGACGTCCTAGCGGATTCATGTTCCGCGCACTCTCAATCTCCCGTTCATCCATCTCTTATCCGAAAATCTCTACCCCCGCAGCAGACCAACCCATGTCCTCTGTTTTCTCGCTACACAACGAGCCCACCCAACAACTCACTGATTCCGAAGGTTTCCCGAAGGTCATTCGACGAGATACCCCTGAATCCCTGAACCGAAAGCCCCACATCGTTCCGTGGATCGGTCACAAGATTGATCGCGCTGTCTCAGCCGCTTGCTCGGTTGTTGGAGCTGATGAGGCCATTGGCCGCCAGATCCGAGCCGAAATCGAGTTTCGGATGAAGAAGGAGCGCCCCCTGTTCGTCCACATCGAGCAACTGCAGGACATGGTGGAGGAACTCCTCCTCGAACTCGGACACAGCCGCGTCGCTCTCGCTTACGGGAAATACCGGGCCAAGCGCGCTGCACAGCGGGAAATCGAGCATTCGCAGGTACACTCGCACGACGCCGAGCAGCTGGAACTTGCCTCCATTGAGCAACTCCAGGACATTCGCCAACGCGTCTCCTTTGCGAAAATCGGACTGAACACGCGGTTGTCAGACAACGAACTTGTGGGCCGCCTTCTGCGCTCAACTTCCATCTCTCTCAGCCCAGAAGAGCGCAAAGAAACCATCATCATGAATGCCAAGAACCTGCTGGACGTCGATGCCGACTCCCGCTTGTTCGCTGGACGAATCCTTCTCACGTACATCTACGAAGAGACCCTCGACTGGAAAGTTTCCGACGGCCCGCAAGGACTGAAGGATGCCCACCGGAAAGCCTTCCTCGCCTATATCCCGAAAGGCGTTGAAATCGGACGTCTCGACCCGCGCCTCGCGGAAATGGACCTCAGAAAAATCGCGGATGCTCTGGATCCCTTCGCTGACCTGCAGTTCGACTTCTTGGGTATCCAAACCCTTTACGATCGCTATCTAATCCTCAATCGTGACACGACCACCGGTAAAAAGCGGCGTCTCGAGGCGCCTCAAATCTTCTGGATGCGCGTCGCCATGGGCTTATCCATCCTTGAGAAAGACCGAGAAACACGCGCCGTTGAGTTTTATTCACTCTACAAGACCCGTCGTGCGTGCTCTTCAACCCCGACCCTCTTCAACGCAGGCACACCCCGCTCACAGTTGTCGAGTTGCTACCTGCTCTATTGCGGCGACTCCATCGAAGATATCACTGAAACTTGGAACCGATTCGCTCACCTCTCGAAGTGGGCTGGCGGCCTTGGTTGCTCCTGGACTGCCGTGCGCGGCACCGGCGCACACATCCATGGCACCAATGGCGAATCCAGCGGAGTCGTCCCGTTCCTCAAAGTCTCCAATGACATCGCGCTGGCGGTGAATCAGGGCGGAAAACGCCCAGGCGCGCTTTGTAGCTACCTCGAGCTCTGGCACATGGATATCGAGGAGTTTCTCGAACTTCGGAAGGAAACGGGTGACGAACGCCGCCGCACCCACAACATGAATACGGCCCACTGGATTCCTGATCTGTTCATGAAGCGGCTCAAGGAAATCTCCGAGGGGCGCCTGCCGAAGGACGCCACATGGACCTTGTTCCGAACGAACGAAACACCCGATCTCCCAGAGTTGTTCGGACAAAAGTTTGAAGAGCGATACCTCGAATACGAGCGCCTTGCGAGAGAGGGAAAAATCTACAGTCGTGAGGTTCGTATCCTCACCCTCTGGAGAAAGATGCTGGAGACCCTCTTTGAAACGGGACACCCCTGGCTCACCTTCAAGGACCCCTGCAATCTGCGTTCGCCCCAAGATCACGCGGGAGTCATCCACAACTCCAACCTGTGCACGGAGATCACACTCAACACAAGCTCTGACGAAGTTGCCGTCTGCAATCTCGCATCCGTCAACATCGCCAACCACCTCACTGAAGCGGGTGCGCTAGACCACGCAAAACTCCGCTCCACCATCGAGGTGCTCATGCGGATGCTCGACAACGTCATCGATATCAACTTCTACCCCGTTGACGCGGCAGAACGCTCGAACATGCGCCATCGCCCCGTTGGCATGGGCGTCATGGGTTTGCAGGACGCTCTTTACATGAAGCGTGTTCCGTTCGACTCGCCGGAAGCGGTCGACTTCAACGATGAGATGATGGAGGCGATTGCCTACTACGCCTATGAGGCCTCCAACAAACTTGCGGAAGAACGAGGAACCTACCAAACGTACAAAGGCTCCAAGTGGGACCGCGGAATGATGCCGCTCGACACCCTCGCACTTCTCGAGCAAGAGCGCGGCGTACCCGTCTTGGTCGATCGAAAACACCGCATGCCGTGGGACGAGTTGCGTCAGAAAATCGCAAAGAACGGGATGCGCAACTCGAACTGCCTCGCCATCGCGCCAACGGCGACCATCTCAAATATCATGGGATGCAACCCCTGTGTTGAGCCCAACTACAAACACATCCACGCCAAATCAAACCTGTCGGGTGAGTTCGTCAGGACCAACGACTTCCTCGTTCGGGATCTTCAGTCGCAGGACCTCTGGGATGAACAGATGTTGAAGGACTTGAAATACTTCGATGGCTCCATCCAGCACATCGAACGTATCCCCGCCGACCTCAAGGCTCTCTACAAGACTGCTTTCGAGATCGAATACACCTGGATCCTTCAATGCGCTGCGGTCCGCCAGAAATGGCTGGATCAAGCCCAAAGCACCAACCTCTGGCTCGCCGAGCCGGATGCCCGCGCAGCCAGTTTCATGTATCGCGAGGCGTGGGAACGCGGCCTAAAAACCACCTACTACCTCCGTACCCTCAACCGAAGCGCGATCGACAACGCGAACCACGACCGCCGTCCGGCGAAAGAGTTCACGGAAGCCGAAAAGAACGCGTGCTCCATCGAGGCCATGCGAAATGGCGGAACATGTGAGGCCTGCCAATAACCGCCTCACAGAACCACCCCATCACGGTTCACCTCCCACCCAACAAAAAAAACGCCAGCATCAGCTGGCGTTTTTTTGTTAGCACGTTTCAACCGAAGCCGCTCACACGAGGAGAGATGCTCCGCGCAAAACGACACTCAGCGCTTCTCCTTGCCGATACAAAATAGGCGCGTGTCGGTCCGTAAAAACAACTGCCCCCCGGCAGCGACAATCGCCGACCGCACCACCTTGTCCTCCTTAGTGCCGAAGTTCGCTTGATGCAGTACCGATCCATTCGCCGCATCGAAAATCACAACTTCGCCGAGAAAGTTTACAGTGTAGACCTTTCCGTCACCAACCAGCGGGGAAGCCTCGTACTTTGCGCGCCCCGGCGTCTCAACACTCCACTTCACCTTCCCATCGGGTGCCACCCGCGCCAGCGTCTTCGCGACATCCGACAGCACAAAGAAATCTCCCTCCGCAAATGCAGGAGTCGGCACATCCGAGGTGATCCCACGCTCCGAACTCTTCCAAATCAACGCCTTGTCATCCAAGACGCCGCGTCCGGGCTTCACCGCGTACACCGGCTCTTTCTTCGGGGCACACGACAAAACAACCCCCGCGCCCGCCACCGGCGAGGGCACCAAACGCCAATGCCCAATCCGATTGGGGTTCCATGTACCCCAGCGCCAAATCTCCGCCCCCGTCGCAGGCTCATGCCCACTCACCATGTCGCCTCCAACCACCAAAATCTGCCACTTGCCGTCCACCTGATACGGCATGGGAGTGCTGAACGCCTCCCGAGACTCCGCCTGAGCCTCCGTCTTCCTTACCTGCCGCCACTGCGTCTTACCCGTCCCAGGATCAATCGACACCAGGTACGACTCCCCGCCCTCCTTGCCCTTCCCGTGAACAGGTTGGTCCCGCTGCAAAACTTGCACATACAACCGCCCCTCGAACAGCAGCGGACTCGCTGAAAACGTCCACTGAAACGCAAAATCCCCCTCCTCCTCTTGGATGTTCTTCTTCCACAACGGTTTTCCGGAAACATCGAAGGCCGCAAAATCCCCGTTGCCGTAGAAAAAGAAAACGGACTTCCCATCCGTCACGGGCGAAGGCGACGCATAGTTACTGCGGTCATCCCGCTTCAATCCGTCTGCCACCTTGTTCTGCCACAAAACCTTGCCCGTCGAACGATCCAAGCAAACCGCGTGAAGCGACTGGTTCTCGGCATCCGCCGTGGAAACAAATACCCGATTCCCAGCGATCACTGGGGTCGATGCGCTCGGCCCTGTCATCGCAAACGACCAACTCACCCCCTCCTCCGGCGAGAACTTCACCGGCAGCCCCTTCTCCGCTGACGATCCATCGAAACGGGGTCCACGCCACTGCATCCAATCCTCTCCCAGAAGATTTACCGACACCGACACCACAAAAACCAACGAGCAAACAAGGGGAGAAACATTCATGACCAACTTTTAGCATCTCCCACGCCCAGCAACCACAAGCCACCCAATCCGCACCAATCCTTGGCCCGCGAACTGCACCCCCCAGAGGCCATGCATCCCATTCACCGTCGCACCGCGCTGATCGCCCTCACCGCATCCCTTGCCCATCCGGGACAGTTGCTCCTCGCCGTAACTCCCGCCGAAATCCTCGCCAAAGCCGATGACAATCGCGTCCAATCCATCATCAACGGCGATGCAAGCGGCATGCGGAACTCCTTTTCAAGCGAACTCCGGTACGCGCATTCCAACGGGATCATCGACACGCGCGACTCCTTCATCGACGGCGTTCGGTCAAAAAAAATGCAGTATCACGAGTTCGTTTATCGTGAGCGTAACTTCACCTTTCCCTCACCCGGCATTGCGCTAATGACCGGACGAGCCCGCACCCGCGTCACGATCGCGACGGGCGAAGTCGATGCCGAACTCGGTTTTCTTGCCGTCTGGCGTGAGGAAAAGGACGGCTGGCGCTTCCTCGCATGGCAAAGCTGCCGTCTTCCGAAACCCTAACCACGACAGCCCTCATGCGCCGCCTCATCATCGGGCTCTCACTCGCAATCGCAGCGAACGCAACACCGCACGCGGCCCCCGTCTCAATCTCGACCTTCGACGTGGATGCGACGCCGCCATTGGGCTCCGCCATGGCATACGACCCCGTCAAACGCATCGACGAACTCACCCTTCGCTGCCGTGGCATCGTCATTGTCGGACCGGAAAAACCCATCGTGCTGTGTGCCGTCGATTGGATCGGCATCGCAAACGAGGGACACGAGGCCTTTCGAACCGCTCTCGCCACTGCGGCCGGAACATCCCCAGACCGAGTCGCTGTTCACGCCCTTCATCAACACGACGCGCCGGGCTGCGACTTCACCGCAGAGCGATTAGTCAAACAACTTCAGATTGGCGGTTTCAATCGCTTCGAAGGCACATTCCATCGCGAAGTCATCGCCCGCGCGGCGGCGGCCATCAAAACTGCCCTCCCAAACGCACGGACCGTTTCTCACTGGGGTTGGGGACGCGCCGAAGTCCACGACATCGCCAGCGCCCGACGTATCCTTGGGCCAGACGGACGCGTCAGAGCCACCCGCTATTCGGCGACCAAAGATCCGGCCATCCGTTCCGAACCCACGGGAAACATCGATCCCTTCCTGACGAGTCTCAGTTTCTGGGATGGCGAGACGCCTGTGGCCATTCTCACCGCTTACGCCTGCCACCCCCAAAGCTACTACCGTCTCGGCATCCCATCCCCCGACTTCCCCGGAATCGCGCGGTTCATCCGCGGCCAGGACATGCCCACCACGCTGCACGTTCATTTCAACGGAGCAGGTGGCAACGTCACTGCCGGTAAGTTCAATGACGGTTCACGAGAAAATCGAATGGCCCTCGCATCCCGCTTGGCGGACGGAATGCGGAACGCACTCAAAAACACGGAACGTCATCCTCTTGGCAGCGAAGACGTGGGATGGGCGAAAGAGTCCGTCAAACTCCCCCTCGCCCCACATCTTTCAAAGGAAACCCTGATCCGACAGCTCCGGACGACCCCTCCAAAAGGCTACGTCTCTTTTGCTGACCAACTCGCATGGGTTGAACGCACGGAATCCGGTGTTCCCCTCGACATCACCTGCCTCAAGGTAGGGACCGCTCGGATGGTTCATCTGCCCGGCGAACTCTTTGTTGAATACCAACTCGCGGCCCAAAAACTCAGGGCGAACGGCCAAGTCATGATGGCGGCTTACGGCGACTACGGACCCGCTTACATCGGAACCGCCGCATCCTACGCCGAAGGCGGCTACGAAGTCGGACAAACGGCCTCCAACGTCGCTCCTGAGTCCGAGGAAATCCTGTTGAAAGCGATGAAAAAACTACTCACGGACTGAGACAGCTCCACCTGAAGCATCAATCAATGAGCAGAACCGTCAATCGCTTCGGGCCATGTGCTCCCAAAACCAGAATCCGCTCGATGTCACCGGTACGGCTCGGTCCGGTGATAAACGAAATCATGCTGGGATATCCTTTGGGGTAGCGACGGGCCAACTCCGCGTACGCATCGGACAGGTCCCCTACAATCTGCGACCGATAAGCGACCACCACATGGTGTTCCGGAAGAACGCTTAAAACGCGTCCGCCAGACTGGAGGCTCGTCACACAAACCGAACCCGTCTGCGCCACCAACAACTCGCAAACCGTCAACCCCACTTGAGCCTGCTCCAACTCCATCTTGTCGTACCCGAGCTCCACGCGGATCAGCGAAGCCGTCGGGATTGATGCGCGGAAATGAAGCACCATCGACTCAAGAGCAGAGTCCGCTTGGTACGCAAGACGCACCCAGCCCTGTTCACGCCCCATCTCGGCCAACGTGTTCGCGGCGCTTGCGAGGTCAGCACATTGGATCAACTCCGTCTTCAGAACGGCGGAAAGCCGCTCAAACAAGGCCAGTCGTTCGTCACTTGCATCTCCCACCGGCGGTAGCCATTCCCGAAAATGGGCCGTCGTCGGCTCGCCGCCCGCAGACCGCTCCGCAGGATGTTTCAACGGCGCCTCCACCCGCAACGCCTCACGGATTCTCGCGTAAGTCCCCAATCGATCCCCACTCCCCATTTGACTAACGCTCAGTCGCTTACTTTCAGTTGAAGTCTCCATGCTGAGTCTCATTTACGGCGTTTCTTGCCTGTTGATTTCACCGTTTCTGATTTCTGGTCCTTAGAAAGGGAGGTCGGCTTCTCAACTCCACCCAACGGCTCTTTGCGCGATGCACGATGCGCTTTCAAAAGGTCGCGAAAGGTTCGCGCCTCCAACTCAGGCAAATCCCGGGATGCCGTCCAACCCGCAGCAGGGTCTATCGCCGTCCGATGAAGCCATGAGCGAATCCGCATCATCCACGGCGCAAACTTCAATCCCAACCGATAAAGACTCGGCTTTCGCATCACCCACCGAAACGCTTTCCAGACCGCGGACTCACCCGGCATCGGTCCCGAAGCAGCCGCATTACGCCGGTTGTGGAGCAAGTGATGGTGGATATCAATGCCCACCGGACAAGTCTCCGTACACGCCCCGCAAAGAGACGAGGCTCCCGAGAGATGTTTCCAATCCTGAAGCCCACGGAAGTGGGGCGTGATGACCGAGCCAATCGGCCCTTGGTAGGTGGTTCCATACGTGTGCCCGCCAATGTTCTTAAAAATGGGGCACACGTTCAGACACGCGCCACACCGGATGCAGTGCAAAGCATCCCGCTGCTCAGGATCCGCCAATAACCGCGTACGGTGATTATCCAGAAAAACCACGTGAAACTCCTCAGGGCCATCCACCTCCCCCTCCTGCCGAGGACCGCCATACATGGAGTTATACCCCGTCATATGCTGCCCCGTTCCCGCGGTCGCAAGCATCGGAAGGAACAAGGCAAGATCCGCAAGCCGCGGAACCACTTTTTCAATCCCGATCAGCGCCACATGGATCTTGGGAACCCCAACCGTCAACCGCGCATTCCCCTCATTTTCCGTAATCGAGATCATCCCCGAATCCGCAACGATGAAGTTCCCCCCGGAAATCCCCATATCCGCCTCAACATACGCCTGACGGAGAAATCTCCGAGCAATCATGGTCAACTCCTCCGGACTATCCGTTTTCTCGGTGCCAAGCTTGGTGTTGAACAAATCACTGATCTCGTCTCGCCGCAAATGCATGCACGGGAACACGAAATGGTACGGAGCCTCCCCCTTCAGCTGCTGGATGAACTCACCGAGATCACTCTCAACAACCCCGAAGCCCTCCGCTTCCAAGGCCTGATTCAAATGGATCTCCTCCCCCGTCATCGCCTTCGATTTCACAATCGACCGCACCCCACGCTCCCGCGCTAACTGGACAATGTAATCGCGAGCCTGGCGACTATCCCTCGCCCAAAATACTTTGCCCCCACGAGCTGTGAACCGCTCCTCAAACTCAGCAAGGTACCGGTCCAAATGATTCACAGCCTCGTGCTTGACCGTCGAAGCCGCCGACCGAGCCTGCTTCCAATCCGTGAACGTGGACTTGGTCCGGTCCCGGGCCACCTCGTAGTTCTTCAACGCCCGCCGGACCGCCGCCCGCCGAGGTTCGTCCGTAGTCGTCACGGCAGCATCCGCGTGAAACTGCCGGACCGGTTGGTCATCTGTGGTCGCGCTCATCGTGCATCAAGAATTTCCGCTAAGTGTCGGCATTTCACCGTCCCAAAATGACGATCCAAGTACCCCTGGATCTGCATCAAGCAGCTCGAATCATTACTGATGACGACGTCAGCACCGGTCTCAAGGATTGAGTTGCACTTCACCTGCGCCATGGCTGTCGAGATCTCTGAATACTTCACCGCAAACGTTCCCCCGAATCCGCAACACGTTTCAGCTTCTCCCATTTCGACCAACTCCAGCCCTTTCACATGCTTCAGCAACTCACGCGGTGCCGTCTTCGTTCCAAGTTCGCGAAGGCCATGACACCCATCGTGAAAGGTCGCCTTGCCATCGAACCGCGCGCCGACGTCACGAACGCCGAGCTTGTTCACCAAAAACTCCGAAAACTCCCACGTCTTGGAAGCCAATGACTTCGCTTCAGCCTCCCGTTCGTGATGATGGAACAGTTCCGGATAAAAAACACGGAACATGCTTCCGCAGGAACCTGACGCAGAAACCACAACCTCCGCATCGCGAAAAGCTTCCATCTGCTTTGCCGCAACCCCCCGCGCCTCGTCCCAGTAGCCGGAGTTGAAGGGTGGCTGGCCACAACACGTCTGAGCTTCAGGGAAATCAACAGTGTGCCCTAACCGCTCAAGCACCCTCACCATCGCCATGCCCACCCGAGGGAAAAGCGTTTCAATAAAACACGGAATGAAAAGCGATACGCGCATGCAGGAAATGATTACCCATAACCTGCTAAAATCACCACCCGTTGGCAACGACCGTTGAAACAACTCTCACATTACGAGCTCATCTACGAGCTCATCTACGAGCTCATCAACGAGCCCATCCGCCCGACACTCCGCAGCACTCCACCAAGACGGACAGCATCAGAATCGCAGGAACCCACTCAGACTGAGGGAAGCATCCATCTTGCGATAGTCAGGGGTCCCGAAGAGCACATCGTTCGATTCACGCTGTTCGATCGAAAAATTCGCACGCAACGAAAAAGCCTCCGTAACCGGAACGATCATCCCCAACCCAGCAGACAAGAACCAGTCCGCCCGCTTTCCCTCAAAATAATCCACCCGCTGTACACGAACATTCGGCTGTACGACCAACTTAGACGCCGCTTGCCATGAGAGGGAGACCACCACGGAGTGATCGATACGATCATTGTCCCGGTCCGTCGCCCGCCCCCTCCAACTCGCGGAATCCGTCCAGTGAACCGAGCTAATCCAAGAAGCTGAAAAGCCTACTTTGTCCGCCAACTTCTTCGAGTAATCCACCGAAAGAGAAGGCGTCCAGTCCACGTAGTTCTCCGGGGAAGACTTCCAGTTCGAGCGATCCGAAAAGCCAAGCACCCGCGAATAATCCATACCCAAGTTCACCGACCACTCATCCGACAAAATCGCGCGCAGGGAGGTGAACACCCCGGAAAAGGCGAAATCAAGCGAGTTGAGGTTCTTGGTCGTCGGTTCATAGAACCAAAACTGCTGACGGTACCCCGTTCTGAACGCCAACTTCACATCGCCAATTTCCAAAGGCCGAGGCGCAAACGTCAGCGACGCGCTCTGGACGAACACCCCCACCCCGCGATGGCCTGTCTCTGAAAGCAACGCGTTCGAGGAAAACACCGCCTGAGTGTCCGTGCTCAACTCAAACATCTTTGGACGCGGCTTTTTCAAAAGCAGTTGCTGCGGCCCAAGATCATCCGATTCCCCAGGGAACAACTCCGGCGCAACTCCTTCTTGCGCACCACTCCCGGCATCCGATCGAACCTCATCGGCTCGCTGGGCGACCGCCTGATTTTGCCCCTGCCTCCCCACACCCTCTAACCGCGTCGCATTAGCCCCCACTTGCTGCGCCAAAGCATCAATCGCAAACCCAGACCACAACACTGCAAAAATCCACCTTGCTTTCATTGTAATAATAATAGTCCAAACAAGTCCCCATCTCCTACTTCAACGCACTCACATGGATGTTCTTCCGAACATCCGCCCCCTGACTCACCATGTCCGAAGTGATTCGGTTTTCGCCGTAGAAGACATTTCTAATCAAGTTGACGAAGCCAAGCTGCTTGGGCTGATTCGTGTTTGGGTTCGGCGCCAGCAACCCTTTCTCTGAAGCGAAATTGACTAGCGAGCCTTCCCGGAACTTCGTGTCAGCCACCACGACAGTCTTCGCAGAAAGATTGACCTCACCCACGTCAAAGAAGGTTTTCGAAACCGATAACTCATTCCCAGCCTTCGCGGTGAACTTCGATCCGTACTCTTCCTTGTTCCACATCACCTTCACACGAGTCTCAAGCTGCTCAATGGAAACCTCACTAATCGACGCCAGCACTTCGCCGCCAATACGAATGTTTCCTTTTTTGCTGTCGAGCAACGTGTCGTCAGAGCGGATTACACTCTTGTCCAACTTAATCACATCGACATTCTCGCTACCGCCACGAGCTGTGATCGACACCGCATCGTAAGACAATATGCCTGTCCCATAGATATCTATCGTCTCCCCGATGATTTTAGCCACAGAGCGATTGGACGAACCCTGCGAGTTCGAAGAAATCGTCACGAACATGCTCAGTTCGTCATCAACATCAATCGTACTGTCCGTCGCGCTAGTATTCTGCCCCAAACTCAACTTTGACGCCGCATCCAACGAGACGAAATCACCCGTCAAATCCGTTGTATTAATCAGGATTGATCCCGCCGTGGACCGAACGCTAAGAACCCCATCCAAGGATTCAGGATGAGAGTTCCCCAAGGCGCTCAATCCATACTGCCCATCCCCAACCGGGTCCGAAACCCGTGAATCTTTAATCACAACCTCGCCTGAAGCAGTCACCGAAATCCAGCCCGATGAGACCAAGCCCACTGCCGAAAGCTCAATGGATGGAGCAGAAATCGTCAAACCGCCCGCACCAGAAACCTGCGCAACGTCCACCCCCGTCTGTGACGCCGCACGGTCTACCAGCACACGCCCCCCCGACAACTCCGACTCTCCCAGCACCTTGGAAACAACGGCAGTTTCCCCCTCAAAACCAGAGCCGTTAATCCGCCATCCCTGCTGCAAGCCGGCGACCGTGCCCACGGCAGTCAACCCCGTTGACCCCTCTGTCAAACGGAAGCGCTGCTGCAACCCTCCAACCGATAAAACCACCTCCGCAGAATAAACGCCGTCCTTCACCAATCCATACTCAGGACTGATTCTCGCCAACTTGGCCTTCAGTTCAGCCGAGAACGATGGCGCAACGGAAAGCGTGGCAACCCCATCGTCAGAGACCGAAATGGTCGTCCCAACTGGAATTAGCTGATCGACATTGGATGTCACCTCACCTGAGGTGACCTCAATCGACGAAGCGACGGGGGTTAACACACTCGAACTCTGCTTCGACTCAAACGAGGTTGAAAACTCGGTCTGGTAAAGATTTGAAACAATCACTGAGGAGATCTTCAAAGGCGTGCCGGCCCCACCGCCCCGCGCCGCTAAAGTTGCGGAATCCAAGCCTGACCCCATCTGATAAAAGCCCACTTCCGGCAAGTCAGCGTCAATCCGAATCACACCCCTCGGTGTCGACGACGAATCTCCCGTCCCCCCACTGATGCTCGTCGGTTGACCAAACAACAAGGTCGTACCCGCAACGAAATGAACCGGACGCCGGTTGTCACCATCGACCAAATCCTCCTTGGGCCAAATCACTAAGTTATCGACCCCGATCGTCATTGATCGCATTGACGCAACCACCACATGGTCCACAGGGGCCGATGGAAGTACCGAGAGCAACCCCTCCGTCGGCGAAATCACAACAGTATCTCCCAAACTTAGCTGTGTCATTTGACCATCCGAAATCCGACCGGCAAGCGCACCAACCGTCCTCGGCAAAAGAAGGCCAGACTCAGCCCGCCCCTTGCCATCAAGTAAGAAAATCGATGTGCTGGGCGCCGCAATCTGATCGATAATCGCGAGAGCTGAAGTGGTGGCCTGCAAGTATGCCACATCAAACTTATCGTCCGTTCGTTTAGTCTCGTCCTGCTTACCCTGGACGTACGTTGCAATAACGGTTGAATCCACCTTAAACGCCTTATCTGCAGAGTCGCCGATGAACAACCCCGTCGCCACCAAGCCCCCCTTCTCCAGTTCCGCCTGCTGCCGCGCAATCGCCGCCTCAATCTTCGGCATCGACGCCAGCGGTTGGGAGAATCCATTCACCAACTTGGAGCCTCCTGCCGTACCCGAAACCGAGAAGTTCAACGGCTGAGACAACGGCTGGCCCGGCGTCGCAAAGGTCATCTGACCCGCCCCCAACGAAACCGCCGGCGCCCCCGGTTGCTGAACCGAAGCCTTGCCCTCCAACGTCATCACCTTAAACCCACCCGCTTGAGTCGCGCTCACCGCAAGCGTCGTTCCCAAAACAGCCGCTGTCGCCCCCTCGCTCTTCACCGTCCCCCCACCTTTGCCAGTCGGCGAATGGAACAGCAGCGAACCCTTTTTGAGATTCACCTCACGGCCAGACCCAGCAAACGAAAACGCGGTGTTCGCGCCCACACGCGTGACCGTCTTATCCTCAGCCACCAGCTCGGCCCGAGAGTTCGCCCCTGTCTGAATCGAATCCGGTGCCTTGAAAACATCCCCAGCCTTGGCGTTTCGGACCGCTCCACCCGCACCCACAACCTGCACGCTTCCCACCACCTCGATGAACTTGGATTCCGTCAGGGGCGTCCCAGCTGACCAAGCGGTGATCCCAGGCATCCCTAAAAAAACCGCCACAGACGTGGCCAATATGAATTTCGATTTCATGCGATACAAAACAGTAGATTAATGAGGCCAAAGGGCTGCAAGCAGCCTCTTTTGAAGCAGGTGCAACGCCATGCGCTTACTTTTCGGTCAATGTCCATGAACCGTCCCAGCCCTCCGGTGCCTCCGCGATTAACTTCTCGCACCGTTTTACGTACATCTGACACAAAAAATCTTCCCCGCCCGACGCCGTTTCAGCATCGCGGAACATCCCTTTCGCCTCCTCAAAACGCCCTGCACGGAACGCATCCACGGCTCGGTCGTACCCCTGCATCCACTCCGGAACAACCGTGCCAACCAGCCCCAACGGAGTGAAAACTTCAATCGGCGCCGTCTTGCCCTTGAACTTTGCATTGTCTACTCGGCGGAAAACAAAGTTGTTCTTGGTCAATTCGTAGGCCGTCTGCCCAACCAAAATGTCGCAACCAAACTGCTTCGTCGAACTCTCCAGCCGCGCCGCCAAGTTCACCCCATCCCCCAACACCGTGAACTCCATCCGCTGCGGGTGCCCCAGCTCTCCGACAACCACTCGTCCATGGTTAACCCCAACCCCAATCGATAGCTGCAAACGGTCAGGATTATCCTTCCACCCCTCATTCAAACGCTTCAGCGCATCCCGCATCACCAACGCCGCAGCCACCGCCCTCGACGCATCCGATTCCAAACCCCGAGAGTGCGTATCCCCCCACACCGCCATGATCGCATCCCCAATGAACTTTTGAAGGGTTCCGTCCTCTTTCAAAACCGCATCAACCATCGGCCCGAAGTACTCGTTCAACTGAGCAACCAAGGTCTCCGGAGACCGACTCTCCGACATCGTCGTGAAGCCCCGAATGTCCGAAAACAAAACGGTCACTGGCTTCGTCTGTCCTCTCAATGCCTTGTCAAAGTCGTCCACCTGCTCAACAACAACGTTCGCCACATTCTTCGAAACATACTTGTCCAAAACCGACTTCACATGGCTGCGCTCCAACTGCTCGGCCGACAAATCGAGGACCAAAGTCACCAAAAAGTGGAGCCCACCCGGAACAATCACCGGAACCAAATCCAAAAGAACGCCCAGCTTGGAAAAAACCATCACACTGGCGCCAAAAACCACCCCAAAAATCACCACTGAAACACCAACACGCACAATCACCCGCTGCGTGAAAATCGCGACCAGCAACGCAACCAAGGTAAAGACTCCCCCCAGCAAGTAAGTCATCCCCCTTGGGGCATTCCTGAGATGTTCGCCAGCAACCAGAGAAGCAACAATGTTTGCGTGGATCTCCGGCCCAGGCATCGTCCCAAACGGCGTCGCCTGCTCATCGTGCAAAATCTCCGCAAAAGGCCCCACAATCACGATCTTATCCTTGAAAATCTCCCCTCCCCTAAACTTCGGGTCCTGCTTCACCACCGAATCAACAAAAACCTCCTCCAACGCAATCGCGGCCTCCTTCGAATCCGATTCGTGCACCCCAAGACGCGAAATACGCCCAGCCGGTCCGCGATAGTTGATGAGGTAATGCTGCGTGCCCAACGGAACCGTTACCCCGCGACCAGCATGCGCCAGCCTCCCAGAAAACGACACCAAATCCGGATCACCACCCTGCCCCAACTCAATCCCCCGCGAAGTCTGGTGCCGCACCGATCTCACCACTTTATCCACCGGATTCTTGATCACCGTCACCCAACCCACCCCCTGCTCCCCAGCAGCCTCGCTCAACTCCGGATTCGGAGGAAGGAACTGCTTGCCCCCCTCCACGTCCAAACTCGTCTCCGCTAGGACAACCCGCCCGCTGTACTTCTTCACCATCTCCACAAAATAAGCGTCCTCGTCCGGTTTGGATGAGGGAAACACCACGTCAATCCCAACCACTTTTGCCCCCAAGCTGAACAACCGCTCCACAAGATGCCCGTAAACCGCCCGGTTCAGCGGATACTGCGCCTTATCATGCAACATCTTCAACGCCTCGTGCTCCCCCTTCGCCATCAAGCCACTCAATAACCCCTGATCAAACGTGGATGCATTGATACCCACCATCACCACATCGTCGCCAATCGGCAACTCGCCGCGCTTCGTGAAATGGTAGTCCGTCACAATCCCCCGCGCATGCTCGAACCAATCCACCCCAGCACCTTCCAGCAAAACACCCCCTCCAATCGCAACCACCGCAATCGCACTCAACGCCGCCTTCCGATTCTTCGAAAACAACCGGATTACCTTCGTCAAAAAGTTCCGCTTCGCCGTCAAAAACTCCGCCGACGCCGAAGAGAACAAAACCGCAAACAACACCGCCGCAAAACCGAAGTGCATGGCGGCAGGCACCAACCCCTTACTCACCACCAGCAAACAGCTCACCCCAATCACCGCCGCCAACAGATTCCTCGCCCACTTCTCACCCTTCAACGCAAAGGCTGCCGCAAAAATCGCGTGCAACGCCAAAGCCAACCGCAAATAAGGCCCGCCATCAAAAAACATCAAAACCCCAGAAAGCCCCTGCCGAATCCATCCCTCAGACCCAACCTCCAACCGGAAAAGGCGCCCCAAAACATCCGCAACAACCTCCGAATCACCAAAAAACTGCAGCCCCAACAAAACCCCGACGCTCGCCACCGACGCGATAACGCACCACCAACTCACCAAGGTTAAAAGGACAGGACGCGACTTATTCATGAGGAGCAACCAGAAAAAGCATCTTACGCGCCGCCCATCACCAACCGAACTCCAACTGATCACCTCCCGCCAACGACCACGCCTCCACCCCGCGTCGCCGTAAATCAGCCGCAAACTCGCGCGAAAAGCCGTGCCACGTCAAAACTCGCCGCGGTGAAACAATCTCAACCAACCGCACCAAATCCGGATAATCCGCGTGATCGCTCAACGGAATCACCTCGTCCACCCCGTAACGAAACCGCGCTCCAGCATCCATCCCCCAACCTGACACCATCGCCACCGAAAAACCCCTCCCGCGCAACGCTCGCGCAAAAGCAGGAGTGCCGACCATCACCCGCCCCGCCAAACCTTCCCCGTTACGCCACCCATCCGGCAACCCCTCAAAACGGCGAGGAAACGCAGGATCCCCCGCCACAATCACCTCAGTCGTCCTCAATACGTCCTGATCCAATAATGGGACCCATCCGAGTTCTTGCAGGATTCTAATAATCTCCTGCGCCTTGCCCAACGGATACCCCGCCAAGATCGGACACCGTCCCTGCTCCCAAGCCCGCTCGCAAAACTGCCGCATCATCCCAGCCACCTCCAACGACGACGGCATCACGTACCGCGGAAGACCAAACGTCGTCTCCATCACCAAGACCTCCGCCTGAGGCGGTTGCGCCGGAGAACAAGCAAGCCCATGTCGCAGCTTGAAATCTCCCGTGTACAGGAGGCGTCCACCACCGCCTTCCAATAAAACCATCGCAGAACCCGGCACATGTCCCGCCGGATGAAATGTCACCCGCCACCCGTTCCGCTCGAATCCGGTGCCGTACTCCACCTCTTCAAATTCGCGCTTGCCGCGGACACGCCACCGCATCAACCGCGCCGTCATCTCCGTGCAAATCACCCGCCGGTGAGCCGCAATGTGATCCGAATGAGCATGCGTCACAATACCCTCGCCAACGGGCTTCTGCGCATCCATCCGCACCGAAAATCCACCCACCACCAACCCGTTGCTCCACTGCACCTCAAGCATCGACGCAGCGAGAAAACCGACTACTCCCCAACCTCAGGAGGTAGCGGACGATGCGAAAAAATCTCCGGAGGAACATCACTGTGGTCGCTCAATCCGTAACGGTCCGTGTGCGTCTCAATCCGTCCCACCGTTTTCGGCTCCCATAAACGCTTCCGCTCCAACCGCAACGCCTCCGGAATCGGTTGGCCGATGATCAAATCCCCCGAAAAGTACCCACCCTTCTCCACGCAGATTG